>Ga0102938_10002889_pt1 | contig 12932 bp, 9 predicted proteins | sample SalPonR2_B_D2_MG_FD_84516 | JGI IMG/M metagenome (GOLD analysis project Ga0102938, IMG submission 84516) | Salt pond soil microbial communities from South San Francisco under conditions of wetland restoration - Salt Pond MetaG R2_B_D2_MG | ecosystem: Environmental > Aquatic > Marine > Intertidal... | reverse complement strand
GAACTCGACGGCCTCGACGGCGCGCAGGGCGAGTTGTTCGAAGGGGCGGTGTGGGTGCTCACCCCCGGCACCGCCAGCGACGACACCGTGTTCGCGTTGGTGGCCTCGGTCATCGCCGCGCTCGGTGCCGAGGTGGTGGCGTTGACCCCGCAACGCCACGATCAGCTCGTCGCCGTCGTCAGCCATGTCCCTCACCTCACGGCGGCAACGCTGATGGGTCTCGCGAGCGACCGGGCCGAGGAGCATGCTGCGCTCCTGCGGTTGGCGGCCGGAGGGTTCCGCGACATGACCAGGGTCGCGAGTGGGCGACCGAGCATCTGGCTCGACATCTGCGCCGAGAACCGCAGCGCGATCGCGACCGTGCTCGACCAGCTGATCGACGGTCTCGGCGAGGTGCGGGACGTCATCGTTGCCGACGACCGCGACGCCCTCTTCGCTCGGCTCACCGCTGCACGCCAGGCGCGAGCCAACCTGCCGGCTCGCGTCGTGCACCCCGACGCGCTCTCGGAGGTGCGGATCCCGATCCCCGATCGTGCCGGCGCGGCCGCCGAGGTGTTCACGCTGGCGGCCGAGCTCAGCGTCAACATTGCCAGCTTCGAGGTGGTGCACGTCGCCGAGAGCACCCGCGGCGTCGCCGTCGTGCTGGTCGACCGGGCGATGGTCGAGCTCTTCCGCGGTGGCCTGATCGCCCGCGGGTTCCGTCCGGCCGTGCAAGCGCTGTCGTGATCACCTCGTCGAATTCCGACGCACTCGGCGACGTGTACCGTGTCCGTCGGTCCGACGGCCCGGTGATCGCGCAGGTGGCGGTGCCGCCCTCGAAGAGCATCGTGAACCGTGCGCTGGTGTGTGCAGCGCTGGCCGAGGGCACGAGCACGATCATCGGAGTGGCCCCCGGAGACGACACCGCGGCGATGATCGACTGTCTCCAACGCCTCGGATGTGGCATCGGGTCACGCCATGACGGCGAACACCACGTCGCGGACGTGATCGGCACGGGTGCCGACCTGACTCCCGGCCCGTTGCAGCTCGACACGGGCCTGGCGGGGACGACGTCGCGGTTCGTCACCGCACTGTGTGCGCTCGGGACGGGGGAGTACACCATCGACGGCGCCCCGCCTCTGCGGGCTCGGCCGATGGGGCCGTTGCACGACTCGCTCGTCGCCCTGGGTGCGTCGGTGACCCCGAGCGAAACCGCGGGCCATCTTCCCGTCACGGTGTCGGGTCCGTTGCGACGCGCCGACGCCGTCATGATGCCCGGTGACGTGTCGAGTCAGTACGTGACCGCGCTGATGCTGATCGCGCCGTACATCCCCGGCGGGTTGAAGCTGTGGCTGTCGTCCGGTCTGGTGTCGCAGCCCTATCTCGAGATCACCAGGTCGGTGATGGCTGCCTTCGGCGTCACCGACGTCGACATCCGCGACCGCCACATCACCGTCGGACCCGGCGAGTACCTGGCCGGCGAGTACGTCGTCGAACCCGACGCCAGCTCGGCGAGCTACCCGCTGGCGGCTGCGGCGATGGTCGGCGGAGCGGTCGCCGTGCCCGGCCTCGGCACCGATTCGGTGCAGGGCGATGCCCGCTTCGTCGACATCCTCGCCTCGATGGGCTGCATCGTCACCGCCGGCCCGACCGACACCGTGGTGATGCGACGCCGCGACGCCCCGCTACGCGGCGTCGACGTCGACATGGCCGACATCTCCGATCTGGTGCCGACCCTCGCCGTGGTCGCCACCCAGGCGGTCACACCGACTCGGATCAGCGGGGTCGGGTTCATCCGGGCCAAGGAGAGTGACCGGTTGGGTGATCTGGCCGCGGAGCTCGCGAAGACCGGCGCGCTCGTGGCGGTCGAGCCCGACGGACTGCTGATCGAACCGACGGACCTGCTGCACGGCGCCCGCCTCGAGACCCACCACGACCACCGGCTGGCGATGGCGTTCGGGCTGCTCGGGCTGGTGGTCGACGGCATCGAGATCGCCGACCCGGCGGTGGTGTCGAAGAGCTGGCCGAGCTACTGGGACGCGCTCGCGGCCGTTCCGGCGCACGTGACGTGAACGACCGGCCACGGATCGCCGCCTTCGACGTCGACGGCACGCTGACCACGACCGACTGCGTGGTGCCCTTCCTGCGCCGAACCGCTGGGACCACGACCCTGGTGCGACGGATGCTGAGGTCACCGCTCGGCTTGGCGCGATCGGGCGCGCGACGTGATCGCGACGCGCTGAAGGCAGCCAGTGCGGCAGCCACGTTCGGCGGGCTGCGCCTGGACACGGTCCGCGCCGACGCGGCGGTCTTCGCCCGAGAGGTCCACGACCACCGGCTGCGCGCCGAGGTGCTGGAATCGCTGCAGGGTCATGTCGAGGCGGGAGACACCGTGCTGCTGGTCTCGGCATCCTTCGAGGTGTACCTGCGGCCGCTGGCGGAGCTCCTCGAGGTCCACGACGTGCTGGCGGTGCGGTTGGAGGTGGATCCGCAGGGCGTGCTGACCGGTCGGCTCGATGGCCCGAACTGTCGCGGGCCGGAGAAGGTGCTCCGGTTGCACGAGTGGCTCGATCGTCATGCCGGCGGACGCGATGCCGTCCACCTCACCGCGTACGGTGACTCGCTCGGTGATCGTGAACTCCTGGCCGACGCCGACGAAGCGCACTGGGTGGGACGCGGAGAGATGCCCCGCTGAGCGGCGTCGGGCAAGTACCGTCACCGACGCCATGCCGTCCGCCACGATCGACCCCGAGCAGCCCTCGTGCTGAGGGTCCTGCTGCGCGCATCGCGCCCGAAACAATGGCTCAAGAACGTCCTGGTCTTCGCCGCGCCCGGCGCGGCCGGCGTCCTCGACGAGGGCGACAACCTGCTCCTCGCCGTGGTGGCGTTCGTCTCGTTCTGCTTCGCGGCGAGCGGCATCTACATCTGGAACGACCTGCTCGACGTCGAGGCCGACCGTCGCCACCCGACGAAGCGCAACCGCCCGATCGCGTCGGGCGAGTTGTCGATCGGTGCCGCCCGCGCAGCCGGCGTGGCCTTCCCGGTCATCGCGCTCGCGCTGGCCGCGGCGACGGGCCGCTGGCAGACGGTGGCGGTGGTCGCGACCTACATCGTCATCACCATCGCCTACACCGTGCGGCTCAAACACGTCCCCGTGGTCGACGTCGTCACCGTCGCGGCGGGATTCGTGCTGCGCGCCGCCGCCGGTGCCGTGGCTGTGGACGTGCCGATGTCGCGGTGGTTCGTGTTGTGCATCACGTTCGGTTCACTGTTCATCGTGGTGGGCAAGCGCTACGCCGAGTTGAACGAGGTCGGCGACGCCGCAGGTACCCGCGTCACGCTCGAGGTCTACTCGGTCGGCTACCTCCGGATCCTGCTGTCGACGAGCCTCGCCGGCGTCCTGATCAGCTACTGCGTCTGGGCGTTCGAGACGAGCGCGGCTGCCGACAGCGGCTGGCCGCTGTACGAACTGTCGATCGTGCCGATGCTGATGGCGCTGATGCGATACCTGCTGGTGCTGGAGGAAGGCGGCGGCGCCGCTCCCGAAGAAGTGTTCGCGAGCGATCGTCTGCTGCAGCTCCTCGGCCTCTGCTGGATCGTCGTGTACGGCCTCGCGGTGTACGTGTCGTGATCGCGACCAGCGTGGTGTCGTCGACGATCACCGTCAGACTGGCACCATGAGAACGACGCACCGTGAGCTGACGGGTTGGGGCCGAACTGCGCCGTCCACCGCGACCGTGCACGACGTGTCGGCCGACGAACTCGCCCCTGAGATCATCCAGCGCCTGGTCACGCCGCGCGGCATCATCGCACGCGGCCTGGGGCGTGCCTACGGCGACTCGGCGCAGAACGCCGGGGGAGCGGTGCTCCGGCTCGGACCGGGGCCGATCCATCTCGATGCCGCTGCGGGCACCGTACGCGTCGGCGCTGGTGTCAGCCTCGACGAGCTGTTGCGCCATGTGGTGCCGCGCGGCTTCTTCGTCCCCGTGTCGCCCGGCACCCGTTTCGTGACGGTCGGAGGCGCCGTCGCCAGCGACATCCACGGCAAGAACCACCACGTCGACGGCTCGTTCGGTGCGCACGTCGAGGCGTTCACACTGCTGACGGCCGACGGCGACCAGCGTGTCGTCACACCGCAGGCGGATCCCGACCTGTGGTGGGCGACCATCGGCGGCATGGGGCTCACCGGTGTGATCACCGAGGCCATCGTGCGGCTCCTGGCGATCGAGACGAGTCGCTGCATCGTCGACACCGAGCGCGTCCCCAACCTGGATTCGCTGTTGGAGCGGATGGAATCCGGCGATCACCGGTACCGGTACTCGGTGGCCTGGGTCGACCTGGTGGCCAGCGGTTCGAACCTCGGCCGGGCCGTTTTGACACGAGGCGATCACGCCACCTCGGCCGAACTCGCCGAGTACGATGCCGATGGCGCCGCCGACCCGCTGGCATTCGCACCGCCGTCGCTGGCCAAGGTGCCGCAGGGCCTGCCGAACCTGCTCAGCCGGCCCGCTGTGCGGGCCTTCAACGAACTCTGGTACCGCAAGGCGCAACGCGAGCACCGCAGCATCGAGTCGATCACGGGTTTCTTCCATCCGCTCGACATGATCGGGGACTGGAACCGGCTCTACGGACGCCCGGGGTTCCTGCAGTACCAGTTCGTCGTGCCGTTCCAGGCGGTCGACACGTTGCGGTCGATCGTGGCGACCGTGGCGGACTCCGGCCACGCCAGCTTCCTCGCCGTGCTCAAACGGTTCGGCGCCGAGAGCGGCGGCATGCTCAGCTTTCCCACGCCCGGATGGACACTCACACTCGATCTCCCGGCCGCGGCGCCAGGCCTCGGCGAGCTGCTCGCCGACCTCGACCGGCGGGTGCTGGCCGTCGGTGGCCGGCACTACCTCGCCAAGGATGCCACGACCACGCCGGAGGTGATCAGGGCCGGATATCCCCGACTCGACGAGTTCCTCCAGGTGCGTCGTCGTGTCGACCCGCACGGGTGGTGGGTGAGCGATCAGGCTCGTCGTCTCGACCTGCTCTGAACCCGATTCGGCTCGGAGCTCCATCAACCACATGACAGGATTCCCATCGTGAACAACGCCGTTGCCCAACCCCAGACCGTGGTCGTGCTCGGAGGCGCCAGCGACATCGGCCAGGCCATCGTCGCCGAGCTGGTGTCGCCGGCCCTGCGCACCGTGGTGCTCGCCGTCCGCCGGCCCGAAACGCTCGATGCCGCAGCGCTCGCGTTCGGTGATGCCGAGATCGTCGTGGTGCCGTTCGACGCCGAAGCGCCGTCGACGCACGCCGACGTGATCGACGGCATCGTCGACCGTGTCGGTGATCTCGATGTCGTGGTCCAGGCGTTCGGGCAACTCGGCGCACCCGGTCTGTCCGACCCGGTCGACGCAGCGATGTTGGCCGAGGTCAACTACGTCGGCGCCGTGTCGAGCGGCCTCGCCGTCGCCGAGCAGTTGCGGCGCCAGGGGCACGGCACCCTCGTGGTGCTGTCGAGCGTGGCCGGTGTGCGCACCAGGGCATCGAACTTCGTCTACGGGTCGACCAAGGCCGGCCAGGACGGCTTCGCCACCGGCCTCGGCCACTCGTTGGCGGGGACCGGCGCCCGGGTGATGACCGTGCGGCCCGGTTTCGTCCGCAGTTCGATGACTGCCGGCATGTCCGAGGCACCGTTCTCCGTCGATCCGACAGATGTCGCTGCCGCGGTGGCGGGAGGGCTGCGACGCCATCGCAGCGTCGTGTGGGTGCCGGGCATTCTCCGGGTGGTGATGGGCCTCCTGCGGTTCGCCCCCGACGCCGTGTGGCGACGGCTCGACCGGTAGCCGTGCCGCTCCACCCGTTCGCGATGAGCGAATCCCCCAGATGCTGGGGTTTCGCTCATGGCTCGACGAGGCGTTCGTCAGGGCGTCAGCAGCGCTCGGGAGGTTCGAGGGGAACGACGTCGACGCCCGGTCCTGCGAGGCCGTCGGAGAAGGTGACGGACTGTCCGTCGGGTCCGTAGAGGGATCGGGTGAAGACGTGGCCGAACGCCACGGTCCGTCCATCGATCTCGAAGAACATCGAGCGGCGCACCGGATCGGAGGTGACAGCGAGTTCGAAGGCCTCACCGAGGCCGACGCTGTCGAGTGCAGCAGGGACCACGCCGAACTCGTCCGCGAGCTGCAGCGACAGTGCACCGTCGGCGGCGATGTCGAGCGAGAGCGAGAACGCGTTCGGGATCGCCGGATCGACCGGCGCGACGTTGGCGAACGTGGCGAGCGGAACCGACAGGGGACCTGCGGACTCGTCGATCTGCACCGAGAACACCCGACGGAAGTCATTGGCGCCGTAGCCGAGCGTGAGCCACGGATCGACGGGCTCGCCCGTGGAGAACCAGGCGCCGGCGCATTCGTCGAGGACGGCGATCCGGCCCACCGGAGGCGGATCGTCACGCTCGAACGCGAAACCATCGACGGCCTCGTGGCGGACGGTGTCGGGGCTCGTCCAATAGCCGTCTCGGCCCTGCAGGGCCACCAGCTCCGCGACGTCGCCGTCAGGGCCGGTCAGGTACGACGACGACAACGCCATGGCGACGTTCGCCAGCACCGACCAGCCGGCGACAGCCACGCTCAAGCCCAGCAGCCATCGCCGCGCCGTGCGACCCCGCGAATCGACGAAACGAACGGCGCCGGCCAGGCCGAGCAGGCTCAGCGGGAGCAGCAGTGCAACGAAGTCCGCGAGGTATCGAGGTGCCAGGAACCCCCAGATCAACAGCGCGGCCGCCGACGGCACACCGGCACACGCTGCCAACACCAGCCAGCGTGTCACCGCGTCGCTGCGCAGCGCACGGGCGCCGAGCACCACCCCGACGACCGCGAGCGAGAACAGCAGCGGGGTGGAGGCCGGCAGGCTCGGCGTGCGGTAGGTGATGTCGTACACGGCATCACCGAACACGTGGGGCAGCTGGTGCGGGGCATCGAGGAACGGGAATCGCGTGCTCAGCGACATGCCGTCGGGCCGCAGGTAGGTGAACAGGTTGGTCGGGAGGTAGCGCGGGTCGACGAAGTCACCGCCGGCGTAGGCCAGCATCCGCATGCGTTGTTCGTCGACCTGGCTGAGCACCTGCAACTCCATCGGGGGCCCGAGCGGACGTCCGAAGCGCAGCATGTTCGGCACGACCAACAGCGCGAGGGAGACCACCCACCATCCGGCGAGGCGGTACTCCGCCGGCCCAGGGCGGCGGGTACGCCAGCTGCGCACGCCGACCACCACTGCAACCACCAGGAGGCAGCCGAGGCCGAGAGTCGGACGGTTCAGCGCCGCGAGTGCGAGGGCGCCGCCGAGCCACCACTGGTTGCGTGCCGACGAGGCTTCGAGTTCCCGGAACAGCCGGTACTGCACCAACGTGCACGACGCGACGCCCCACATGATCGCCTCGCTGAACACCCACACCGGCCCGGCGAGCATCAGCATCGGGGTCCCGAGCGCCAGCCCGAGCTTCCAGACGATCAGCAGGAATCGACGGGCCGAGGTGGTCTCGACGGCGGGCAGGTGGGCCGCAACACGGTCGGTGAGTGCCCATGCGGAGACGACGAACACGAACCAGGCGAGAAACGACGACACGAGCGTGAGTTGTCCCGAGAAGGCATCCGTCATCGCCGTGATCGGCAGTCGCAGCAACGCCGGGAAGAGCCCGAAGTACATCTGTTCGCGACCGTCGACGACGAAGGCCTCCAACCCGATCGAATTGGGGGGCAACGCCAGGTCGCCGCGCAGCAACGCCTCGGCCTGGAGGTCGAAGAAGTCGGCGTAGGCACCGTTGTCGAACTGGGTCCGACCGAGCCCGTCGGTGACTCGGGTGGCGACTGCCAGGTACACCACGCAGCACGCTGCGAGCAGCATGCCGTCGTGGCGGGCGATCATGGTCTGGCCGCAGCTGCCAGCCGGTCGCACCACGGCGTGTCGCGTGACAGCGTGTCGAACGACAGACCGCCGAAGTCACCGGCGGGCAACCAGGAGATGCCCGGGTCGACGGCGTCGTACAGCGGGTCCATGTCGAAGTGGCCGTAGAGGATGTTGCGACCGTTGCGTTCGACGAAGAAGGTCCGGCGGTGTTCGTCGAAGGTGATCGAGAACTCCGATGCGGTCTCGAGCGGCATGGTCAGCTCCTCGGCCGGGATCGAACCGAAGCTGTCGACCATGCTCAGCGTGTACTCGATCTCGTCGTCGCCGGGTCGGACATCGTCGACCCGCAGCACCAGGCTGAACCAGTACGCCTCCTCGTCGAAGCTGGGCGATTCGGACAGCCGGAGCAGCTCGATCTCGTAGCCGGCGGCGAGTTCGTCGGTCGCCGTGACCTCGTAGTCGCGTCGCCAGTCGCTGTCGCCGTACTCGACCGACACCCAGGTGTCGACCGTGTCACCGTTGGAGTAGTAGAGCGCTTCGCACTCGCCGATGATCGCCAGCGTGCCGACCTCGGTCGGGTCGTAACGCTCGTAGGGAAGGGTGTCGAGGAACACCGTCCGGTCGGCCAGCGGCGGCCCGATGATGCCGGCAGCGGCATCTTGCACGTCGAGCAGGCGGCTCATCTGTTCGGTGCGGTCACCGAGGCTGTAGCTGTAGTTGAAGGCGATCGCGGTGTTGGCCACGATCGACCACGCGATCAGTGCGACGGCGCCGGCCTGGCCGAATCGTTTCACGTTGGGGGCGAACGGCTCGGAGCGACCGGCGACGTAGCGCACGAACACGGCGATCCCGATCGCCGAGAGCACCAGCATGCCCGGCAGGAAGTCGGTGAGATAGCGGGTGGCGATGTAGCCCCAACCGGCCACGCCGCCGGCGGCCAGGATCCCGGCGGCCACGACCGGTGCCAGCCGCCAGAACGACGGCTCACGCCACAGGCGGACGAAGGAGATCGTGCCGACCACCGAGGCGATGACGAGCAGCGGGTTCGTGGCGGTGACGCTCGCCGTGCGGTAGGTGGCGTCGTAGAACGAGTCGCCCCAGACCCACGGCAGGCTGCGGGGAACGTCGATGAACGGGAACCGGCTCGAGATGTCGACGCCGTCGGGGCGGAAGTAGGCCCACACGTTGGTCGGGATGAACTCGGTCTGGAAGTACTTGTTGTCGTAGCGCGCCAGCATCTCGGACCGGTTGGCGTCGACCTGGGTGAAGAACTGGTCCTCCATCGGGATCCCGAACGGCCGACGGAACTTCGCCCAGTTCACCGAGACCGTGGCGACGAACGCGAGCGCGAACCATCCGGACAACTGCAGTACGGCTCGGCTCTCGGCGAGCCGGCGCCAGAGGGTGACCGCGATGAGCGCGGCGACGCCGATCAGCCCGGCATACGCCGTGGTGGGGCGATTGAGGACCAGTGCCAGCAACGTGAGGCCGAAGATCCAGATCCGGTTCGTCGCCATGTCGGGGAAGCGGAGCATCTGGTTGAGCACGGTGATGAACAGTGCTGCGCTCCACAGGTGCGCCTCGTGGTAGCCCCACGGGATGGCGAGCAGCGTGAGCACCACGGTGCCGGTGGCCACCGAGATGCGCCATCCGAGGCGGAAACGACGCTCGGTGGTGCTCTGTTCGACCCCGGGGTGCACGAGCACGAGGATGCGATCGAGGAGCTTGTTCGCCTGCCAATAGAGCAGTGCGGTGCCGACGAACAGCGAGATCAGCGTGAGGCGCCCGTCGAGCGTCTCCGTGACGAGCGCGAACGGCACCCGGATCAGCCCGAGGAACGGCCCGAAGTACATGAACTCGCGGCCGTCGCGGATGAAGGCCTCGATCCCGAGTACACCTTCCTCGAGTGCGAGGTTGCCGTCGAGGAACGCCCGGGCCTGGCCCTCGAAGTAGTTGGCGAACGTGCCGCCGGTGAACTGTGTCCGAAAAGGATTGAACGTCCACGCGGTGCCGACGGCGAAACACCACACCGCCACGAAGACGTCGATGATGCGATCGGCGCGGGTGCGCGGGTGCCGCGTGGGGGTGGGCTCGGTGTCCTCGAGCGTTCGTTGTTCGTCGAGATCGTCGACGATGGTGTCGGTCACGGAAGTCGGCCTGGTCCGTTCACTTCGGTCGACGTGAGAACTTGGCCATCACGCTGCGCACGGCGTCGTCGGAGACGTGGAAACGACGCTTGACGACGTCGTACGCGGCGAGGGCCTTCTTGTCCGCGAAGATCATGTACCTCTTGGCGCCGTCGTCGGGACGGGGGCGGTAGTCGGTGGCCTTCGCCAGGGGCTTGGCCTCATGGGTGAAGTAGTACAGCGCCAGCGACTGCCTGGCGACGCCCTCGGGTGCCTGCAGCGGCTCGGGATGGCCGTGATACGAGTGCTCGTCGGTCGAGAACAGCAGCATCCGGTTGCCGGTGGGTGACACCGATGCGTCGCACCGTTGCATGTCGCGGCTCCACAACTCGAGATCACCGCCCCACGACGGTTCCCACACCGGGTTGAGGTACAACAGCAGGTTGACCCGGCGCCTCCACGTCTGGATGGTGTGATGCGCAGTGAAGTCGGAGTGGATGTTCAGGAAGCCGCCCCGATAGCAGCGATGGACGCCTCCTCCGTCGAGGGTGACGTCGGCATGGAGGTCGTCGAAGCCGCTCACGTGTTCGAGGAGTCGACGGAACCGATCGCCGGCGAACACGTCGCTGACGGCGCGCAACGTCGGGCCCCAGCTCGCCGAGTCGGTGTTGGAGAACTTGCGCTCGTTGAAGTGGACGTAGCTGTTCCAGTCGTCGGCGTTCATGTCGGTCAACTCGGCGTAGACCTGCTCGAGGACATTGGTGGGCAGGATCTCGTCGATCACGATGTGGGCGAACGGTGTGGCCGACTGGTACCTGTCGCGGAGCTCGTCGGCGCGGGCCTCGAGTGCCGCCAGGTTCACGTACGCGTCCGGGTCGTCGCCGGCAGCGACCGGACGCGCCGGAGCTGCGTCGGTGTCGGGTTGGTTCATGGCAATCCCTTCATCGACGCGGCAGAGTAGTCGACCCGTTGGGCGCCTTGCCGGTCATCGGGCGGCCGGATTCGTGTGGCTAGCATGAGCCGTCGTGAACGACGAGGCCAGCGCTCCGAGAATCGGCATCCTGGTGGTGGCGTACAACGCCGAGCAGCACCTGTCGCAGACACTCGACCGGATCCCGGAGAGCTTCTTCGATCGGGTCGCCGAGGTGTTCGTCTGCGACGACGCCAGCCAGGACGACACCTATGGCGTCGGGCTCGCGTACCAGGAGCGTTCGGGACATCGGCCGATCAAGGTCGTCAAGCATCCGGTGAACCTCGGTTACGGCGGCAACCAGAAGTACGGCTACCGCTGGGCCCGTGACGAGGGACTCGACATCGTGGTGATGCTCCACGCCGACGGCCAGTACGCCCCGGAATGTCTGCCCGAGATGGTCGCTCCGATCGCCGCCGGCGAGGCCGACGCAGTGTTCGGTTCCCGGATGATGGAGTCGGGGGCGGCGATCGACGGGGGCATGCCCCGGTACAAGTACGCCGGCAACCGGATCCTGAGTACGTGGCAGAACGCGATGGCCGGCATCAAGCTCACCGAGTGGCACAGCGGCTACCGCGCCTATTCGGTGCGCGCGCTCGACGCCCTGCCGTTCCACCAGAACTCCGATGGCTTCGACTTCGACACCGAGATCATCGTCCAGCTGATCGAGTCGGGAGCCCGGATCGCCGAGATCCCCATCCCGACCTACTACGGCGACGAGATCTGCCACGTCAACGGCATCGAGTACGCCTGGGACGTGTCGAAACTCGTCGGCCGATACCGGCTCCACAAGATGGGATTCGGCTCGGGCGAGTTGGCGTTCTCGTCGGAGCCGTACGAACTCAAGCCGGGCCCCGACTCGTCGCACGGGCGTCTGCTCAACTGGCTCGCGAATCGTGAGCCGTCCAAGGTGCTCGACCTCGGCTGTGCCGACGGTGCGCTGGGCCAGCGGATCCGGACTCTCGGGCACCACGTCACCGGAGTCGATGTCGACCGATTCGACGGCGTGGACTCCCGACTCGACGGATTCATCCAGGCCGACCTCGAGCACGGGATCCCCGACTCGGTCGGCAGCGGCTACGACGTGGTGTTGTGCGCGGACGTGATCGAGCACGTCCGTGATCCACGCCAATTGCTGCACGACGCCGGCAAGCTCGTCGCGGCCGGGGGATCGGTCATCGCGAGCGTGCCGAACTTCGCGCACTGGTATCCGCGTACGCGCACGGCGCTCGGCCTGTTCGACTACGACCGACGGGGCATCCTCGATGCGACCCACATCCGGTTCTTCACACGGCGCAGCTTCGAGCACCTGATCGCCGACGCCGGACTGCTGGTGGTGCGCCGCGACGCCACCGGGCTGCCGTTCGACGTCGCCAAACGCGGCTCCGGCGAGGATGGCGAGAGCGCCAAGGTCGGAGTGTTGGGCGCGATCGACGCGCTCACCGTGAAGATCCGCCCGCAGTTGTTCGGCTATCAGTTCCTGTACGAACTCAAGCCCGCCTGAGAGGTCGTGCGGCGCGACCATGAGCGAAGCCCCGAGATCCGGGGATTCGGCTCATCGGCGAGCGCCCGCCCGTCCGAGGCTCAGGGGATGACGCCGAACGCAGCGTAGAGCCCGGTGAGCGTGGCCAACCCGGCTCCGCAGGCAACCAACGTGAAGTCCCACCCTGCGTACTCCCAGCTCGCACGGTGATGATCCCGTTCCCCCGCTGGTTCGGGCCACCACGCTGCGACGGCGATGAAGAACGGGAAGGCCGTGAACAGGAAACGGGGCCTGGCGGTCACCGTCTCGGGAATCAGCATCAGCGCCACGACGACCGCGCAGAAGGCCACCAGGATCCAGGGCAGGCGGACCTGCCAGGCGCAGTAGACCATGAACGCCAGCGCGATCATCGAGAGTGCCGTCAGGGCGTCAGCCGGAGACGACAGCGGGCTGGTGAAGAACCCGAAGGTGTTGGTGACAG
>Ga0102938_10002888_pt1 | contig 12932 bp, 12 predicted proteins | sample SalPonR2_B_D2_MG_FD_84516 | JGI IMG/M metagenome (GOLD analysis project Ga0102938, IMG submission 84516) | Salt pond soil microbial communities from South San Francisco under conditions of wetland restoration - Salt Pond MetaG R2_B_D2_MG | ecosystem: Environmental > Aquatic > Marine >... | reverse complement strand
GACCACGATCACGGGACGGGTTGGCACCGCCACGGGATCTTCCCGCACACCCACAAGTTCGACATGGACGAACTCGACCTGTCGGGCAAGGTCAGCTGGAAGACGCTCGCCGCGCTCGGACTCTCCGGCGGATTGGTGCCGTCGACCTCGGCGATCATCGTGTTGCTCGGCGCGATCCAGCTCAACCGCATCGCGTTCGGCGGCATGCTGATCCTCGCGTTCGGCCTCGGGATGGCGATCGCCCTCGTGAGCGTCGGCCTCGGCATGGTGGCGTTGCGCGACAAGACCTTCGGGGCGATGGATCAGAACTCGATGATCCAGACCGCCCGGATCTGGATCGTCCCGATCGCAGCGTTCGCGGTGATGGCGATCGGCCTCTTCCTGGTCGTACGCGCAGCTGCCGAGATCAGCGGCCTCTGAGCCCGCTCGAGGCTCGGTCAGTGACCGAACTCGGTGGTGATCACCCGGCCGTCGCGCTGGCCGGCGCTGGGAGCGAGATCGGTGACCACGAACGCCCGCTGGAGCCATCGGTCACGGCCGTCGAAGCGGGCGGTGAACGGCGAGCGGCCGTGAATGGTGACGTTGTTGTCGACCACCAGCAGATCGCCCGGCTCGAGGACGACCGATGTCTGGATCTCGGCGATCAGTTCCCGGACCCGCACGAGGACGTCGTCTGCTTCGCTGTCCGTGCCGACGGTGAGGTCGGCGTCGAACACGAAGGTCGGCTCGTTGCGGGTGCCGGTGACCAGCGGGCGGGCGGGTCCCAGCTCGTTGGCTCGTCCGTCGAGGAAGCTGGCGTCGACCGCAGTGCGGAACCGGGGCTCGAACATCACCTCGACCACGTCGACGGGGAGACGGTCGATGAGTTCGTGGACCGACACGAGCGTCGTGTGCGCCGACGGATCTCCGCGGAGGCACAACAGCAGCAGATAGCGGGGCCGGAACGGATGGAATGCGGTCTCGGTGTGGAACATCAGGTTCGAACGCGACGACGTGGACGTCTGGCGGTCGGCGTCGGTCTGGGTCGGCACGATGTTCTGCACGATCCGCCCGCCGTGTTCGGGGACGTAGCCGACCGGCTGACCGAGGCGTCGGGCGACGGTGAGCAACGTGAGTTCTGTCGAGAGGTCCTTGTCGACCGGCGTCTCGGGCGCCATCGGGGTCGGCGGGAGATCGCCGATCGGCGCGTTGCGCACGAGGAGCGCTCCGGAGCGGGGGGGCTCGGACGCGAACCGCACGATGGCGTCGTCGACCTCGATCGGGAGATCGCGCGCCGCGAGCGCAGCCAGCCGGACCAGGTCCTCGTCGAGCGAGAGCGAGGCGGTCGGCCTCGTCCGTGGGCACCACGTCGATGCATCGACGGAGGTGGGAGCGACGTGTGCCGTCGTGGTGGGGATCGTGGACATGGTCGCCTCCTCGGAACGCGAGCTGGAACAGCTGTGCCAATCATACCAGCTCAGTGAAACACAGTCGATCAAAGACGCCGTGTCGGGAAGCCGACGCCAGCTACGGTGGCCATCCGATGGAGTTCGAGCAACGCCTACGCGAACGGGCCGATCGCCTCACCCCCACCGAGCGACGCATCGCCCAGACCGTGCTCGCCGGCCCGCAGCTCGTCGCATTCGGCACCGTTGCGGATCTCGCCGTTGCGGCCGGCGCCGGCACGGCCACGGTCGTGCGGTTCGCGGTGAAGCTCGGCTTCGACGGGTACTCCGAACTCCAGGACTCGATCCGCAGCGACCTCGCCGGGCGGCTCCGTCCTGCCGTCGAACGCATCCGCGACGAGCCCGTCGGCGGAGGTGCGTCGCTGATCGCCCACCACCTCGATGCCGAACTGTCGAACGTGCGGGCCACGCTCGGTGCGGTCGACGCCGAGGAGCTGGCGGCCGCCGTCGCGTTGCTCGCCGATCCCGATCGCCCGGTGCTGGCGCTGTCGGGGGTGGCCTCGCGCGGCGTCGCCGTGCAGTTCGTGGGTGATCTCGAGCAGATCCGACCCGCCTGCCGGTTGCTCGACGGCAACCCGATCGACGTCGTGCGGACCTTGACGCTCGTCGGCGCCGGTGCGACGGTGGTGGCGCTCGACCTGCGTCGCTACGAGCGATGGCTGATCGACGCGCTGCAGGTCGCCATCGACACCGGCGCGTCGGTGATCTCGATCTCCGACAGCGTGCTGTCCCCACTCGCCGGTGCGGCCGACCACTCCTTCGTGGTCGAAGCAGCCTCGGCCAGCCCGTTCGACAGCCACGTCGGCACACTCGCGCTGCTCGACCTGCTCGTGGCTGATGTCGCCACGGCGTTGCGATCGAGCGCCACCGCACGGCTCGATCGTCTCGAAGCGGCCTGGCGCCGAGCCGACGCGTTGACCGCCGACTGAACGCCTGTCCGACCGGGCGGGCGGCCACTAGCGTTGCGCCGATGAGGGACCTCCGTGTTGCCGCGGTACAGATGGCGATGGGGGACGAGCTCGACACGAACATCGAGGTCGCCGAACGGCTCGTCCGGACCGCCGCAGCGCAGGGAGCGCAGATCGTTCTGATCCCCGAGTTGTTCGAAGGGCCCTACTTCTGCAAGGACCAGCTCCCCGAGCACTTCGACCGGGCGCGGCCGCTCGACGGTCATCCGACGGTCGAGCACTTCGCATCGGTGGCTGCCGAGCTCGGCGTCGTGCTGCCCCTGAGCGTGTACGAACGGGCCGGCCAGGCACTGTTCAACACCGTGGTCGTCGTCGACGCCGACGGCAGCACGCTGGGCCACTACCGCAAGAGTCACATCCCCGACGGCCCCGGCTACACCGAGAAGTACTACTTCAGCCCTGGCGACACCGGCTTTCGGGTGTGGCACACGATGCACGGCACCGTCGGGGTCGGGATCTGCTGGGACCAGTGGTTCCCGGAGGCTGCCCGGTCGATGGCGCTGCTCGGTGCCGAGGTGTTGTTGTACCCCACCGCGATCGGCACGGAGCCGCCCGATCCCACCTGGGACTCGAGTGGGCACTGGCAGCGGGTGATGCAAGGACACGCCGGCGCCAACCTGATGCCGGTCGTGGCCGCGAATCGCATCGGGCGCGAGGTCGGCACGACCTGCGAGATCACCTTCTACGGATCGTCGTTCATCGCCGACAACACCGGCGCCAAGGTCGCCGAGGCGGGTCGTGACGACGAGGCGGTCCTGGTCGCGTCGTTCGACCGCGACCAGCTGCGCAGCCAGCGCGCCGCGTGGGGCCTGTTCCGCGACCGTCGCCCCGAGCTCTACGGTCCGCTCGTGACCCTCGACGGTGAGCACCGGCAATGACGCGGCTGCCCTCGTGACGCGGTTGCCGGCGGAGTGGGAGCTGCACGAGCGCACGGCGATGTGCTGGCCGGCGCGAGTCGACATGTGGGGCGACATGTACGCCGACGCCGAGGCGGCCCACGCCGAGGTGGCGAATGCGATCGCCCGGTTCGAGCCGGTCACGATGTTGGCATCGCCGCGCGCCGCCGAGCGGGCGGCGGCGCGGTGCGGGCCGGGCGTCGAGGTGGTCGAGCAGGCGATCGACGATTCGTGGTTCCGCGACAGCGGACCGATCTACGTGGCCGATGACGCTGGCGACCGGGTGGCGACGGACTGGCGGTTCAACTCGTGGGGTGGGAAGTTCCTGCCATACGACGACGACGCAGCCGCCGCGCGCCGTTTCGCCGAACGGCGAGGCGACCCGGTCCGATCGATCGACATGGTGTTCGAGGGTGGCTCGATCACTGGCGACGGCGACGGCACGCTCGTCACGACCACCCAGTGCCTGATGCATCCCAATCGCAACCCGACGATGACCCGGACCGCCGTCGAGGCGACCCTGGGCGCCGAGCTGGGCGCCGAACGCATCATCTGGCTGCCGTACGGGCTGTCCCTCGACGACGACACCGACGGCCACGTCGACAACGTCGCCGCGTTCGCCGCGCCGGGTCGGCTGGTCCTGCAGGGATGCGACGACCCCGACGAAGACGACTGGCTGCGCCTCGACGTCGATCGCCGCGTGGCGCAGGGGGCGCTCGACGCCCGAGGTCGAGCACTCGACGTCGTCGTCGTCCCTGTGCTGCCGTTCGCCGAGATCGATCGTGGAGCCGGCCCCGAGCGGGTCGTCGTGCCCTACCTCAACCACTACCTCGGCAACGGTTTCGTGTTGATCCCCGTCTGTGGCCACGCGGCCGACGCCGACATGGTCGCCGTGATCGCCGAGCAGTACCCCGGTCGTGAGGCCGTCGCTCTCGACGTCGGTGCGATCCTCGCAGCCGGTGGCGGCGGCATCCACTGCATCACCCAACAACTCCCGGCACCGTGAGCGAGTCGGCGCGGGTGGATCAGTGGTTGTGGGCGGTACGGATGACCAAGACGCGCAGCGACGCGGCAGCGGCGTGCCGGGGCGGACACGTGAAGGTCAACGGCAAGACGGCGAAGCCGGCGACGAAGGTGCTGGTCGGCGATCGGGTCGAGGCGTACCTGCACGACCGTGAGCGCGTCCTCGAGGTGAGCAGGTTGATCGTCAAGCGGGTGGGGGCAGCAGTCGCCGTGGAGTGTTTCGTCGACCACAGCCCGCCGCCACCGGAACGTGACCACGACGTCCCCGTGTTCCAGCGAGAACGGGGCGCCGGCCGGCCGACGAAGCGCGACAAGCGCCAGCTCGATCGTCTGCGTGGCCGCTCGAAGTGAAACGAGCGCCCGGAGCCCTCGTTTCGCTTCCCGCCCTCGGTAGCGTTCGCGTCGCGTGGCGCTGACCGAACCTCTCCCCGACTCGCTTGCGGAGCACGAGCACATCGATCCGACCGTGCGCGGCGGCATGGCGTTGTGGACACTGCTGGTCGGCTTCGCGATGTTGATGGTCGGCAACGGTCTCAATGCGGCGGTGCTCGGTGTGCGCACGGTCGACGAGGGCTTCGGTGTGCGCACGACCGGTGTGGTGATGGCGTGCTACTTCGCCGGCTTCCTGCTCGGCCCGCCGGCGGTGGTGAGGATGCTGTCGGCGGTGGGTCACATCCGCGTGTTCGCCAGCCTGGCGTCCACCGCGTCGTGCGCGGTTCTCGTGCACTTCGTGTGGATCTCGCCACTCAGCTGGGGAGCGATGCGTGTCGTGTTCGGCTTCTGTATGGCGGGGCTGTTCGTGGTGGTCGAGTCGTGGCTGAACGAGGCGTCGACGCCGACCAGCCGCGGACGCACGCTCGCGGTGTACGGGATCGTGTCGATGGCTGGGTTGGCCGTGGGGCAGTTGCTGATCGCGACCGGCGAGACCAGCGGACCGACCCTGTTCGTCGTCGCGTCGATCCTCGTGTCGATGTCGTTCGTCCCGATGGCCTTGGCCGCCACGACGGATGCCCCGCCGCTGCGGGTGACCGAACCGCTGGGGCTGCGTGAGCTGCTCGGCTTCGCCCCGACCGGTGCGTTCGGCATGCTGCTCACGGGAGCCTCACACGGTGTCCTGCTCGGACTGTCGGCGGTGTACGCCACCGGTGCCGGCTTCGGGGCGACCCGAACGGCGTTGTTCGTCGCCGCCCCGGCGATCGGGGCGCTGCTGTTCCAGTGGCCGATCGGTTGGACATCCGACCGTGTCCCACGACGCGGGGTGATCTTCGTGGTGTCGGTCGGAGCCACCGCCACGGCGCTGCTGCTCGCCCTCGTCGCCGCCGACAGCGTGCTCGTCCTCCCCCTGATGCTGGTGCTCGGTGGATTCACGTTCCCGCTCTATCCGCTCCTGCTGTCCTACACACTCGACTGGGCCCGCCCCGGCACGGCGATCGGGGCCAGTGGCACCTTGCTGCGTATCAACGGAACCGGAGCGGTGATCGGCCCGGTCACCGCAGGCGCCCTGATGTCGACGCTCGATCAGTCGGCGCTGTTCTGGTGCCTCGTCGCGACCCACGGACTGATCGCCTCCTACCTGGCCTACCGACTGCTCGTCGCCGACGGCCTGCCGATGGAGCGTCAAGGTGCGTTCGTGCCGGTGCCCGCCCGCGCCACCGTGTTGGCGATCCGGCTGAGCGGTCGCCCGCTGCGAGCATCGAGGGCGAAGCTGCGTGCCGAGCCCTCCTCGGCCCGGGACGAGGATGGCTCGGACCCGACCGGCTTCATCCCCGGTCGGTGATGGTGACGCGCACCTCGACCTGATCGCCCGACCAGTTCACGTGCAGCTGGTGGCCGGTGGGTACGAGCGATTCGCTGGCGGAGTCGGGGGTGTCGTCGAACCGTATCCCGAGCACGTCGAGCGTCGCGCTGTCGTCGCCGTGGGTCACCGGGCGGTTGCTGACCAGTCGTAGGCCGACCGAACCGCTCGTGCCCGCGGCACGCACCACGAACTCGAGGTCGCCGACGCGTTCGACGTCGATCCACGCGGTCTCGGGCGGCAGCATGATCCCGAAAGCGGCGGTCGTGCCATCGGTCTCGGCGATGTGCGCGGTGAAGGGCACGTACTGGTCGAGTGACGTCGTGTGGCGTCGCCCGTGGTCCCAGCCGACGGCAAGGTCGGGGCGCAGCAGGCTCTGGGCGACGGGGTCGCGGAACCGTTGGACGTGGTATCGCTCGTCGACGACCGGCGTGAGCCGAAGGTGTGGCGTGAGTACCGGTGCGAGGTGTTCGAGCAGCGGCAAGAAGTAGAGGTCGTGCACGTGGACGGTGTCCGCGGTGATCGGCGACGGCAGCACCGATCCGGCCGGCTCGCCGCACACCGCGTACAGCAGGCCGGTCATCGACACGTACTCGGTCGGAGCGAGCCCGTAGGCGCGGATGTACGGTCCGCACGCGGTGGCGAAGCGTGGGTGATACAGCTTCGACATCCGTCGCCCGATCTGGGGCAGCATCGTCGACGCAGCGTCGGCGAAGCCGTCGGTCGGCGGGTACATCGCCCACAGTCCGATCGCCAGCAGGTCGATGCCGTCGTAGGTCGGCGAGTTGTACTCGTCGACGTCGCCGTAGCGCAGGAGTCGCTCCATCGGCACGGCCAGGCGGGTGTGGGCTTCGGCGCGCATCACGATGTCGCCGGTGATCTTGGCGAGGTGGCCCTGCAACCAGGCGTGCATCAGGTACGGGTTGGTGTACCACCGCGGGATCCGGTCGTCGGGTTCGCCGGCGACGCAGCGTCGGAGCGCGTCGTTGATGCCGTTGGTGACGTCGGCCGGAAGCGAGGGACCGTGAACGATCGCACAGAGCGCCAGCGTGACGCCGAGGAACTGGCGCCAGTTCGGGTCGTAGTGCACCCACGCAACGGCGTCGTCGCCGGGCGGTTCGGGCTGCTCGGCCGACGTCGGGAACGTGCCGCTCCACGGCCGGTCCGACAGCGGGTACTGCAGCGCGAGCACGCTGCGCAGCGCGGTGACCGCCCGCTCGACGTTGCCGTCCTGGAGATCGAGGAAGGCGCCGTTCGCCGTCTCGCGTACCGCGTGCAGATGCAGCGACGAGATGTCGACGCCCGGTGTGACGCCCGGTGCGTACCTGTCCATCCCGCGCTCGGGATCCCAGAGTTCGTCGTGCAGCGCACGCAGCGCGTCGATCGGGGAGCTGGCCGGCGTGAGGTTCATCCGGCGCTCAGCTGAGCCCGACGATGTTGCCGTCGGCATCGATGTCGATGCGCTGCAAGGCGGGTGACGCGCCGAGGCCGGGCATGGTGCTCATCGCCCCGCAGATCGGATACACGAACCCGGCGCCGACCGACGCCCGCACCTCGCGCACCGGCAGCGTCCACCCGGTCGGCGCGCCGCGCAGGGTCGGATCGGACGAGATCGACAGGTGCGTCTTGGCGATGCACACCGGCAGGTTCCCGAACCCGTTGCGTTCGTAGGTGTCGAGTTGGCGGTCGGCCAGTGGCGTGTAGTCGACCCCATCGGCGCCGTACACCTTGGTGGCCACGGTGCGGATCTTGTCTCGCAGCGCCATGTCGTCGGGGTACAGCACGGCGAAGTCGCTCGGTTCCTCCGCCGCTTCGGCCACCACCTGCGCCAGCTCCTTCGAGCCGGCACCGCCGTCGACGAAGTGGGTCGACACTGCAGAGCGCGCACCGAATTCGGCGGCGATCCCCTCGATCGCCGCGATGTCGGCTGGGTGGTCGTCGGGGAACACGTTGATCGCCACCACCGGGGTGCAGCCGTGGATGCGCATGTTGTCCAACTGCTTGCGCAGGTTGTCGCCACCCTCGTGCACGTCGTCGGGGCTGGGTGCAAGGAGGGCATCGGGAAGCGGCCGCCCGGCGACGATCTTGTACTTGCCGCTGTGCGCCTTCAATCCGCGTACCGTGGCGACGAGCACGGCGGCATCGGGAGCGAGGCCCGACATGCGGCACTTGATGTTGAAGAACCGTTCGGCGCCCATGTCGGCGCCGAAGCCGGCCTCGGTGACCAGGTAGTCGCCCATGTGGATGCCGATCAGGTCGGCGACGATCGACGAGTTCCCGGTGGCGATGTTGCCGAACGGCCCCGCATGCACCAGCACCGGCGTGTTCTCGAGCGTCTGCATCAGGTTCGGCTTGATCGCCTCGCGCAGGATCACCGCCATCGCCCCGGCCACGTCGACGTCCTCGGCGGTCACCGGGTCGCCCGACGAGGTGTACCCGACCACGATCCTGCCCAGCCGACGACGCAGGTCCTGGAGGTCGTTCGCCAGCGCCAGCGTGGCCATCACCTCGGATGCTGCCGTGATGTCGAAGCCGGTTTCGCGGGGCACGCCGTCGAGGCGCGAGCCCAACCCGGTGACCACGTTGCGCAGCGACCGGTCGTTGACGTCGATCGAGCGGCGCCAGGTGATCTGGTGAGGATCGAGCCCCGACGAGTTGCCGTGGAACACATGGGCATCGACGGCGGCGGCGCACATGTTGGTGGCTGCGGTGACAGCGTGGACGTCGCCGGTGAGGTGCAGGTTCAGCAGCTCCATCGGCACCACCTGGCTGTAGCCGCCGCCCGCAGCACCGCCCTTGATGCCGAACGTCGGACCCATCGACGGCTGGCGGATCGCCAGCGTCGCCCGCTTGCCGAGGTGCGAGAACCCCTGCGAGAGCCCCACCGCCACGGTGGTCTTGCCCTCGCCGAGCGGCGTGGGGGTGATCGCCGACACGACCACGTACTTGGCGCGTGGCCGGTCGGCCATCGCGGCGATCGCGGCAAGGTCGATCTTGGCGGCGCCGGCCCCGTACGGCTCGAGCAGGTCGAGGGGGATGCCGGCGTCGGTGGCGACATCGGTGAGTGGCCGCAGCTTCGCCTGTCGCGCGATGTCGAGGTCCGATGGAAACGTCACGCTGCCAACACCTGTGCGATGCCCATGGGGCAACTCTCGCACACGGACACCCCACCACACCGGTCCCATCGGTGCGCCAGGGCGCCGGTTGCAGCAAGATGGAGGTCGATGTCCGCGGGTGGAATGCACGACGGGGCCGAGCCCGAACCTTCGGTGCACGATCGCGCATCACTCCCCGCCCGGCTGCGCCGCATGCTGATCGGCAGGGGAGCGGTGGTGCCGCTCGCAGCAGCACACGGCTTCGCCGCTGCGGGCGACGCGTTCGTGTCGGTGAGCCTGGCGGGGTCGCTGTTCTTCAACGTCAGCCCGAATGCCTCGCGCCAGCAAGTGCTGCTCTACCTGCTGATCACGATGGCGCCACTCGCCGTGCTGGCCCCGCTCGTCGGCCCGGCCGTGGATCGGTTTCGAAGCTCGCAGCGATTCGTTGCCGCCGGGTTCTACGTCGCCCGTGGCGTCTTCTGCCTCGTCCTCGCGCTGACCCTGCTGCAGCTCGCGTTCTATCCGTTGGTGCTGTTGCTGCTGATCACCAGCAAGGCCTCCGGCATCGTCAAGCAGACGCTCGTGCAGACGCTGGTCGACGACCCGGAGGAACTCGTCGCTACCAACGCCCGGCTCGCTCGCTTCGCCAGCGTCACCGCGGCGATCGGTGTCGGCGCAGCCACCGGCGTCTTCGCGGCGGCCGGGGCGGAGTGGTCGTTGCGGATCGGTGCAGTGCTGTTCGCGCTGGCGGGTGCAGCGGTGTTGCGAGCCCGCCCACGTACGGCCTCTGCCGTGACCCCCGACGACGTCGAGTACGCCGAGACCCATCTGCCGACGGTGGTGGTGTCGTCGATCGGCATGTTGGCGATCCGTGCCGCGGTCGGTTTCTTCATCTTCATGCTCGCGTTCACCCTGCGACGGTCGAGCGAGCCGGCTCTGGTCTACGGGCTCGCTGCCGCGGCGTACGGTGCCGGCGCGTTCCTCGGTCACACCGCTGCCACCGTCCTGCGTCGATGGTTGCGCGAGGAGCAACTCATCGGGCTGTCGCTGGCGCTGCCCGCTGCCTTCACGGCGATCGGGATCCTCGGCGCGTCGGTGCCGCTGTTGATCGTGATCTCGGGCCTCGTCGGGCTGTCGACCACACTCGGCCGCAACGCCTTCGACGGGCTCCTCCAACGTCGCGCCCCCGAAGCGCTGCTGGGCCGAGCCGGCGCACGCTACGAGACGCGTTTCCAGCTCGCGTGGGTGTTCGGCGGCGTGCTGGCGACGCCGATCTCGCTTCCCGCCGAGGTGAGCATGACGGTGTTGACGGCGATCTACGTCCCGGCGCTGGTCGTGTTCGTGCGAGGCGTACGCGAGGCTCACCGCTTCGAGGGGCCGCCCGAAGAGCATCTCGGTGGGGCACATGCCCGCCTGGCGATGGCCCACCAGGCGTGGAAGCAGGGATCGCTCCGGGTGTCGATCGTCGATGCGTCGGCGGCGGTCGACCTCGCCCAGAGCGTGGCCGGGGCGGCGGTGGCAGCAGTCGACGAGCGGTGCCGACTCGATGCGCTCCGGCAGGCAGCGATCGACCTCGCCCAGCCGGTGACCGCCGACGACGTGAGCGATGCGCTCGCAGCCGCCGACACCCTGATCCACTCGATGGCCGAGACGATGCAACCCCCAGCGGTCAGGGCTGGTCGACCGCCGACACCGCCGTCACCGCCGCCCGCGGACTGACCGCTGTGGTGTCGCGTGGTCCGGGCGTGGCGGTGACCTCGAGCACGAACGATTCGGAGTCGTCGACCGACAGATAGCGCACCACGTCGACGTCGATCGCTCTCGCCATGTCCGGCATCGGGCCGATCACGAGCAGCGACCCGTCGTTGCGCACCGGTTCACCGTCGAGATCGGAATCGAAGGTGTCGGCGACGTCGTCGGCGAAACGAACCGTGGCCCACTCGGCCGTGGCCTCTGCCACCTCGGCCTGCACCCCCACGTCGATGGTGGCGCCATTGTCGGCCACCACGAAGACCAACGGCAGGACCGGCTCGCCGGCCTCGTCGAGTACCGGTTCCTGCTCGCCGACCTGCCACTCGACGATCGCCGTGTACGCGTCGGCCAGTCGCACGGCACCATCGTCGGCAGGCTCGTCCTCGCATCCCGCCGTGCCGAACGCTCCGAGCACCAGCAGCGCCACGACACCGCCGCGTGCAGCCGCCCGGCGAGCTGATCGATTACCTCCCACCCTCCAACGATAGATCATGGGAACACCGGGCAGGTCGCCGGGTTCCAGCCGCTGCGCCCTGCAGACGGAGCGACGCGCACTGCTGCGAGATACATCACGCAACAATGTTGCGAGTCACGCAATGCGTGATATAGTTAGCAGAACAACGGAAGACCGAGCACCACGCCCGGTTCGCCACGACATCCGACAGACACACCGAGCACACGAGGGAGTTCGACATGTTCGAGCAGATCAGCAAGTTCGCCAACGAGACATCGGCCACCGTCACCAACAACGTCAACGACACGATCAAGAGCGCCAACGACACCGTCGCCAGCGCCGTCAACGACAACAGCAAGCGCTTCACGACCACGAGCGACCAGGTGCTCGATGCGGTCCTCGACGCCAACCGCCGCATCGTCGACGTGGCCGTCACCAACGTCGACCGCCTGAACGAGCAGTTCGAGCTCGAGCTGCCCTTCGCCGATCGCATGCCCACCCCAGCCGTTGCCGGCGAGCGCTACCTCGACTTCGTCGAGCGTGCCGTGTCGATCAACCGTGAGATGAACCAGCGCGTCGTGGACATGATCACCGCCGACACCGCCGAGACGACGGCGAAGAAGACGACGGCCGGGAAGGCGACGGCGAAGAGGGCCACCGCCAAGAAGAGGACGGCGAAGAAGGCGACGGCGAAGAAGACAGCGGCCAAGAAGGCCACGGCGAAGAAGACGACCACCACCGCCTGATTCGTCGCCACGATGACGGTGCCGTCGGATCCCCCCGACTCCGACGGCATCGCATCAGCCTCGTCGGCTCCATCTCCCGCACGGGCTGCCATAGGCTGAGACCCGCATGACCGCACCCGACGACGCCACGGCGCCCCGCGCACCGCGGGGCGTGCCCGCACTCGGCGAGTTCATCAAGAGCCAGCGCCGCATCGCGGATCTCTCGCAGCGCGAACTGGCCCGCCTGGCCGACCTCTCCGACGCCTACCTGAGCCAGCTGGAGCGCGGCCTCCACGAACCGTCGGTGCGGGTCCTGAACGGCCTCGCCCAGGCGTTGAACGTCCCGAGCGACAAACTGCTCGGGTACCTCGGCCGCCACGACGCCGGCACCACCGCCTCGCCGTCGACCGAATCGACGATCGCAACCGACGACCGGCTGACCGACACCCAGAAGCAGTCGATGCTCGACGTCTACCGGGCCTTCATCGCCGCCAACGAGATGGCCGCCGAATAGCGCCGGGTCGACGGGCGCCCCGATCGGCTCCGATCAGAGGAGACGACGCACGGCTTCGACCGCCACCGACACCGTGGTGGACTCGATGCGCTTGGCCGTTTCCTCGTCGGGGGTCTCGGTCTGTGTGCGATTGACCAGGACACCGGCCACGCACCCGGCGCGCAGACCGGACGACGCGCACATCGTGAACAGCGTGGCGGCCTCCATCTCGTAGTTGAGCACCCCCATCGCCTGCCAGTCCTCGAGGCTGCCGCGGAAGCGTCGG
>Ga0102938_10002884_pt1 | contig 12939 bp, 11 predicted proteins | sample SalPonR2_B_D2_MG_FD_84516 | JGI IMG/M metagenome (GOLD analysis project Ga0102938, IMG submission 84516) | Salt pond soil microbial communities from South San Francisco under conditions of wetland restoration - Salt Pond MetaG R2_B_D2_MG | ecosystem: Environmental > Aquatic > Marine >... | reverse complement strand
GTGCGCGGCCTGCACCACCTCCTGCCCGGTCTACTGGACCGACGGGCAGTACTTCGGGCCGGCCGCGATGGTGGCGGCGCACCGCTTCATCTTCGATAGTCGCGATTCGGGCTTCGAGCAGCGTCTCGAGGTGCTCAACGACAAGGAAGGTGTGTGGCGTTGCCGCACCACCTTCAACTGCACCGATGCGTGCCCGCGCGGCATCCAGGTCACTAAGGCGATCCAGGAAGTCAAGCGCGCGCTCATCTTCCGCCGCGTCTGAGACTCTCCCTCACCCCGTTCGAGGGCTAGGGGCGGAGGGCTTCGGGGTTCTTCGGGTGCACTGGCAGCCGGCCGGCCACCACGTCGAGCACCGCTTGGGTGGCCGCTTCCGTCATCGCCTCAATCGAGCGGTGACTAAGGCCAGCGATATGCGGGCTCATGATGACCGTCGGGAGATCACGCAGCGGGGAATCCCCGATCGGTTCGCGGGCGAAGGTGTCGATGCCGGCTCCAGCGAGGTGGCCGGTCCGAATGGCTTGGGCGAGTGCGTCCTCATCGATGATTCCGCCGCGGGAGACGTTCACCACGTAAGCACCCGGCTTCATCGCGGCGAACGCCTCGGCACCCAACAGTCCGCGGGTACTCTCAGTTAATGGTGCGTGGACGGAGATGACGTCACTGCGCGTAAGCAATGTCGGTAGATCGACTAGTTCGGTGCCCTCGGGCGCATCGTCCAAGTACGGGTCGTACACATAGACCGTGCTTCCGAAACCTCGGAGTCGACGGATAACGGCTCGACCGATCACACCGGATCCGACCAACCCGATCGTCGCGCCGTACATATCGCTCGGCGTCAAGGATCCCGCCCGATCCCAGCGCCCTTCCCGAATCGCGGTGTCGTTCTCAGCGAGCCGACGCTGTAAAGCCAGCATCATCGCAAGCGCGTGATCGGCTACCGCTTCCTCGTTTGCGCCGGGTGTGGTGGCCACGACCACTCCGGCGTTGGTGGCTGCCTGCATATCGATGGCATCCACACCCACTCCGGTGCGCGCGATCACCTTCAGATTCGGGCATGCCGCGAAGACCGAAGCGTCGAACGGATCCGTGCTTGCGATGACGCCCACCGCATCACCGAGGATCTCAGCTAGCTCGGCCGCGGTGCGATTGCTAGTTCGCGGATGCAGCCGGATTCCCAAACCAGCCTCAGTCAGCAGTGCGCCGGTAGTTGGACCATTGATGTCGTAAACCGGCCAGGTGACGACCACATCCGTGCTCATTGAATGATCTTCTCGCATCCGGACTAATCGTCGTCTCGTGACGGTGCGGTCTGCGCCTCACCAGCGCCTTGCACGGATTGGTCGTAGTCGATCACCGCACCGGTCATCATTCCCGCGTCGTCACTCAGGACGAACGCGAGCGTCTCAGCGATCTCGGCAGGCTTGATGAGCCGGCCGAACGGCTGCCGTTCCTCGACGCGCGCGAGCCAATCGTCCGCAGCGTTGTGATACCGACGCTGGGTGTCGTCCTCCCCTGGAGTGTCCATCCATCCCGGGTTCACCATCACCACTCGGATGCGGTGCTGCATCAATTGATAGGCCAAGGAACGAGTCATCGTCATCATCGCGCCCTTGGAGATCGAGTACGCGGTGATGAAGGGGGCGCCGCCATAGGCCGCCACCGACCCAACATTGACGATCGACGCCGGCACACCAGCGTCCCGCGCCATGCGGGCGACCCCCTGACATGTGAGGAAGGCCGAGCGCAGATTGACGTTCATCATCCGGTCGAATAGTTCGACGGAGGTGTCCCACACATCCCCGCGATCGGTGATGCCCGCGCAGTTCGCGAGATGGTGGATGACACCGAATTTCGCTTTGGCTGTTGCCAGCAGTTGTTCGATACTCGCCGGATCCTCCAGATCAGTGGGGACGAAAATTGCGTCACAGCCCTTGGCGTGGAGGTCGGCGACCACGCTGGCACCCCGCTCAGGGTTACGCCCCACCACCACCGCACCGGAAAGTCCGGCATCGGCCATGCGATTCAGCAGTGCCTCACCCACTCCCTGGGTCGAGCCGGTAACCAGCGCATTGCGACCTGTGAAATCCATGTCAATCCCCTCATCCCTGACTGCACCCTCCACGGGAAGGTACCGACCCGACGAACAACTGTCTACACGCGTAGACGATCCGGCAGCAGCGTTTGGCAGGAGTGTCCGGCTACCGCCCCTCGGGCGGCGGGGCCGTCGAGCCACGGATTACCAAGGGCGGGCTCGGCAAGACGGACAGCCGTTCCACTTCACCGCCACCCATCGCAGCCAGGATGCGCACCCCCGCCTCCCGGCCGAGTTCGCGGGCTGGGAAGGGCAGCGTGGTCAACGGCGGATCGCAGTAACGGCCGGCATCGGCGTCATCCACGCCGATCACGCTGAGGTCCTCCGGAACGCGCAAGCCTCGCTGGCGGGCAACCTGGATCACGGCGATCGCCATCAGATCGTTGTGCGCGAAAACAGCGGTGGGGCGCGGCACTACGTCGAGCAACGCGCCAGCCGCAGCAATGCTGCCTTCCACAACGCTTCCGTCGATGCTCGCTGCACCATCGGCGACCAACGCAGGATCGACCTCGAGGCCAGCCTCTCGCAATGCTTGCTCATAACCCAGGTACCGCTTCCAGCTGTCCAAGCTAGACCGGTGTTCTCGCAAGATCGCGATACGGCGATGCCCAAGTGCGGTCAAGTGTTCGGTCACGCGGTAACCGCTGTCCGTTGCGTCGACGAGTACGCACGCAGCATCGGAAACGTCCTGCTCGACGACAATCGCTGGAATACCGCCTCGGTCCAGGATCGACAAAGTACTCGGGGTGTCAGCCGTGGGAACCAAGATGACGCCGTCTACCTGTTTGGCAACCATCATCTGCGCGTAGCGCTGATCCAGATCAGGCTGATCCTCAACGTCACACACGATCATCAGGTACTCGTGGACTGAGATCGCATCGCTGATTCCCATCGTCAGCTTGGCCCACACCGGATTGACCAGCGTCGGCGCAATCACACCGATGGATCGGGTGGCCTGCCCGGCGAGGCTGCGCGCGATCTCATTGGGGTAGTAGCCCAATTCCTCGACAGCGGCCAACACACGCTGACGTTTGTCTTCGCCGACCGGCTTGGGTCCACCGTTCAGGACGTAGGACACAACCGCAGAGGACACCCCAGCGCGTTTAGCGACGTCATCTCGAGTCGGTCGACGAGCGCTTGCCACGTGGTCGCCTCCTCGTTGCCGGTTCACCTGTCATCGACGACGGATGTTGGATGCAAAGATAGGGCTCCACCAACTCGAGAGGAACCAATGCGCCCGAATCCTTGGCTCGATTGCATCCGTGAGGGAAACCTGGCGCTCGGTGGATGGCTGTCCAATCCGTCCACTATCAACGCCGAGATCATGGGTGCGGCCGGGTTTGAGTATGTGGCCATCGATACCCAGCACGGTGCAGTGGACTACTCCACGATGCTGCCGATGCTGCAGGTGTTGGCCATCGGTGATTCCACCCCGATCGTCCGGGTTCCCTCCAACGATTCCGGCCATATCGGCAAGGCACTCGATGCTGGAGCCCGAGCGGTAATCGTGCCGATGGTCAACGATCGCGCAGCATGCGAGCAGGCTCTCGCGTACACCCGGTACGCCCCTGAGGGTGAGCGCAGTTTCGGACCCACTCGCGCGGTACTCGTGGAAGGCGATGACTACTTCGATTACGCCGCCGATCAGATCTCCCTTATTCCGATGATCGAGACAGCCGAAGCGATGCGCAATATCGACGACATCCTCAGCGTGCCTGGCATTGAAGCGATCTACGTAGGGCCCAACGATCTGTCGATCAGTTTGGGCATCAAGCCGAACACCAACGATCCCCGGCTCGATGAAGCGATGGTGGAGATCGTCGCAGGGTGTCGTCGTCATGGGGTCGTGCCCGGCGTCCACGCCAGCGCGGCACTGTGCGCGAAGCGCGTCGAGCAAGGCTTCGGGATGGTGACGGTCAGCGCGGACGTCGTGGCGCTACGCGCACACGTTCGGCAAGACCTATCAACGGCCCGCGGCACTGCGGCCGAGGCGATTAACAGTACTTATTAGAGAACGTACTAGAGATCGCACTAGATCGAGATGCGCGCCATCGGCTCGATGAGGCCGCGCACTCCCGGGTTGATCGCCAGCACCGCTCCCGCGTCGGGTTGACCCGGAGCTGCCGGGCGACGACCACCGGAACTGATCGACGTGACCACCAAGGTGTCGAGATCGGGGCCAGCGAAGGCGGGCATCGACGGCTTCTCGACGGGCAATTCGATGGTGCGATCCAAGCGTCCGTCTGGCGTGATGCGCACCACCGACCATCCGTACACGCATGCCGCCCAGTAGCACCCGTCTTGGTCGACACAGGCACCATCCGGCTTGCCGGTCAGCGGACCGAAGTCGAACAGCGGTCGCCGATTCGTCGCCGCTGCCGTATCGAGGTCGTAATCGAAAGCCCAGATCACCTGTTCGTGAGTGTCGGTCCAGTACATGGTTTGACCATCGGGTGCGAAAGCCAATCCGTTGGAAGTCGCTACGCCATCGATGAAAGTCAGCGACGAGCCATCCCTGTCGACCACGAATAAATGTCCGGCAGGGAAACCGGGCGCATCATCGGAACGCTCGTCCATCGACCCGATCCACATCCGCCCCGTGGGATCCGGGCGTCCGTCGTTCATGCGAACGCCCTCGGTGGATTCCAGCGCGACCAACTCTTGCCACTCACCTGTGGCCGAGTGGTACTCGATTAAGCCGGCACCGAGGCCGACGACGAACACCCCTGGGCGATCTGTCGCCGCAACGCACGACGGGCGACCGGGCATCGACCAGGAGTCGGCTTGCCCGCTCGCCCAGTCGAGGCGCTGGATGCTCTGCCCATCGACATCCACCCAGTACAGCGCCGAGTCCCGCTCCGACCACACCGGAGACTCACCGAGCTTGGCCCGGTGGTCACAAAGGATCTCGACTCCGGGAGTCACAATTCCTCGGAGACCTTCCGCAGGAACTCCACGCTCGCCTTGGCATCCTCGATCGGACCGGTGCCCGGCTCTGGATCGCCGGTGAGGGAGCAGTCCTGCTCGAGCACGTACCAGCCCTGGTAGCCGCGGCCCTCGAGGTACTTGACCACTCCGGCGATGTCGACATCACCTGATCCCGCAGGTACGAACATGCCCTCGATTGTGGCCTGCCGGAAGGGAACTTCGCCAGCCCTGACCTTCTCAGCCATGTCGTTCGTCAGATCCTTGATGTGTACGTGCAACACGCGATCGCCGGCATCCTTCACGACCTGCAGGGGATCCACTCCCGACAAGAACAGATGGCCGGTGTCCACACACATGCCTACGTCGCAAGTTTTCAGCAACCGATCGACCTGGTTTTGGCGCGAGATGGCCATCCCCCAGTGCGGATGCAGCGCTGTGTTCAGCCCGCGCGCCTCGGTGATGTCTTGGAAGCGGCGAAGATTGCGCAGGAAAATCTCCCACTGATCGTCATCCATATCGATCTCGGTGTCGTAGCCGTCGTAGTGCGAGCGGGGGCCAAGCACCACATTGGAGGCACCGGCGGCGGCCAACTGATCGCTCGCCCGCCCGACGTACTCGAGTTGGGCGTCGATGTCCTTGTCTTGGTAGAGGATCGCCGGGACGAATCCGCCGACCATGGACATGTCGTAGCCGGCCACGAAATCCTTGAGTTCGTCTGGGTCGGTGGGCAAGAAGCCGTCGGGTCCGAGTTCGGTGGCGCTTAAGCCAGCTTCGCGCATTTCGGCCATCACCCGCTTGGGATCCATCAAGTAGCCCCAACCTTCGGAGGCGTCGGCCCCCCAAGTGATCGGCGCACCGGCAACCCGGCTCAGCATGTCGCTCATCGACTTCCTCCTGCACTCGTCGGCCACGTGAACGTCCTTCGTGCCCGAAAATCCGGAACATCTTCACATCAGGTATCTACACGCGTAGAGTAATCCTCGCCCCGCGTTGGAACGTGCCAACTCGTAGGATCACTCAGGTTAGTGCCCGACACCGCGGGACCGCTAGTCCTTGCAGACAACACCCGACTTCGCGCAGAGGAGACCGTCGTGGAAACAGTCCGACTGACCATGGCCCAGGCCCTAGTCCGCTGGCTCACCGCCCAAAAAACCGAGATCGACGGCGAGGTCGTCCCCTTGTTCCCCGGCGCCTTCGGCATCTTCGGCCACGGCAATGTCACGGCGCTGGCCGAAGCACTCGCCGAGGTCAAGGACACCTTTCCGACGTGGCGTGGACACAACGAACAGTCCATGGCGCTCTCGGCGATCGGCTACGCCAAGGCGATGCGGCGCAAGCAGATCATGGTGGCCACCTCCTCGATCGGACCTGGCAGCACGAACATGGTCACTGCCGCCGGAGTGGCGATCACCAACCGGCTGCCAGTCCTCCTACTCAGCGGAGACACCTTCGCCCACCGCATCGTGGATCCGGTGCTGCAGCAGGTCGAACAGTTCAACGATCCAACTGTGACCGCTGCCGATACTTTCAAGCCCGTCACTCGCTTCTGGGATCGGATCATGAAGCCCGAGCAGTTGGTGAAGTCACTCCCCCAGGCCCTCGCGGTGATGCTCGACCCCGCCGACTGCGGCCCCGCCTTCATCGCCCTCCCGCAGGATGTGCAAGCTGAGGCGTACGACTACCCGGCGAACTTCTTCGAGGAGAAGATCCACTACATCCGCCGGCCGCAAGCCGACCCCCGGGAGATCGAGACGGCTGCGTCGGTGATCGCCGGCGCCAAGAAACCGCTGATCATCTCCGGCGGCGGTGTCTTGTACTCCGGGGCCATCGACACCCTCACCGATTTCGCTGCGAAGCGGAACATCCCAGTCGTAGAGACGTTCGCCGGCAAGGGTGCACTCGTCGATTCGAATCCGAACTACGCAGGATCGTTGGGCATCGCCGGCGATGCCTGCTCCAACGCCATCGCCGAAGACGCCGATGTCGTGATCGCCGTCGGCACCAAGTTGCAGGACTTCACCACTGGCTCCTGGGCGCTGTTCAAGGATCCGAACGTGAAGATCGTCGCGCTCAACGCCCAGCGCTGGGACGCAATGAAGCAAAACGCGACCTCGGTGATAGCCGATGCCGACATCTCGCTGCAGCAGATCGACGCGAAGCTCGGAGACTACGCCGCACCAACGGAATGGCTGGCGCGTGCGCAGGCGGAGAAGGCGAAGTGGAACGAGCACCTCGATGCCATCGGCCAAGCGGTGAGCGATCCGCCTTCCTACAACCAGGTGATCCAACGGGTCCACCAGGTGTGCGATGACAGCGACTACATGCTCTCTGCGGCAGGTGGTCTGCCCGGCGAACTATTCGCCGGTTGGCGCACCAAGGCGCCCAACACCTTCGATGTCGAGTTCGGCTTCTCCTGCATGGGCTACGAGATAGCCGGTGCGGTTGGCGCGAAGATGGCGCTACCGGATCGCGACGTCGTGTCCTGGGTGGGCGATGGCTCCTACATGATGATGAACAGCGATATCTACGCCAGCGTGATGACCGGCAACAAGGTCATCTACTTCGTGTGCGACAACGAGGGTTTCGCCGTCATCAACCGCCTGCAGGTGAACCAAGGTGGCGAAGAGTTCAACAACCTGCTGCGAACCACGAAGCACACAACCATGACCAAGATCGACTTCGTGGCGCATGCTGCATCGATGGGTGCCACGGCAGAGAAAGTCGAATCGTTGGACGACATCCCTGCGGCCTACGCACGCGCCAAGGCATCGGACAAGACCTACGTGATCGTCATCGATGTCGCCCAGTACGAATGGGTTGGCGGCGGCACCTGGTGGGAGGTCGGCGTGCCGGAGGTCAGCAACCGGGCCGAGGTCCGCACCGCCCGGGCTAGCTACGAGGCCGAGTCCAAGCACCAGCGCATCGGGATCTAGTCGTGGCGCTGTATCCGGAGTTCGCGGGCAAGGTCCTCGTCGCGACCGGTGGTGCTTCGCTCATCGTCGAAGCACTTGCCCGCCAGTTCGTCGCCAACGGCGGCCGGGTTGTGCTCGGGGATCTACAGGACGAGTACGCCGATGCGCTACTGGCCGATCTCGGTGACAACGGCCGGTTCGTGAAGACCGACGTCACCTCCGATGCCGAGCTCGATGCGCTCTTGGGTACAGCGGTCGAGAGCTTCGGCGGGGTTGACTATGTAGTCAGCGCGCACACCACTTTCGCCTGCGGATATTTGGACACCACGCGAGAGAACTGGCGAACCGCGTTGGATGTGAACGTCGCATCAGCGGCCATGTTCATCGAGAAAGCGGTGCCGCTCATGCAGCAACGCGGCGCGGGGGCGGCCGTCATCGTTACCTCGGTATCCGGGAAGTCCTCACAGCCGAACCGTCTGGTGTACCCGGTTACCAAGACCGCGCTGCTGGGCTTGAACCGCAACTTGTCGCAGGCGCTGGCCCCACTGGGCATCCGCATCAACAGCGTTTCGCCCGGTTGGACGTGGAGCCGGAACTTGGAGCGTCGTTACGGCACCCGTGAGTACGCCGATGCCTTCGCTGGTGAATTCCAGGCGATCCGTCGCATGGCCGAGCCGGAGGAGATCGCCGACGCCATCTGCTACGCCTGCTCGTCCGGGGCGTCATTCATGACTGGTGCGGATATCCCCGTCGACGGTGGCTATAGCGCGCTCGGCCCCGAAGCACTCGGCCAGCCGTACGAGAAATTCCCGGTCATCGGCCAATAATCCACTTTCGTCGTCTCTTCGGAGACCGGCAAGTCAACCCTGGGAATCTGCGAAGTCAACCTCAAGAATCCGCGAAGTCGACCTTCGGAAACTGCCAGGTCGGGATTAGAGGTCGACGGCGAAGTACTGGGTTTCGAGGAACTCGTGGATGCCGTCGAATCCGCCCTCGCGGCCGAGGCCGGATTCCTTCATGCCACCGAACGAGGCCGCCGGGTCCGAAGCGATCCCCCGGTTGATGGCCACCATTCCCGATTCCATCTGCCGGGCAACCTTGATGCCCTCGCCGGCGTCCTTGGCGAATACGTAGGAGATCAGGCCGTATTCGGTGTCGTTGGCCATCCGGATCGCCTCGGCCTGATCCTCGAAGGTAACGATCGGTGCGACCGGACCGAAGATCTCGTTCTTGGTCAGCGACGAACCGTGCTGCACGCCACGCACCAAATACGGTGAGATGAAGGCGCCGTCACCGGGAACCTCGCTTACCGCTGTCACCTGACTGCCTTCGGATTCGGCGCCTTGCACGATCTCCAGGATCTTGTCGCGCTCCTTGACCGAGACCATCGCACCAAGCTGGTTGTCCCTATCGATGCCCGGGCCGATCTTGAGCCCACGCAGTGCGGCTTCGAACTTCGTCGCAAACTCCTCGGCGACCGAGGCGTGCACATAGAACCGATTGGCGGCAGTACAGGCAGCGCCGCCATTGCGCATCTTGGCGACCATCGCACCTTCCACAGCCTTGTCGACATCGGCGCCTTCGAGCACCAGGAAAGGTGCGTTGCCACCGAGTTCCATGGACGACGGGAGTACGCGCTTGGCGGTCTGGTCGAGAAGCAACTTGCCGACATAGGTCGAGCCGGTGAAGGAGAGAGTGGCAACGCGAGGATCGGCGAGAATCGCTTCGGACACCGGTCCGGACTTCGATGTGGTGACCACGTTGACCACACCCGCTGGCGCACCCGCACGTTCGAGGACATCGGCAACCCACAAAGCTGTCAGCGGAGTCTCCGCTGCCGGCTTCAGGACCGCAGTGCAACCCGCAGCCAGAGCCGGGGCGAGCTTGCGAGTGGCCATCGCCGCCGGGAAATTCCAGGGCGTGATCATGTAGGCCACACCCATGGGGCGGTAGTCCGTGATGATGGTTTTATCGCCGTTGGGGCCGTATCGGAAGTCGCCTTGCACATGCGCGGCTTCTTCGGAGAACCACCGGAAGAACTCCGCTGCGTATAGCGACTCACCCATGGCATCGCCCCAGGCCTTGCCATTCTCCAGGGCGATCAAGCGAGCGCAATCTTCGATCTCCGCGGTCATGATGTCGAACGCCTTGCGCAGGATTTCCGCACGCGAACGAGCCGAGGACACACCCCACGTTTGGAAGGCGTCGTACGCCGCACCAACGGCTTGCAGGCCCTCTTGGGGAGTTGCGTCGCCGATCTCAGCAAGCGAACCGAGGGTGGCCGGGTTGATCACGTCCAGGTGAGCGGCAGTTTGCAGCCATTCGCCACCGATCAACAATCCGGTCGGAGTCCGCTCGGGCAGGGTCGTTGTCATGCGTGGAGTCCTTCCAGGTTTTAGCGCAAGGGTTCCAAGGGTAGCGAGAGTGCTGCTGCGCCCTAGTACGCGTTGGTGACGACGAGCTCCTCCGCCGGGAAGAGGGTGAGTAACTCCGCACCATCTTCGGTAACGACGAGCTCTTCCTCGATCCGGGCCGCCGAGTGACCATCATCGGCTGGCCAGTAGGTCTCGAGTGCGAAGACCATGCCGGCCTTGATCTCGACCGGGTTCTCCAGGGAATTCAGTCGGCTGATCACCGGACGCTCGTGCAGACCGAGGCCTAGACCGTGACCGAACTGCAGGCCGAAGGCTTCCATCTCCGAGGAGAAGCCGAATTCCTCGGCCTTGGGCCACAGTTGTGCGATGCGATCGGTGGTCATGCCCGGGCGCACGAGATCGATCGCGGAGTCGATGAGTTCGCGGGCCTTCTTGTAGGCATCGCGGTGCGCGGTGGTCGCCCGACCGACAGCGAACGTGCGGTAGTAGCAGGTCCGATAGCCGTTGAAGGCGTGGATGATGTCGAAGTAGGCCTGATCACCCGGGCGGATCAGGCGGTCGGAAAAGACATGCGGGTGCGGGCTGCAGCGCTCGCCGGCGATCGAGTTGATCGCCTCGACCTGCTCCGAACCCATCTCCAAGAGACGATGGGTCGCCAGGGCGGCAACATCGCTCTCGCGCACACCGGGCTTCAAGAACTCGTAGATGTCCTGGTATACACCGTCGACCATCGAGGCCGCCTGGCTAAGGAGCAAGATCTCATCCTGGTTCTTGATCTCACGCGCATCGAGCATCACCTGCTGTCCGTCGCGGACATCGATGCCGGCGGCTTCGAGTTCACGCAGCATCGGCATCTCGATGACGTCCACGCCCAGCGGCATTCCCGCGACACCCTCATCGCGCAAGATCTCGGCGATTTGCTGCGCGGTGCCCTTCGGGAGTCCTGAGGTGGGAGAGATCGCGCCCTGCAGGCCGTTGTTACCCCCGTGGGATTGATCTGGTTTGAGCCACGGCGAGTGCAGGCGGTGGTTCTTGGCCGCCGAACCGAAGTCCCAGATCCACGGCTCACCGGTGCGCGTCAGCAGCGCCCAGCGTTCTGTCTTGTTGTAGCCCCACGTCCCGATATGGGTGGCGGTGAGGTAGCGAATGTTCGAAGTCTCGAAAACCAACAACGCGCCCAGATCGCTGGCGTCCAGGGCTTGACGCGCCCGCTGCAACCGATAGTCACGCAAGCGATTGAAATCGACGCGCTCCTCCCAATCGACACCGATGATGCCCGGTGCGGCAATCGAGGTCTGCGCGAACTCACGGGCCGATTGCGGATGGCTTGGTGAACCCATTTCGGGTGTCAACTCCTAACGAGACGGATGAAGGGATTAACGGGGGAACTGCGAACGTGACGCTGACCCGCGGGGTGGACGGGGAGGAGCCCGCCCACCCCGGGGTCGACCTCATCGAAAGGACGAGGCGTCTAGCGTCGATTTACCACTCTGGGGCGACCGCGGGGTCATCCCAGTTCTGGATGGTGACCTTCGGGTTCGGCATGTAGAGCACCGAACCTTCGTCGTCACGGCCGAGCGAGGTGTCGCCGGTCATCGCGCGGTAGATACCCACGACAGCGTTCTCGCCATCCCACGAGGAGGACTGGAACACGGTGCCGTCGAGCTCACCGGCTTCGACCAGCGGGTTACCGAGGAAGGTGTTACCGATCGAGGTAACGATCAGGCCGTCCAAGTCCAGACCCTGGGCCTTGGCGGCGTCGATCGCACCGGCGACCATGGTGTCGTCAGCGGCGTAGATGCCCTGGACGTTCTCCGGGCCGACAGCAGTCAGCATCTCCGATGCTGCAATCTGCGACTCGTCCTTGTTCCAGTTGCCCGGCTGCTCGGCGAGGATGGTCACGTTCGGGCAGAGCTCGGCGACGGTCTCCTTGAAGCCGTTGCCGCGCAGGGTGGCCACCGAGTTGCCGGTCAGGCCGTTCACCTGGATAACGCCGATCTCGGCGCCGTCGGCGAACTCGCACATCATCTCGGCCGAGGCAGCGCCCTGGCCGTAGCTGTCTGTGCCGGAGTACCCGAAGGTGAGGTCGGTGTCCTCGGGGTTGACGTCAGCGTTGGTGATCCACACCGGGATACCAGCGTTGTTCGCTGCCTCGAGGCAGGGACGGATCGAGTCCGCCACGGCCGGCCAGAGGATGATGCCATCGGGCTGCGCAGCTACGGCAACCTCGCACTCACTGGCTTGCTTGTCCGCGTCGTACTCGGAGTTGGTGATCGTCAGGTTGATCCCGAGCTCAGCAGCCTTCTCCTCCATCGGGGGGAGGTAGGTGGTGCCGTATGGCTGGTCGTTGCCCTGCGGGAGCAGTGCGTAGACCTCGAAGGGGCCGTCACTTGCGTCAACGGCCTCTTCCTCTGCGGCCTCTCCGTCGCCCGATTCCTCGACGGTCTCTTCAACCGTCTCCTCGGCCGCGGTTTCCTCGCCACCTGCATCCGCGCTGCTGGAGTCGTCCGACCCTCCGCAGGCGGCCAGAGTCAGCGCTGCAGCAGCAAGCATGCTGGCTGCGAACGTAACGCGAGACTTTCGCATTCTGTTGCCTCTTTTCGTTGGTTTCATCTGGTCAGCCACCGGCGGT
>Ga0102938_10002883_pt1 | contig 12948 bp, 24 predicted proteins | sample SalPonR2_B_D2_MG_FD_84516 | JGI IMG/M metagenome (GOLD analysis project Ga0102938, IMG submission 84516) | Salt pond soil microbial communities from South San Francisco under conditions of wetland restoration - Salt Pond MetaG R2_B_D2_MG | ecosystem: Environmental > Aquatic > Marine >... | reverse complement strand
TTTAATTCGAGGTATCTTTTAATTGCTTTTGGAGATAAACTAAATCCTCCATAACAATTGTTTATTATTACTTTAGTCATTTTCTTTTTCTCCTTTATTTAACTCATCAGGGGATAAACCCCGATTCGCAACTCTCCCAGCGCTACAAACCTGACTTTTGTTCGGATTTGGTTCAGGTCTTGATTTATCCCCTGATTATTTTCTTTATTCATTTTTCTTTTTCTCCATTATTTAGGCAATTTCCCCATACTTTCCAAATCATCTAAAGAGAGTAACTCTCCTTCTTCTTCTAAAGGTTTACAATGTTCTTTGCAATAAGAACAAATATCGGAATCTTCTTTTATTGGTTTATTACAGCAATTACTTTTCATCTTAACACCTCAATCCCCAGTTCTTCTAAAGGGTCTTTTTGTTTAGGTTTTTTATAATTAAATTTAAAAGAAACTTCAGGGAGTTCAGAAAAAGATATTGATAAAAGAGGTGTTTGTTGTTCTTTAGCTTCGTTTGAACTCCCTGAATTTGATTTTGGATATAACCAGTTTTGGAAATTTTCTGCATTCCAATCTTCTTGTTCTGGTTTTGTTTCTTTGATTAATTGTTCTGCGTAATTATTCATTTTTCACTCTTTTTTTTGTTTTATTTTCTGGGACTACTATATCGGAAATGTCTACTTCGTCGCCTTCAGTTAAATTCATATCTTTCATATCTGGCTGGGTTAATACTACAACATGAGTGTTTCCCCATTTTCTAACTGTTCTTAATCTTTTCATTGTATAAAATAGAGGAAAAAAGGGTTTATAAATGTTTTGAGATTGTTTAACAACATATAACCATTAAAAAAGGGTTACATATATTTATAAAAACTCCTTATGTAAATATGATACAATGGATTGGAGTGATTGGATAGGAAAGAAAATTTTTGTTAAACTTAAATCAAGTTCTGTTTATTCTGGAAAAGTTATTGATGTAGATACTTCTTCTGAAGAAACAACTGGATTAATTTTTATTACTATTTTTGATAAATTTGGAAAGAGAGTTATGTTTGTTAATTCTGAAATAAGTAAATTAAAAGAGGAAGGGGAATGAGCCATCCAATTTTAAACTGGAAAAGATGTAAGAGGTGTAAAAAACCTTTTGATATTGGAATAAATTTTGATGAATGTCCTGATTGTAGAAACAGGTGGGTTTCAAAACCAATTAAAAAAGAAAGAGAGGGAGAAGATGAAAGAGACTGAAGAGGAATTTAAAAAAGATTTTAATGAAAGAATAAAAAAATATGGTGAGATGGATGAAGAGGGTAATATGTATTTTAACTCTTTTTCTGGAAGAAGTAAAATAGGAAAACAAAGAAAAAAAGAAGAGTATGATAAAAGTAAGTTTATTTTAATGAATAAATTTAGTCCAGTTCCTTTTGCTGATGAAATATTAAAAAAAATAAAATAGTTTATGATTCAAAAAAAACATTATGGAGATATGAAAATAATGAAGGAATATGGAAACCCAATGCAGAACAATTTTTAAGGACTTTGATAAGGAATAAACTTTTGGGAGACGAACAACAGAAGAAACACTATATTGAAGAAATAATTTATCATATAAAAGATGTTACTTATAATGAAAATTTTGAGATAGATAATAATCCTTATTTAATAGGTTTTAAAAATGGAGTTTTTGATTTAAATGAAGAAAAATTCAAACCATTTAGTCCAGAATTTAATATCACAAATAAACTTCCAATAGAAATAGATGAGAATTATAAAGAATGTCCCAAAATAGATAATTTTTTTAAAGATTCAGTTGGAGAGGATTATAAAATAATCCTTTATGAGTTATGTTCTTATTGTTTGTTTAAAAAATATCCTTATCCAAAAGTATTTTTTATTTATGGTTCTTCAAATACTGGAAAAAGTAAATTTATTGAATTATTAGAAAAATTTTTGGGTAAAGAGAATATTTGTTCGGTAGAACCTCAAGATATTCAAAAAGACCAATATTCTACATCAAATATGTTATATAAGATGGCAAATATTTCTTCAGATATAAATTACAATGCTTTAGATAATATAAACCAAGTAAAAAAAATAACTGGAGAAGATTCTGTTAAAATAAGAGAGATGTATAAAGAACCATATAATGAAAGAATTTTTGCAAAACAGATATTTTCTACAAATAAACTCCCTCAAGTTAAAGAAAAGACAAGGGCGTGGTATAAAAGAGTTTATCCAATTGAATTCAGTAATTTTGTCGCAAAAGACAAAGAAGACCCATTTATTATAAACAAAATTACTCAAAAAGAAGAATTAAAGGGTTTGGCGTGGAAATGTCTGAAATATCTGAAAGAATTGAAAAAAAGAAACTTTACTTTTTCTTATGATATTGATGTTAATGAGATGGGGAAAGTATATGAAGAATTATCCAACCCAATAAAATTGTTTATTTCCCAGAATTGTATTGAAAAAAAGGATGAATATGTTTTCAAATATCAATTTAAAGATAGATTAAACACTTGGTTAAAGGCAAATCACTTCCCTCCAATATCCAGGACTGAAGTAGAACAATATATGAAAGAAGATTATACGAACTCAAATAGGTCTGTTGATACCCCAGATGGCACAAAATATTATAGAGTTTGGTCTGGATTAAGGTTCAAAACCAGTAAAGACTCCTATTCTGATACTACATTTAACACTTTTAACACTTTTTACAGGGTAATAAAAAAGGTATATAGTAGTATAGGGAGGTTTGGAAATGGTGTAAAATCCGTTAAAAGTGTTAAATACAAAATAATAAAGGATATTTCAAGATTTGCACTTCCAGAGGAAATAAATGTCCAGTCAGAAAAAGGAGAGTTAATCTATAACCCCCAATACCAAGATTTGTTTAATTTATTAGAAAAAGAAGGATATATAATTCAATTAGGTGTGTTTGAAAATGGAAAATAATCATATCGAAATAACAATTTGCAAAAATTGTGGTAAATTGTTTAGAAAAAGAACTAAAGTTTCAAAAGGTCGTTCAATTAAATATGGTATAAGGGGAAAAAATACTGTCACTTGTTCCAAAAATTGTTCCAGAGAACTTTATACAAAAAGTTCAAATAAAAAAAGGAAATAGAATTAAATAAAGATTATAATAAAAAGTTGGATGTATTAAGAGAATATGGTATTATAAGTAAATCAAAGGAGGAAAAAGATGTCTCATAATGTTACAAAACCGACAGATTTATATACTATTCCCTCTATAATAAGGTGTTGAAAATGTCGCAAAAGATAAAGAAATCAAGAAAACTTCCAAAATCTATAAGACCAGAAGAGTTTAAAGAGTTAATAAAAAAGGTAGATTCAAAAGATAAAGAGATAAAAATTGCTTTTCTACTTGGATATGGTTCTGGGATGCGTATTTCTGAGGTTTTAAGGTGTTCTCAAGAGCACTTTAGGACAAATTCGATATTTATCCCCCAATCTAAGTATGGAGTTGAGAGAGTAGTCCCTATCCCAAAAGGATGGAGAGACAATTTTAACAAATATCTCCCTTTAAATAAATCTGCAAGAACATTACAAAGAAATTTTAAGAAATACTCAAAAAAGGCAAAATTGAATCCTTCATATACTTTTCATAGTTTAAGACACGGTTTTGCAACAAGATTATTAGAAAATGGGACTCCTATAAACCAAGTTCAAGTTCTTTTGGGACACTCAAATATCTCAACAACTTCAATTTACACAAAGGCAAACCCAATAGATGCAATTAAATCTTATGAGGATTTATTCTGATGGAAACTTGGAAAATAATAATGTTGCTTTCAATAGGGGTATTTTTCGCTTTTTTAATATGGTTTATAATAAAAGAAAGTAAAAAGGAGGCAGAAAAATATGGTTGGAATAAAAAAAAGAAATAAAGGGAGTATTGGGTTGATTTTATTTATTATCTCCATAGTTTTTATTGCAGGGTTCTTTATTTTTTATGGGGAATTAAAAGAAGCAAAAGGTTTTTGTGAATCTCAAAATATGACTTATTCATTTAAACAGGGAAAACATCTCTGTGATGGTTATGAAATAAATAAATATAAAAGTATGGAAGGAGAATTTTGGACTTTCTTTACTTATGAAAATAACCAAATAAAATTTAATTTAAGCAAAAATGAAACTTAAAGATTCCCTTGTTATGAAAATAGTTGAAAAAGAATGGATACAAAAAGCACAAATAATTGAATTAATGTCCTTTATGATTTCTGGATTTTTGTTTTTAAGAGATAACTTTCTATCTGCTTTGGTTTTAGTCTTTGCTCTATATATGGCTTTAATTACTGGAGAAGCAATGGAATTAAGAAAAGAAAAAGAAATGTTAAAAGAAATGGGAGGAAAAAATGGCGGTAGTTGATTTAGACCAAAATAAAATAGTAGGGGCAAAAAAAGGAAGTCCGGTTTGGTGGCACGAAAAGGGTCACATAGAATTTAATAAATCAGACAAAGGTATAAAATATTCTTATTATGTTTCTTATTTAATGGGTGTTTCTGTTTTCTTTATAATGACTGCTTTATTTTTTAACCAAATGAAATACTTTGCTTTAATCTCTGTTTTAATGATGTTTTATTATTATGCTTATGAAGAAGTTTGGTGTTGGATTTATGCTTATAAAAAATTAAAGAAAAATAAAAATAAATGAAAGGAGGTAATAAAGATATGAATTATAAACCAAAAGAATCTCAAAAGAAAGAAGAGCAAAGTGAGAAATTTACAAGGGAAGAAGTTAAGGATATGATTGTTGGTAATTTAGAAAGAGCAGCATCGTTGGTTAAATATCTATAAGTAAAATGCCACTTGGCTTAAACAAAGGTTTTGTTATTTTTTTATTTTTATCTGTGGGGATATCAATATATTCTCATAACATCAAAACTGGTTTATTATTAATGGGAGGATATATAGTAATCTCTATAATATGGAGATACTTAACAAAATAAAATGGGACAATCAGAGGTGATAAAGTTTCTTAAAAAACAGAAAGAACCACTCTCCAGAGGTGAGATAGCAAGAGGTATGAAAGAACATCCCAATAAAATAACTCGTATTCTTTCCCAATTATTAAAGTATGATGATATTTCTTTCATAGAATTAAATAGATTTAAAGCAAGAGAGAGAGTAGGAACTTGTAGAAGGATTATGTTATATTATGTTGATTGATTTTGATTGGTTAAGACCTACCCCGCCCCCCTCTACATTAATAAAACAAAAAATATAATATAATGGGTTACAATTACTCATTACTATCTACCATTGACCCATACTTCTTTAAAGCATAACTTATAACCTCTCTTGATAAGTTTTGTTTAGTAAATTCAATCATTTTATCTGCGATTTCTTGTTGAGTCATACCAAACTTCTTGTTTAATAGAGTCCAAGCAGCATCTCTCATCTCAAGTTGTTTGTCTTTCTTATTTGAATCCCTTGACCTTAATGCAACTTGTTTTTGCTTTCTATATTCTTCCTCATCTACTGGATAGAAGTTTGGAAACCTCCCTTGAAAGTTAAATCTATATGCGTTGTAGTTTAACTCTCTCTTCCCCAACAAATATAACTGCTTTTTATTCTTTCTTGAGTAAAACTTAAAGAAACCTCTCTCAAACATCCCTTCTTGGTTTGCAACATAATAAACATCTAATAAAAAGATACTCCTTGTCACTGCAATCCCTTTGGGTAAATCAAAATATTCTGGCATAACTAAAATATTTAAAAAATTATATTGACCGCACTCTCTCAAATAATCTCTCACTGCTTGGAGTTCTCTTGTCATTGTTTTAGTTCCTTGCATTGTTTCCCCCGCCTCATCATATTGTAAAGCACAATATTTACTCTTTTCTCCCAAATCATTCCCTTTTTCAATAAGTTTGTCCCATTGAAAAACAAGGTTGTTCCTTATTTCAAAAGGAACTTTTATACCGTGTAATTTTTCAATCAACCAAGTCCAATAAACTGCAACTTGTAACCCAAGAACAGACTTTCCCACTCTTACCTCTCCCCCTCCAGTAATCATTATAGTAAAATCCCAATCATTTCTAACATTTTGAGCCGCTATTTTTATTTGATAAGCAAGGTTATCATCCATCTCAAAACCATCTTTCCTCTGATTCTTTTTTGTTCCTTTAGGGAACCAATCTTCACACACTCTCATTTTTATCTCTCCAGTATTGCAAACTTCGGGTCAGATTTGCTCGGAAGTAACATCCCTTTTTGCTGAAGTTTTCTTCTTATTCTCACTTCAAGACTATCCAATAAGAACATAATAATTGACTTGTGGGTTTTATAATATTGTGGTTGCATTAAATGATATATACTTCTAAAATTAATGTTTTCTTTTTTCTGAGGGTTCTCAACAATATCTTTATGACTTAAATTAACATCATTTTTCCCAATAATCTCTGCAATTTCTTCATCCTCAAGTTTAACTGATAATTGCCTATAACAATTCCTCAACCATTTAGACCACTCGTGAGGGTCTTCGTTTGCAGATGCAAAAGAACACATCTTTAAAGATTCAGAAATTTGTTTTAAATATTCTACTGCAAAATTAAATGCAGACTCTTGGGATTCAAACTTTGCCATAAAAAAAATAACATTTACAATTTTATATATTTTTATGTAAAAGTAAAAATATATAAATGTTAAATATTTAAAATAAATATATGGGTTTTTTTGATAGAATAAAAGAAGGAGTAAAAGATATTTTTGGAGGAGACGATAAAAAATCAAAACCAAAAGAAACAGGAAAGATAATCACAAAACCCGGAACAAAAGAAACAGAAAAAACCAAACCTGCCCCAAAACTTGATTTTGGAGGAGGTTCAGGGGGAGGTTCATCAAGGTCTGGAGGTTCTTCATCTCGTTCATCAAGGTCTGGAGGTTCATCTCGTTCAAGGGGTTCATCTGGAGGAGGTAAAAGTTCTGCTCAAAAAGAATTAGAAAGATATCTTAAAGATGTTGAAACTGGAAAAATAGAACCAGATTTAACAAAACCCAAAAAATCAAATCAAAATGTTGTGGTTAGGTCTCCCCCTAAATCAAGAACAATAAAAGAACAATTACAAGAGGAAAGAAATAATCAAACCGGAGGAATAAAACCAAACCAAATTTCAAGGGCAGAAGATAAAGGGTTTAAAGATTTAAGAAACCCATATAATCAAAGTGTTGCTTCTGGAGTATTTCAAACGATTGGAAATGTTGCAAAACTTCCAGTAGATTTTGTTAAAGGAAAGAGAGGGCAAGAACTTTATGGAGATGTTTTCACTCCTTTGGAAAGGTCTGGAAAAAGAGGAACTCAAGAAACTGCAATCGTTAATGATAAGGGAAAGGTTGTTTTTTCAAATCCTGGTAGTTTTTCAGATGTTTTTGTTGAATCATATTTAAAACAAAACCCCAACACAAGATTAACTACAAGAGGAGAGGCACAAGATATTGCTTTAGATAAAAGGGAAGAAAAGTTTGATAAAGAATTGAATGTATTGACTGAAAATACAAGAAAAGATATTTTAAAAAGACAAAGGGAACTTCAAACTAAAGTTAATATAGGGGAGATAAGTTTGGATAAAGCAAAAGATTCTTTGGATGAATTTAAAGAAAAACAAAATAAAATATTCCAAGAAAAAGCAAATAAAATAGAGATAGACCAAAATCTTCCTTTTTCAAGTTCAAAATTAGTTAAAACAAAAGGGGGAAAAATAAAAGAGGCGGGAGAGATTGGTTTGGATATAGGTGTTGGTTTAGTAGGAGGACCGGGGGCAGTAGGATATTTTGCTGGGAAAGGGGCTTTAAAGGCGGGAAAAGCAAGAGGAGGAATTGGTGATAGTTCGATAGAGGGTTCAACTATATCCCCCAGTGAAACCAGAGAATTAACATTTTATTTTGGAGGTTCTTCTCTTGAAGCAGGACAATATTTAAGGAATATTGAAAGAGGAATTGTTGCAAGTGATTTATCTAATTTAGGAAAACAAAATATAAAATTTAAATCCATTGAATTAAAATCTGGAGATGATTCTTTATTAATAACAAAAGCAAAACAAGATTTTGGAAAATTAACAAGGGATTTTGATATTTATGGAGACTTGGCAAAATCTTCTGAGGGAGAAGTGACAATCATGCCTTCTGGAAAAGTTAATGTTGAAACAAGAGGAACACTTCCTTATTCTCCTTTTGGTCGTGGAGGTTCTGGAAAACCTACAAAAATAATAAGTAGGGAAGAATTTATAGTTGGTTCAAAAGGACAAAAATTAAGTGAATTGGGTGAGGGTTTTTCTGTTGAGAAATCAAAATTATTTTCAAGAGGAGGAACATCTTTTTTATATGAGGAAGGACAAGAACAAAAAGTTATAAATCAACTTAATAAAAGAAAAGGAAGTTTTTTTAAAAATATAAAAGATGATTTACAAGGAGAGAGAGTTCTTAAAACAGATAAAGAAATTTTTGAAGAGTCTTTTGGATTAACTGAAACAAAGAAAGGAGGGAAAGGAAATTTATTTGGAGGACAACTTTATAAAAGTAGAGGGTTTGGATTGACAAAACAAGGAAAGTTTGATAAACCTTTCATAAAAGGAGACACAGAAGTTGTGGAGATACTAAATCCAAAAAGACAAGGTTTTTCAATTTTTAGAGGAGGTGGGAGAAAGTCCTCTTATTCTTATTTAGATGATTTATATAATCCCAAAGGTGATGTAAGTAAGGTTTTAAAAAATGTGGATGAAACTTCAAAAGTTCAAGATGATGTTATTAAAAAAGCAGATGATACTTTCAAAAAAGATATAAATAAAGGAGGAAATACAAGGAGAACTGGAGGAGGTGGTTTAAGGACAGACTTAAGAACCCAACCCATAATAGAACCAGTGACAACTCCAAGAACTCCAGAGATTGTTGATGATGTATTAAGGAAAACTTCAAAAAATGTTGATGTTGGTTTAGGATTAAAACAACAAATAAGGACAAATACTGGTTTAATCATAGGGGGTAGAGGTTCAATAAAATCTCTTTATGGGATAAAAGGGGATATAAAATCAAGTGTTTTAGCAAAAAATAAAGCAAAGATACAATCAAGGACTGATACATTAAGCGATTTTAAAACCGATTTACAATCTCAAACCCAAACTCAAACAGATATACAAGGGAGATTAAGAACAGATGCAGATTTAAGAACAGATGCAGACTTGAGAACCCCTTTTAATCCTATTACTGCAAGACCAATAACTCCAACACTTCCCGGAATAATAGGAGGAGGTTTAGGTTTAGGAAAAGGAAAACCATTTTTTTTAAAAGGTAAAGATAAAAAATTCCAAAGTTCAAAACCTAAAACAAGACTTTCTCCTTCCTTTACTGCAGCAAGTTTAAACATAGGAGGAAGGGCAAAAGAGTTGGGTGGAGGTCTGGGTGTTTCTCCATTTACTATAAGGGGATTGGAAACTGGAAAGAAAAAGAAAAAAACAAAGGAGAGATTTATTTAAAATGAGGGGAAAATTTAGAAGAATTTCCGATGAAGAGATGAGGGAATTAGATGAAGACCCTCGTGTTCCTATGGGTAGAGGTTTAATTGATGGAATGATTTATGCTGAAGATAGTAATGAGAAATTTAAAAAAATGTTTGGTGATTCTGTTTTTGGAAATACTGATAAATACCCAGAGAAATGGACTTCAGATAAAAGAGGGAAAAGGTTGAATAAACAATTTAATCATTTTAAGAAAAGTAAGTATAAGAAAAAAGGAAAGAAGTTTAAAATAATTTAACATAAAAATATATAAATAAAAAAATAAAAGAGGTAATATGGAAGAACAATACTCACAGATTCCTCAAGAATATTATGAACAACCCAAACAACCAGTTTCTCCAAATGATATTTATGCCTCTCAACTTAATGAGGAAAAAATAAGAAATATTGTCGCACAGATTTCTCCTTCAAACCAAGTTCAAGAAATAGAAATGAGGTTAAAGGGTTATAAAAAGAATTTTATGACAGACCAATGGGAAAAAATATCTGAAAATGCGGGGAATATTCCAGAGGATTTAGTCTCAAGATATGTTTCTTGGTTATCTACTTTTATGAATATAAACACAACTTTGGGAAATTTATCTGGAGGACAAATAACTGGATTAATGAGGAATGCTATTGAGTGGGTTGTTGATGATATAGACGCACACGCAGAAGAGTATGGTATATCTGGAGACTATACAGAAAGGACAAGGTTAGCAGATATGCTTTTAACCTCAACCTTTGTTGTATTGAATAGAAGTTTAAATGGAATAGAATCCAGAAGATTCTGGAGTTCTTTGAGTATGGCAGAAAGTTCAAGTATGATGCCTCAACAAAGTAAATCTTCGGACTGGTGGAAGTTTTGGAAAAAGTAAAACATAAAAATATAAAAAAGGAGAATAATTTAATATAAAAAAGAAAAAATGACAAAATATTGTGTTAAATGCAAAACATCTATTAATTTAGATAAAGACCATTATGTAAAATTTGAGGAGATAAAAGAAAAAAAACAGGTTAGTAAATTATTTTATCACAGAGAATGTTTTAGAGATATTATGAAAGGAAAAGTAAAAGCAGATAAATCTTTGGAGAAAGCAAATAAAATAATGTCTATTGCTGCAAGTAGGTTGGGTATTTCTGAAAAAGATAATAAAAAAGAGGAGTATGTTTTAGATTAAGATGGCTGCAAGTGAATTTATGGGGAAATTAACTGGAGGGATTACTGGAGGAAGTTTAGCGCAAACCATTGGGGCTTTACTTTTAGGGACTGTTGTTCTTTCTATCTTTGGGTTTGGTTTATGGTGGTGGTTGAAAAGAAAGATGCACTGGAATCTTAAAGTTGAGTTCAGACTTCCAAGAAATATTCAAAAAGTTAAAGATGAAAATGGAAAAGATAAAGTTATTGGGACAATTAGAAAAGAGTGGGGTAAAGGATATTATAATGCAAAACAAGGAGTAGTTTATGTTAAAAGACCAAAGAAAAAACCAGTCCCTATGAAACCATTTAATATTAAAGAATCTTTATCAGACAATAATGTTTTAACTGTTATTCAAGTTGGAATAGAAGATTATAGACCAGTGATAGAAGATTCTTATTTAGAAGCAAAAGATTATCTCACTGGGGATGAAGGGGCTTTGATAAATGCAAGAATAGATACATCGGAATCAAGGGCGTGGAGAAATCAATATGAAAGAGAAAGGAAAGCAACATATACTATAAAAGGATTTCTCCAAGAACATGGTCAGTTATTAGGTTTTGGTTTTATACTTTTCGTTCAGTTGATTGGTTTTGCGATTGTAATTTCAAAGATTCCAACTTAATAAGTAAAAATATATAAAGAGGTTTTGATATATAGATAATATGGTTAGTAGAAAGATTTTTATATTATTTTTAGGGGTATTTGTTTCTATATTATTGTTTTCCTCAAATATTTTCGCAGATAAAGTTATTATTCAACAAAATAATGGTTTTTTAATTTCTTCTCCTCAACAAGATTATCTGGAAAAAGGAGAAAACCATCTATTCAATTTCCACTTATCAAGATTAGATAGTGGGGAATTAGTCACCGATTCAGAGACTATATGTATATTTACCTTATATGATGATAAAGGACAAATACTATTATTTCAAAACGCATCTTATAATAATGATGGCACAAACAATTGGAATGTAAATGTTTCTGGTAATAATTTCACAAGAATTGGAGAGTATGATTATTATGTTTCTTGTCAGGATGAGTTAAATAAACTTGGAGGGGTAAGGTCTGAAGAGTTTTTTGTAACTCCCACTGGGAGATTTCCTTTAGACACCTCCGACTCATTGGTGACTTCTTTTTCAGTTTTGATTATCTTTTTAGTTGCTGGGTTCTTTTTTATATTAAGTTCAAGAGTAAATAATCCTATGGCAAAAATAGCATTCTTAATTTTGGCATCTATATTTTTAATTATAGCAGTATTTTATGGAATGGTTGCAGTTCAACAAACTCTTTATGGTTATGATGAATTAGTTGAAGGATTCTCCACTTTCTTCATGGTGTTGAAAATATTAATTGGAATTTCTATAACTTCTTTATTGATTGTTTCATTATTAATGGCAATAAGATTCTGGAAAATTAAAAGGGGGGTTTTAGATTAAAATGGTAAAGGGAGTTAAGATTTCTGCAGACCCATCTTTTTATGAGTATATGGAAAAGCAAAGAAAATCATTACAGGCAAAAGGAATAAGGAATGTTTCTCAAGTAAATCTAACAAGAATGATAGCCCAAAACCTTAACCAAAAAAGGAGAGGAATGGGTTTAATGAAAAATGGCAATAAGGGATATAAGAAAAAAACAAAAAGGTAAGCGAGGAGATGTAACCGATGTTATAGTCTTTATGATTATTACAGTATTCCTCGCAGTTAGTTTTATTACTGTTATTTTTGTTAATAATGAAATAAAAGGAGTTATCACTGGGACAGAGTTAAATGATACTTCAGCATCTAAAGAAATAACAGACAGTTTTACAAGTGTTAATGAGAAAACAGTCCAGAGAGGTTTTGCAATATTTATAGGTCTTTTAATAGTGGGGATAATAATTTCTTCTTTCCTTGTGAAAATACATCCCACATTTTTGTTTTTGTATATAATAATATTGGCTTTCACAATATTCTTGTCAGTATTTACTGCAAATATGTATGATAAATTTACAGATGTTCCAGAAATAAATGCAATATCTCAAGACCAACCAATGATAAATTTCTTTATGGAGAATCTTGTTGAGATAGTTTTGGCAGTAGGAGCAATAAGTATGATTATTGTTTTTAGTAAAATATTTGGTAGTCCGGGAGGGGCATCTCCAACTCCATTGGGGGATATATGAACAAAAAATTATTAGGAATAATGTTTGGAATGTTTTTAATTTTATTAGTTGTTCCTATGGTTAGTGCAGGTTTCTGGGACTT
>Ga0102938_10002881_pt1 | contig 12951 bp, 11 predicted proteins | sample SalPonR2_B_D2_MG_FD_84516 | JGI IMG/M metagenome (GOLD analysis project Ga0102938, IMG submission 84516) | Salt pond soil microbial communities from South San Francisco under conditions of wetland restoration - Salt Pond MetaG R2_B_D2_MG | ecosystem: Environmental > Aquatic > Marine >... | reverse complement strand
GCAAACAGTCGGGAACACGTGTTCGAGTATCCAATATAAGGACTTTTTCGCCCTTTTCTATAAGAGTACGGGCCGTCCATGATCCAATATGTCCGAATCCGCCGGTAATTAATGTATACATATGCGCTCCTATCACTTATAATATGAGTAAGTATATCATAAATACAAAATATTGTATACAAAAAATTCCAGCTATGGAGGAGCTATGACACAGGTAAAACTTATTTTTGGAACTATGACATTCGGAGCACAGGCCGATCCTGAGGAGAGCAGGAAAATGCTGCAGCTTTTCTTAGAGTCGGGTTTTTCTACCCTGGATACTGCTTATGTGTACAGCGATGGAGCATCTGAAAAAATAATTGGTGAGTGGACCTCCGGGCCGGAAAAACCTGTAGTACACATCGCCACAAAGGCCCATCCAAGGGTAACGGGAAAGTTGGATTCACAGACGGTGCGGAAAGAGATCGAAACCTCCCTGCAGCGCCTGAAGAAAACACAGGTGGATCTGTTTTATCTTCATCAGCCCGATTTAAATCACCCGGTGGAAGACCCTCTAGAGGAGTGTGCCCGGCTATATGAGGAAGGCAAGTTCCGACGGCTTGGACTAAGTAATTATCCCGCATGGCTGGTGGAAAAGGTGTATTATGTATGTGAAAAGCACGGCTGGCCCCTTCCGGAGGTATATCAGGGAATGTACAACGCAATTACTCGCTCGGCGGAACCGGAACTTTTTCCTGCCCTGGATGATCTCGGAATGGAATTTTATGCGTACAACCCACTGGCGGGGGGATTACTCACAGGAAAATATAGAAGCTTTAATAGTACACCTGATTCCGGCCGTTTTGCGGATATGCCCTTCTACCTTGACAGGTTTTGGACGAGAAGCGCCTTCGAAGCCCTTGAGGAGGTTGAAGGTGTGTGTGCCGGACATACTATCTCGATGGCCCATGCAGCTTTGCGCTGGATTGTATACCACTCACAGCTTTCTGCCGAACAGGGGGACGGTGTGATTCTCGGGGCCAGAACTACAGAACAGCTGAAGGATAACCTAAGCGGAGCTAAGACAGGCCCCCTTCCGGATCCGGTTGTAGAGGCCCTCGATAAGGCATGGAACACCGCCAAATGCGAGTGCCCAAGCTATTTCCGTTTTTACTCCTGAGGCGCTTTCAAAAATCTTTGATTTTTGAAAGGACCTCTCCTGATAAAACACCGACCTCCCACGATATGTGCAAGGGAGGGTCAGAAAAACATCTCGTTTTGTTTTGAGTCCGGCAGTGCCTCTTCGACCATCTTATTAAAAATAAGGGAGGTGATATACGCATCGTAAGCACTTCCGTGGAGTTGATGGGCATCGGCGGTAATTTTATAGCGGCGGGCCAATTCCGCAAGCTTTGGATATTTACCGGAGGTGTTGCTTTTCATTGTACAGAACAGGGGCTTATCATACAAAAAGGGGACGAACTGTGCGTCAAAATCAATATTGTGGGCAACAAATAAACCCGCATCCCGCAGAAAGTCTGTAAACTCTTCATCCTCCGTAAAATAGTGGGGCCAATCCTTGTGCTCCCTCCGCTCACGAATTACCGCTTCCCTCAGCCCGTTTACCCGGAGGGCGGCGTAATTTTCCGGTTCTCTTGAAAAATAGTAACGCTCAAAGCGATCGATGAGCTGCAGCGGACCTGAGAGTGGAAAGGAATATGCCGGTGCAGCATCAGCCGCCATATCTTTCATTGTGTCCGATTCGTACTTTCTTTCTATTTTTAGCTTGAAAGCACTGCAGGATAAAACGCTGCTGCTATTGGTGAGACCATTTGTTTCCAAATCGAAGACAACCACAGGACGTTCAACGAGATTCCGAAGTGCCTGGGGGAGTTCATTTTTCCGATAGTATCTTTGTATCGTGCTCATTTTATCAATTCCTCAAACTTTGATAAGGCCGTGGGGAAGGATGTACGGCCCAGGCCTACTCGAAAAAAGCTGTCCCCCATATCGAACAAGGGACCCGGCAGCATCAGCAGGTTCTTCCTTTGAATGAGCTGCTTTGACACTGTTGCTGCCGAACGTCCATCGATAAAGCGGGGAAATACCACTGAACCTCCCTGCCCGGGAATCAGTTCTATTGTCTCCCGACGGCGGCATGCAAATTCCTTTAAGAGCTGAAGGTTGTCATTAATTATTGTTCTGCATCTTTCCACCAGTTGTGAGCTGTTCTTTACGGCAGCACGCGCCAGGAGCTCCGAGGGGGCGGAATTACATATGCTGGTGTAGTCCTTTAATTGCGCGGCAGGCTCCAGTAAGCCCTCAGATTGGGCGGCGAGCCAGCCTATTCGAAGGCCCGGTAATCCGTATGACTTAGAAAGACCGGAAAGGCTGATTGCTTTTTCATACATATCACAAAAGGGAGTGGAAGATGCATCCGGGGCGTATTCCAGCTGCTGATACATTTCATCCGCAAAAAGAAGGGTCCCGTGACGGCGTACCAATTCGGTAAGCTGTTCCTTTTCAGCCTGGGTAAACACAAAACCTGTGGGGTTATGGGGAATGTTTACAATGACCATTTTTGTTGCATCCCCTAGTTCCCGCTCCAGAAAGTTAAAATCAAGATGCCAGCGACCCTTGTTCAACTCTACCGGCCAGGGGCTTACTCGACAGCCTAAAGAACGGGGCACTTCAGTCAGCGACTGATACGCCGGGGTGGTCACAATAACATGATCACCCTCTTTAAGATGAGCGGTAAGCAAAAGAAAAATAAGCTCTTCCGGGGCGGCGATAAGTATCCCCCCAGGATCAATATTCCGATAGAGTTTTCCAATAGCCCCGCGCAAGCGCGGATCACCTGCAGACTCAGTATACCCTAGAGTGAGCTCCCCTAAGTCCTGTAAGGGGGAAGACCGACGGGGTAAAGACTGGGAAGGTGCAGTTTGTGAGGCTGAAGAAGAGGCAACTTCCTCCCCATTAAGTCTAAGCAATTCTCCGACACTCATAGATTCACAATCGGAGGCACTAATTTGATGTTCCACATTGAACTCGTATTTCGCAAAGAAGCGCTCAAGCTTAAAGGGTTCCAACTTCATAGTACATACTCCTTATATTTCACTTATATCGGAAACAGCGGGGACATCCCTGGCCGTAAGGTCCGTATTTGTGTCGATGTCGTAAAGACTACCCGGCTTATCTGTTTCGATTTCCAGTACTCCCCGGCCTGTCTTCTGCCGGTGGAACTCAAACACCTTCTGCATAGTCCCATCGGCGGGTAGACCTTGAATACTTTGGGCTACCGTACTGCGCAGCAGGACAGGATGAGCAGGCCGGCCTTGATAAACCGGGCGGATAATGTCGTATAAACCCCTTTCTGCGGCTGTGGTGTGCCCGGCCAGATACGCATAAAGGTCAGGAGGAATTTCCGGCATATCCCCTAAAGCAACGAAAAACCAGTTACTGTGGATTTGGGACACTCCGGCCTGAATTGAGCTGAACATACCACGCTCGAAATATCTGTTTCGTACCCAGTGGACCCTCTCACTACCGCGGTAGCTCTGCCTCAGCAGCTGCTCCAATTCTCCCCCACGGTGACCGGTAACAACAAGTACCCGAGCACAGGCGGAAAGGGCGTGCTCCACCGCACTCATTATGAGGGGGCGACCGCGATACTCGACCAGTGGTTTCCAGCTGCCCATCCGTCGGGACAGACCCGCAGAGGGAATAAGACAATCAAAGGGCAGCGGGCTAAAGCCGGAGTGTGGGGAATGATGACAGTCCTGATGCCTTTGATTCTTCATATACGCCGAGTGTACCGATTTTACCAACATTCGTACAGTTATAATGACATATCTATTCACACAATCAAATTGAATCGCTACAATAGCGACCATGATAGCAACAATAGTTAATTGTATCGCAGTTATTATCGGCTCTTCGATAGGACTTTTACTGCATAAAAACATGAGTCCTAAAATCAAGGAAGTTGTATACATCGGGGCAGGGCTTATTTCTCTTGCCATTGGAATGCAGATGACCTTTGAATCGCAGCGTATTGTCTATATGGCACTTGCAGTAATTCTTGGGGGGATGCTGGGTACCGCCTGGAATATAGAAGGCGGAATCATGAACTTCGGTGGTTGGCTGCAGCGTACTTTTGCCAAAAATGCCGAAAGCGGTGCAACCTTTGCCCAGGGCTTTCTCGACGCCTCGGTACTGTTTTGCGTTGGAGCACTTGCAATTGTCGGGTCCCTAAAGGCAGGTGCCGAAGGGGATTACGATCTTATACTGATGAAATCGGTACTGGACGGGTTTATGGCGATAATGTTTTCAGCTGCGATGGGTATAGGTGTGATGTTTTCCGTTATTACTATTCTCATTTATCAGGGCGGTTTAACCCTCCTTGCGGGTGTAATCGGTCCGTGGATTGGAGAACTGGGGCTTGCCGAAATCTCCGGCACCGGCGGCATTCTGATTTTGATGATAGGTATGAACTTGTTAAAATTGCGGGAGATAAAAACGGGCAATTTTCTACCGGCCCTCTTGGTGGTCCTTGTTTTTACTACCCTAGACCCCTATGTGGTACCCTTTCTCCAACAGCTCAGCTTCTAAACAGATCTACACAGGCAGATCTCCAGAGGCAGCTCTCAAGATACAGGCACAAAGAGGCGGGCATCCAAATACACTTAGGCGGGTACATCGATAAGCAGAGGCGGGAATACAAAGCTCACCCCGGCCGCCCCTTACTCATAATATGAGTTGTGAATTAGTTTTCCCCTGTAGGTCCCACCTTTCAGCTCCCCTTGTTCGGGTCTTCCGTGTTCACTCTCCCTTTATTCAGTTCCTGCCGTTTTCCATCTTTTTTGCGTTTTCCAAGGTATCGTAGGGATCTACATCCTTGTCGACACGGCAGGCCTTCAAATCCCAGATTTCTTTCGCATACTGAGAGATTGTTCTGTCGGAAGAAAACTTACCGGAGGAGGCAATATTGATGAGTGCTTTTCGGTCCCACTCGTCCCGATGATCCTTATAAAGAGTAGTGGCATTGTTCTGCGCATCGCAATAAGACTGCAGGTCCGCAAGGTGCATATACTGGTCGCCCTGTTCAAATAGGGCCTGTCGAAGGGGCTCAAAGATCCCCGGTTCAGAGAAGTTAAAATGGCCGGAAAAAATCAGATCGACCGCATCCTTGATTTCAGCATTGTCGGCATAGTAGGAGAAGGGGTTGTAGTTGGGGGCCAGCTCTGCTACTTCTTCTGAGGACATACCGAATATAAAGGCATTCTCCCGCCCGGCTTCCTCAACAATTTCAATATTAGCCCCGTCCATAGTGCCGATAGTCAGCGCACCGTTACACATAAATTTCATATTCCCCGTACCGGAAGCCTCGGTACCCGCAGTGGATATTTGCTCGGAGAGGTCGGTCGCCGGGATGATTCGTTCGGCAAGAGATACGCTGTAGTTCGGCAAAAAGTGGACTTTAAGCCGCCCTTTTAGTTTCGCATCGTGATTAATTACTGTCGCGATGTTGTTGATAAACTTTATGATGAGTTTCGCCATGGTGTAGCCCGGTGCAGCCTTTCCGGCAAACATACAGGTGCGCGGAGCAAAATCATCCGGGTCTCCCTTCCGCATGCGGTTGTACAGAATTACAATGTGGAGTGCGTTCAGGAGCTGCCGCTTATACTCGTGGATACGTTTCACCTGTACATCGAAGAAACTATCAGGGTCAATCACCCATCCATGCTCTCTATGAATGTAATCGGAAAGCTTGGCTTTAGCCTCCCGCTTCACCCTTTCGAAGGCCTCGCGAAAACCGGAATCATCAATATGGTTTTTAAGGTCTGCAATTTTTGAGAAATCAGTAATCCAGCCCTCACCCACTGCGCTGGTAATAAGCTCGGCGAGAGGTGGATTCGCGTGCAGCAAAAAACGACGTTGAGTAATACCGTTGGTCTTGCTGTTAAACCGTTCCGGATAGATATCCGCCAGTTCTGGTACCAGCCGCTCCTTCAATAACTTAGTATGCAGTTGTGCAACACCGTTGGTAGAATGGGACCCGACAATTGAAAGGTAGGCCATTCGAATTTGTTTAGGGGTTGATTCTTCTACAAGACTTACCCGGCGGATTTTTTCCATATTTTGTGGAAACACAGTAATCGCCTTCTGAAGAAAACGGTGGTTGATTTCGTAAATTATCTGCAGGTGCCGCGGTAAGAGATGATCGAGCATGGGGACCGGCCATTTTTCAAGGGCCTCCGGCATCAAAGTATGGTTAGTGTAACCAAGGGTTCTGGTGGTTATGTTCCATGCCTGATTCCATCGAAGCCCCTCTTCGTCAATAAGAAGGCGCATCAGTTCGGGAACTGCCAGCGAGGGGTGGGTATCGTTCAGCTGTATAGCCGCATATTTTGGGAACTCCTCCCAGTTGTGGGTGCCTCGATTAAACCGGCGCAGGATATCCTGCAGCGAGCAAGAGACAAAAAAGTACTGCTGCCTTAGTCGAAGTTCTTTTCCGAGGTACAATTTATCATTTGGATACAGCACTTTTGTAAGATTTTCCGCCATCACCTTGGCACTCACTGCCTCAACATAATCCCCGGCATTAAAATCTTCAAAATCAAACTCTTCCGCCGCCCTCGCAGACCAGAGCCTCAGGGTGTTTACCGTCCCTCCCCCATATCCAACAATCGGCATGTCGTAGGGAATTCCAATAACAGACTGGGCATCCACCCATCGGTAGACCCGGGTGCCGTGCTCAATCATGGGTTCCACCCGACCACCAAAATAGACATTGACCGAATGCTCCGGCCGCTCTACCTCCCATGGGTTTTCCCAGCGCAGCCAATCGTCGGGCTGCTCAATTTGGTAGCCGTTATCTATCTGCTGCCGGAATATTCCGTAGTCGTACCGTAAACCGTATCCGTAGGCCGGAAGGTCCATTGTAGCCATTGAATCAAGAAAACAGGCGGCCAGTCGTCCCAGCCCTCCGTTGCCAAGCCCTGCATCAACTTCCTGCTCCGCGAGAGCTTCATATTGATAGCCAAGCTGCTCCAGGGCCTGTTGCACCTGCCCCTTTAGTTCCATATTGATAATATTGTTACCCATGGCACGGCCCATCAGAAACTCCATGGAGAGGTAATAGGCCCGCTTCACATCCTTCTCATAGTGGGTTTGCTTCGTTTTTAACCACTGATGCATAATTCGGTCGCGAATCGCATATGCCATCGCCATAAACTGGTCTCTGGAGGTAGCGTTATACCGGTCCGCCCCGAGGGTGTATTTCAAATGCTCTGCAAACCCCCAACTTACGGAGGGTCCGTCTTTTCCGTAGCGGCTGCTGTGCAAGCCCCCGGTATCTCCGGGAGGTGATGAAAACTGTTGTTCATTAGACTGCGCTTCGGGCCCTCCGGAGGACTGGCTGCTGGATTGGTTTTTATCACTCATGGAAACTCCTTTGAAAGTCTTTAAAAATACCGCCCTTACTAAGAGCGGAAACGACGAGAATCAATACCGTATTTTGATATTCTCAATCCGATTTTCCGTTCGGTGAGCCCCAAAATTCGTGCCGCCCGGGCCGCATTCCCCTTGCTTGATTTCAACGCATCAAGGAGAATCTCCTTTTCGAAGCGTTCTATCTCCTCCTCCAATGTCCCATGAAGAAGGGTATTGGTGGATTCCGCCGATTGCAGGGTAGGCGGCATCAAGTGTCCGTGAATTACCCCGTCGGTGCTCAGCAGCACCGCTCGCTCGATGCAATTTTCAAGTTCCCGAACATTCCCCGGCCAGTGATACATCGAAAGCAGTTCAATCGCCGGAGTGGAGATTCTCCGTATCTCTTTATTATTTTTATTGCTGTATTTTTCCGCAAAGTGATCAGCCAACAGGGTTATATCGCTTTTTCGTTCTCTCAGAGGAGGAATATGGAGAGGAAAGACATTCAGACGGTAGTAGAGGTCCTCCCGGAACTCATTATTCTGGATCATCTGCTCCAAATTACGGTGAGTAGCCGTAATAACCCGTACATTTACCCTCTGGGTCCGGTTTCCCCCGACCCTTTCAAACTCCCGCTCCTGGAGCACCCGAAGGAGTTTCACCTGTATCGTTTGAGGTAAGTCTCCGATCTCATCTAAAAATATAGTACCGCCGTCGGCAAGCTCGAAGCGCCCCTTCCGAGTTTGGACCGCCCCGGTAAAAGCCCCCTTCTCATGCCCGAAAAGCTCACTCTCTATAACCGTCTCCGGCAGGGCGGAACAGTTCACCTTCACAAAGGGGCCCTCCGACCGCGGACTGTTGTAGTGAATAGCCTGGGCTATAAGTTCCTTTCCGGTCCCGCTTTCGCCGCGAATCAACACCGATGCTTCGCTCCCGGACACTTGGGCGGTCAAATTGAACACCTCCTTCATGGCGGTGCTGTTGCCGATGATGTTTTTCGGCTTGAATTTTTCTTCCAGCTGGTCCTTTAGACGGCGGTTTTCATCCATCAGGCGCTCACGCTCTTCCTGAACGCTCCGTCGAAGTTTTACCGCCTGGGCTATCATTGAGGCAACAATTGAAAGCAATCGCACATCATCTTCCAAGCTCTGGGCACTGCCGTTTGCCCTGTCGGCACTGAGAGCTCCGAGAATATCCTTATTCGTCATTACCGGGACACAAATAAATGCTACCGATTGCTCCTCACCCTCCCGGTGAACCCCCGTCTTATCAAGAAACTCCTCTTCCTCATGAATGTCGGGTATAACCATCGGCTTTCCGGATTGCACTACCTTGCCCGTCACCCCTTCTCCGGGGCTGTAGATCACCTGTTTTTGTGAATCCCTTTTTATTCCGTCGGCGGCTTCAACTGTTATCAAACCGGTTTGGCGGTTGAGGAGAGTAACGGTTCCGTGGGAAAGGCCCATATGTTCCTTTAGCTGCCGCAATACAGGCAGGATGACCTGATCAAGGTCGAGACTTCTGTCGAGGGTTTGACTAATTTCAAACAGCAGCGTGAGTTCTTTTAGTTTGCGTCGGTAATGCAACTCGCTTTCGGGCATATCTTCTAGCTGATAGTAGTAATTGTTCATGAAAAAAACAAGAGGGGCTGTTATCTCCACATCCCCAGGACGAGGACTTATAAAAAATTCTACACTGATTCTTCCGATTCGCAGTGCTGTTTTAGAAGCTCCCTCGATTTTAGATGGTGTTGTATGATCAATTCCTGAGCTTGAAAGGCATCACGGCTTTTGATTGCATCGACAATTGCATGATGTTCTTCAAGGGTCGACTCCGGCGGGCGAACCAAACCCTTCTGATAGCTGTGGAGGATATAGGCGTAAGACATGTTCATTTCCTGTATCATCCGATTTGAAGAATATTCAATAATTGTCGAGTGAAACCGCTTGTCTTCACGGGTATATCGCTTTTTATCTTCCTCAGAAAGGGGAAGCCTGAACCCTTCAAAGAAAGCGGCTAAATAGGTGAGTTCTTCCTCACACCCATTTTCGATACAGAGACGAATAGCAATTCCCTCCAAACCGGCCCTCACCGCATACAAATCCTGCAGCTCTTTGCAATCAAAATCCTTAATAAAAAAGCCATAACGGCTTCGCTGTTCAATAAATTTTTCACCGACCAAACGGGATATGGCCGCGTTTATTGGAGTCAGGCTTACATCCAGTCGTTCAACCAGTTCATTTTTGTTGATTTTTTCACCGGCAGGAAGATCTCCGTTTAGTATCATATTACGAATATTTTCATATACATGATCACTGAGGATTTTATTGTCGATTCTCGGCATTATGTCTTACTCCTCTTCAAAGGATGCGGCGATGATTTCACGGGAACTGCTGAGGTGATTTTGCATGAAAATTTCAGCTGCATCACCGTCACCATCCTTTATTGCATGAAAAAGTTGCTCATGTTCTTCAATACTTACATGATAATCCTTAGGAAATCCTTCTAAATTAGCGATAACTATGATGTTAAAAGAGGAAGCCATCTGGTATAAAAACTGGTTTCCGCTGATCTGCATTATTTCCATATGAATTCGATAATCAGCCTCAGTTATATGGCCAATATCGTCCTTATCAGATGCCGCGCGGAACTCCTCAAGCCGTGATCGCAGCTCCTCAATCTGCTTCTTTGAGGCATGTTCTGCAGCTTTTCTCGCCCCGAGGGGCTCCATTCGAACGCGAATATCATAAATATCAAGCAGCTCTTTCTTGGTAAAATGCCGTACATAGGCACCTTTTCGGGGGAGAATTTCAATCAGCATTTCCCGTTCGAGTTTTGAGAAGGCAGTAAGCAAGGGGGTACGGGAGACGCCCAACTGCTCTGCTAAGTTTTCCTGCTGCAATTTTTGTCCGCTTTTCAACTCTCCGCGGAGAATCATTTCCTTGAGAGCTTTGTACACCTTTAGAGGTAAATCCTCATATTGGAGCTTTTCCATCCTACCTACCTGTAACTACCGTAAATATAACTAGTTCAGGCGCTTTCAAAATCCATATTTTGAAAGCGCCTCATTTTAATATTGTATTCAAAATGAACACCTGTGTAAAGGAAATCGGAGCAATTCTACTTTCAGAGATGCTGCTTGTGAAAAGAGCTTGAGAAACAAAGCCGGGTCTTCACAGCACATAGTTTCTCACTACTCCTAGCATCCGATCTCCAAAATCCTTCGGGCTGTTTTTACATCCGCCACTGAATACCCCAACAACTCAATATACTCCCGAAGCGATTTCACAAGGTGCGCATTTTCGGTAGCTGTACGGCCATAGATATCTGTGGGACTATCCTCAAATCCAACCCGAATCCAGGAGGCCCCTAATGAGAGGGCCGTAGCCACCAGCCGGGGATCTGTCCTGCCGTGCATCAAAATCCCCCACACCGCATCAGGCGGCATGAGCTGCGCCGCCGTATAAAGAAAGCGTACATCCAAGGGAATTGCCCCGGGTATCCCCATACAAACAGTAAATCGGAGTGGCGAACCTATCACCCCCTGGTGCTGAAGCTTTATAGAAGCGGGGATCATGGTAAGTGTAAATGCTTCTAACTCAGGAACAATGTTACGATCTCTCATTTGATCTGCCCAATAGCGAATGTCTTGCGGAGAGTTTACATATACACCATCAAAAAAATTGGTAGAGCCCATATTCAGCGATGCCGCTTCAACATTACTGTTCTGAAGTACCACACAACGTTCCTGAGGCGTAAGCCCTTCCACTCCACCGGTTGAACCCTGCAAGATCAGCGAACATTTTTCACGTATCCCCTCGGCGGTGTCATTAAAAACCCCCATATCAGTTGTTGCATTTCCCTCTTCATCCCGCACATGCAGGTGAACCAGCGCCGCCCCCTCATCTTCGCAGCGTCTAACGCCCTCTGCAACAGCCATTGGCGACAGCGGAGGTGTAATTCCCTTCCCTTTCCAGAAGCCGACCGGCGCTAAAGAAATAATTATCTGCCGATTTGAATTCATAGCCCCTCCTTTCATTGACAGCTCGTGTATATTGTGTTATAAATATTGTATACAATATTATTGGATAGGTCAAATGATTGGTGTTTCACCGGCATACTTTTTATCACTTTTTTCCTCACATTTTACCCCGGAGGAGATAGAACATTCCCTCCGCCCTATAAAAGAGTCAGGGTTTCACACCCTGCAGTTGGAAACCTTTTTGCCTGAACAGGTAGAATTATGGACCGACAAGACTTGTGTACGGGTACGTAACTCTATCAACAATGCAGAATTGAGGGTTTCCCAGTTCGTTGCACACCATCTTTTAAAATACTTTACCTCATATAACGAGTTAAAAAATCCTGAACTCCTAGGGGAATTCAAGAAAATCCTTTCTATCGCAGAAAAAGTACATCCCGAAGGAACAATTACTATCCCTCAGCCGGAGTTTTCAGTGGATTTCAACTCAGGGGCCTCGGAAAAAGCAGCACCCCCACGACAGGACGGACACTCTCCGACCTCTTATTCAGAGATTTGGTCAAAGTATATTGAGGTCCTCGATTCCCTGCGAACCACTGCTGCTGAGAGAGGATTTTCCCTGGCAGTCGAGGTATTGCCAGGTTCTCTTCTCGGTAACAGTGACGGTTTCTTGCGTATGACCGAAGAGCTTGGCCCCCCCCATATAGGCATCAATCTTGATACCGGACATGCGTGGGCCTGTAAAGAGAATGTGGCTCTGCTTCCAATAAAGATAGCACCCTATATCTATGGGACTCACCTTTCAGATAACTTTAGCTACGAAAACAAGTCCCTTTGTCCAGGAAGGGGGTCTGTTCCATGGGAAGGCTTTTTTCACGCATGTCGTATGGCCGGTTACAAGGGGCCATTTGATGTAGAGATACGCTGTGCGCCGGAGGAGGTTGATAAAGAATACTCCGCTGCGTACCAGTTCCTCAGTCATTATATATTACAGCAACTGGAGGTATAAGATGCAATCACACAACAACAAACAGGAGTTTGAACAGCGGGTTGAATTCCTGAAAGAAAAGGCAAAGGAGGTGCGGTACCACATAGTAGATATGGTCTATACCGCAAAATCCGGTCATATCGGCGGCTCAATGTCGGCTGCAGATATTATGACGGCCCTTTATTTTGATATCCTCAACATTGATCCCGCGAAACCCCGCTGGTCGGAAAGGGACAGGCTTATCCTCTCTAAAGGACATGTGTGCCCGGTTCTTTACACCTGTTTGGCTATGAAAGGCTACTTTCCAATGGAGACGCTCAAGACCCTGCGGCAATTTGGGAGTATCCTTCAGGGCCATCCAATCCGTAAGACCCCCGGTGTTGATGTGAGCTCAGGCTCTCTGGGACACGGATTCGCCCAGAGTATCGGCATAGCCCTTGAAGGGAAGTACTTGAAAAAGGACTATTCGGTTTATGTGGTACTGGGGAACGGTGAGATTCAAGAAGGACTTGTATGGGAAGCGGCTGCGGCGGCAGATAAATATAAATTAGATAACCTAGTTGCTATT
>Ga0102938_10002880_pt1 | contig 12954 bp, 10 predicted proteins | sample SalPonR2_B_D2_MG_FD_84516 | JGI IMG/M metagenome (GOLD analysis project Ga0102938, IMG submission 84516) | Salt pond soil microbial communities from South San Francisco under conditions of wetland restoration - Salt Pond MetaG R2_B_D2_MG | ecosystem: Environmental > Aquatic > Marine >... | reverse complement strand
TCGCTCAGCGAAATTCAACAACAGATTAATGCCCTGCAGATCGACATTGAGTTGCGCCGCCAAGCCCAACAGGATGTCCGCAATCTGCTCAACGATCAGATTTCCATCAGTCGCTCGACACCTAAGGGGTGGCCGACCCGCGGCTGGCTTTCTTCCTATTTCGGCAAGCGTAAATCGCCCTTTTCCGGACGCATAGTTATGCATGAAGGACTGGATATCGCTGCCAATACCGGGACACCGGTGGTTGCCCCGGCTGATGGTATTGTTGCGCGGGTGGAATATTCTTCGACTTACGGCAATACGGTGGTCATCGATCATGGTTATGGCTACCAGACCCTTTATGCCCATAACTCAAGAAACCTGGTTAAGGTAGGCCAGCGCATCAAACGCGGAGAGCGCATTGCCCAAGTTGGTAACACCGGTGTCTCCACCGGCCCACATTTGCACTATGAGGTGCATCTCAATGGTGTTCCTATCAATCCCCGGACTTTTTTGTAGATCTTTAGTTTTTCAAGTCATTTTATCTTTTTTGGCGTCATTTACCCCTTCTTCATCGTGCTCATTATGCTTGTGAGCCATTCTCGCCATGTGTTACTATGCCGCCGTTCAGCAACGGCGGGCGTGCCCTTATGCCCCCTTTATGAATCAATTTTTTTACATCATCTTTTTTGATGTTTATTGGAGTATCTACCTCACATGATTCGTCATCTTATTGTTAAAATGGTCGGCAGCAAAAATGACCGTAATCTAAAAAAACTGCAGCCACTGGTTGAAAAAATTAATGCCCTTGAACCTGAGTTTGAGCAACTAAATGATGTCCAACTACAGGATAAAACATCTGAATTTCGTCAGCGCCTGACTAACGGAGAGACGTTGGATCAGTTATTGCCCGAAGCTTTTGCGGTTGTACGGGAAGCAAGCAAGCGGGTTCTTGGTCTGCGTCATTTTGATGTTCAGTTGATCGGTGGCATGGTTCTCAATGATGGCAAGATCGCTGAAATGAAAACCGGTGAAGGTAAGACCCTGATGGCGACCCTGCCGATCTATCTGAATGCCCTGCCGGCTAAAGGGGTGCACGTTGTTACCGTCAATGACTATCTGGCGCGCCGTGATGCCGAATGGATGGGAGCCATCTATCGATTTCTGGGTTTGAGTGTCGATTGTATTGTCCATGGTCTTACCGACGTCCAGCGCAAGGCAGCATATGGTGCCGATATTACCTATGGTACCAATAACGAATTTGGCTTTGATTATCTGCGCGACAATATGAAGTTTGAGCTTGAGGATTATGTTCAGCGTGAATTGAGCTACGCGATTGTTGATGAGGTCGATTCGATCCTCATTGATGAAGCCAGAACCCCGCTGATCATTTCCGGTCCGAGTGACTCTTCCAGTGATCTGTATTATAACGTCAACCGGATCATCCCGCGTCTCGAAAAAGGCGAGGTGATTGAGGAACGTGACGGCAAGATCGGGCAGACGGTCAAGCGTCATAGCGGTGATTTTACTGTCGATGAAAAGGCCAAGTCGGCTTCCCTGACCGAACAGGGTGTTGCCAAGGTTGAAAAGCTGCTGAATATCGAAAATCTCTACGAGCCCGGCAATATCGAACTGGTCCATCACGTCAATCAGGCCCTGAAGGCTCATGCCCTGTTTGAGCGCGATGTGGATTACGTTGTCAATGAAGGTGAAGTGCATATTGTCGATGAGTTTACCGGGCGTTTGATGCCGGGTCGGCGCTGGAGTGACGGCCTGCATCAAGCCGTTGAAGCGAAAGAAGGGGTGAAAATCGCCAATGAAAACCAGACCCTGGCGACCATCACCTTCCAGAACTACTTCCGTATGTACGATAAGCTGGCGGGGATGACCGGTACCGCCGATACCGAGGCTTCTGAATTTCAGGAAATCTACAAGCTGGAAGTGGTGGTGATCCCGACCAATCGGCCGATGCAGCGGATCGATAAATCCGATGTGATTTATAAAACAGTCATGGAGAAGTTTCTGGCGACGGTTGAAGATATTGCCGATTGTCACCAGCGTGGTCAACCGGTGCTGGTGGGTACCATTTCCATAGAAAAGTCGGAACTGCTATCTGAACAGCTAAAAAAACGTGGGGTGCCACACCATGTTCTTAATGCCAAAAAGCATGAGCGCGAAGCCTTTATCGTTGCTCAGGCCGGCAGCAAAGGCGCAGTGACGATCGCCACCAACATGGCCGGTCGCGGGACCGATATTGTCCTTGGGGGCAATCCGGAAATGCTGGCGCACAGTGAAGCGGCTACAGCTGAAGATCCGCAGGCACGTTTTGAAGAGTTGTTACCTGGTTACGTTGAACGCTGCAGCGCCGAACGTGAAGTGGTGCTTGCTGCCGGGGGCTTGTATATCCTGGGTACCGAACGTCATGAATCGCGGCGGATTGATAATCAGCTACGGGGTCGATCCGGGCGTCAGGGCGATCCCGGTCAAAGCCGCTTCTATTTGAGCCTTGAAGATGATCTGCTGCGGATTTTTGGTTCTGGGCGGGTTGCCTATGTCATGGATAAGCTCAAGATTCCGGAAGGGGAACCGATTGAGCATGGCATGATCAGCAAAGCGATTGAAAATGCCCAGCGTAAGGTCGAAGCCCATAACTTTGACATTCGTAAGCATCTGATTGAATATGATGATGTCATGAACAAGCAGCGCGAGGTGGTTTACACCCAGCGCCGCGAGGTGTTGGCTGGGGAACAGCTCAAGGACACCTATGTCAGTATTATTGACGAAACTGTTGAGGACATGATCGCCTCTTTCTGTCCCGATAAAACCCCGGCTGCTGAGTGGGATTGGGATCGCCTGATTGAGGATTTTTTCAACCAGTTTTATTTCATGCCGGCGCTTGAGGACATTGACCGAACGACAATAACACACAACGCTCTGGAGACCCATCTGAAAAATCTGGCGCATCAGCGTCTTGACGACAAGACGGAAGAGTTTACTTCCGAGGTCATGCAGCAATTAATGCGGGTCCTGCTGTTACAAGCTCTTGATTCCCAGTGGAAGGATCATCTGCTGTCGATTGATCATCTTAAACAAGGGATCGGGCTGCGTGGTTACGGCCAGAAAAACCCCAAGCAGGAATACAAGCGTGAAGCATATGCCCTGTTTATGGAGATGATGGGGCGGGTGCGTCAGGAGGTTGTCCAGAAAATTTACCGCATTCAACTGGCGCGCCAGCAGGATGTCGAACAACTGGAGGCGCAACAGCGCCGTCGCAAGATTATCATGAACCGTTCGGATCATGAAGAACAGGGAAAAACACCGATCACCCGCGATGAAGAAAAAGTCGGGCGCAATGATCCTTGTCCCTGTGGTAGTGGTCAAAAATACAAAAAATGCTGCGGTAAGTGAGTTCTTTTTCCGAGATAACTCTTTGGTGAATAATGGCAGATAAAGGGCGCAACAATACGACTGAACTACCAGCTATTCTGCTTGTCAGTGCAGCGTCGCAAACAGTTCAGTATCTCAAGGAGATCCTGGTCACCATTGACTGCCCGTTGTTGTGTCTTGATCGCGGCGCCGGGATTGCTGGCTTTCTTGATCAGCACCATGTCGCCATGGTCTTCTGTGATCTGACCCTGCCGGATATCAGCGGCATGGAGGTGTTGCGCATCACCCGTCAGCACAGTTCGGCGGTGCAGGTGGTGATGTTCTCGGAAGCCCAGGATTTTAAGACCCTGCGCGAAGTGCTGCGTGAACGCGCTCTTGATTACCTGACCCAGCCTTTCTCCCCCGATGAGGTTCTGGCGAGTGCCAGACAGGGGATCAGTTCCTACTATCATTCCCTCCATCAGGATGAGGCCCGACGCGAAGCGCAGCGGCGGATGGCCGACCTGGTTCTGCTCAAAAAAGTTGGTGAAACGGCGAGCAGTGGCGGCGATCTGCGGCAGCTTTTTGATCAGATTCTTGACTCCATCGTTCAGTCTGCCGGGGTTGAAATGGCCTCTTTGATGCTCCTTGAAGAGGATGGAATGCTTCATATCGCCTCGGCTCGTGGTATTGATGCTGATGTTGCTAATCGGGTGCGGGTGGCCTCGGGTGAAGGTATTTCAGGTCATGTTGTGGCCACCAAAGAACCGGTGCTGATTGCCAACATTGATAAGGATCGACGCTTTACCAGCTTGGATGCCGGTCATAAATACAAAAATCAATCATTGCTTTCAGTGCCTATTTTTATTCGTGATGCCCTCGTTGGGGTTATCAATGTCAATAATAAAGTTTCCGGGGCGCCATTTGATCTGGATGATCAGAGTCTGCTTGTGACTATTGCCAGTCAAGTTGCTCTGGCGATGGAAAACTTTGATCTGGTGCATCATCTCCGCCTGCAAACCGCGGCTCTTGAACGTACCAATGAAGATCTGGTCAGATTAAATCGAGCTCGCACCCGCCTGGTCTGTAATCTTTCCCACGAATTGAAAACCCCGCTGACCTCGATTATGGGCTATATCGATCTGTCCCTGTCTTTTTATGCAAAGCTCAGTGATCTTGAGCTACAGGAAAATCTCAAGCAAGTGCGGGAAGAAGGTCAGCGCCTTGATCGCCTGGTCACCGGGATGTTGCGACTGTTTTCCATCGAATCGGAACGGGAAATCTGGCGTTGGAAAGCTTTCGGGATTCCCTGGCCCATTGCCGATGCCTTTCAGTATTTCAGCAACAGGATGACCGCTCTGGGACTGGAGATCGAAATCGATATTGATGAGGATATGCCCGATATCTATGCTGATCAGGAAAAGTTCGGAATGGCCTTTCATGCCATGATTGATAATGCCGTTAAGTTTAACCGTCCTGGTGGTCTTTTGCGCGTGCGAGCGCGGGCGCGTCAACACGAAGGTCTTGAATATGTCTATGTGCAGATTTACAATGACGGCCGCAAGATTCCCATTATCGCCATTGACAGCATCTTCAGCTCTTACACCCAGCTGGGCAGCATCGATACTGAAAAACCCCATGGGGTCGGGATTGGTCTGGCGTTGACCAAGGTCGTTGTTGACCGGATGCTTGGTGATGTTTTTCTCGAAGAAGTCAGCGAAGAAGGCACCAGCTTCGGCATGCTGTTGCCAACGGAACAAACCTACAATAGCCTCAAGGGGGATTCGTGACGGAACATGCGCTGCCGGTTGGCTATCGTTTTGCTGCGGTCGCCAGTGGTATTAAAAAATCCAACAAACCCGATATGGCCCTGATCGTTTCTGACTGTGCAGCTCACTGCGCCGGTGTCTTTACCCGCAATGAGGTTATTGCCGCGCCGTTAGTGGTAAGCCGACCGCGTATTGCAACGGGGCGCTGTCAGGCGATTCTGGTGAACAGTGGCAACGCTAATGCCTGCACCGGCTCAGAAGGAATTCAGCGCGCGGAACAAACGGTGGCGTTGACAGCCACGGCCCTGGGCATCGAAAAAGATCTGGTTGCCGTCTCTTCCACCGGGGTTATCGGTGTGCCGTTACCTATGCCCCCGTTTGAGCGCTCTATTCCCCTGCTCGTTGCTGGTTTACTGCCGGGACAGGTCGAAGCTGCTGCCCGGGCGATGATGACGACGGATGCCTTTACCAAAATTGCCAGCGCCAAAGAGCAGGCAGACAACACGTATGCTATCCTGGGCATGGCCAAAGGCGCCGGGATGATCCACCCCGATATGGCGACCATGCTGTGTTTTGTGCTGACCGATGCTCGCATCGACAGTGACTTTCTGCAGGAATTGCTGAATCGCGCGGTAGCTGACAGTTTTAATTCCATTACTGTTGATGGTGATACCTCAACCAATGATACGGTGCTGGTGCTTGCCAATGGCGCCGCCGGGGGTGAGCTTATTCGCCCGGATACACCCGCAGCGACAGTTTTTGCCGGTCATCTGAACCGGGTGCTGCTGGATCTGGCCAAAATGATTGTCAGTGATGGTGAGGGGGCAACCAAAATGGTGCAGATCAAGGTCGTCGGGGCTAAAGATGCCGATGATGCGCGCATTGCCGCCCGCTCGGTGGCAACCTCAGCCCTGGTAAAAACCGCCTTTTTCGGTGAAGATGCCAACTGGGGGCGGATTATTGCTGCGGTCGGCTACTCCGGTATTCAGCTTGATCAGAATGCTATTGATATCAGTTTTGACACGATTCCGATTGTCACTTCCGGGGTGGCAATCGGAAGCGACAATGAAGCACAAGCCAGTAATGTGCTGAAAAAAGACAGTTTCGTTGTCACCATCGATCTGCATCTGGGGCAAGGAGAGGCCAGCTACTACACCTCGGACCTCAATTATGACTACATCAAAATCAATGCCGATTACCGTACCTGATCACCCCTCTGCGGCCGCCCTGGCCGCTATGATTGATCATACACTGCTGGTTCCCACAGCGACCTCGGAGCAGATTATCACGCTGTGCGAAGAGGCCGTAGAGTATGGTTTTGCCTCTGTTTGTATTCCACCCTTGCACGTTCCTCTGGCTGTACAGCGTCTTTATGGTTCGACGGTGAAACTCGGCAGTGTTGTCGCCTTCCCCTGTGGTTACAACCGCCTGCGTCAGAAAGTTCAGGAGGCGGCTGATCTGGTAGCCGCTGGTGCTGAAGAAATTGACATGGTGATTGCCTTAAATCATTTGCTGGAGAACCGCTTTGATCACCTTGAAGAAGAGATCGCCCAGGTGGTAATGGCTGCCCAGCCGGCAAGCGTTAAGGTGATTATTGAATGTTGTTATCTTGACCGAGCTCAGAAAATCGCTGCGACCCGGACTATCATTAAAGCCGGAGCGGCTTTTGTCAAAACCTCGACCGGTTTTGGTGCTGCTGGCGCCCTTGCTGAAGATGTCCTGCTGCTGGCGCAAATCGCGCAAACCAGGATTGGCGTCAAAGCAGCTGGAGGCATCCGTTCCTTTACCGCCTGCCGCGAAATGATTGCTGCCGGAGCAACACGCATCGGCACCAGTTCAGGGGTGAAGATTATCGCAGAAATGCCCACAGTAGAGGATTTATAGAGGGGGATTATGTTCAAGCGGGTCCTGCTGATCGTTCTTGATGGTGTCGGCGTTGGCGCGCTCCCGGATGCAGCTGTCTATGGTGATGAAAACGCCGCCACGCTGCAACATGTTGCAGCCAGGGTCGGGGGGGTGAAATTACCGCAGTTAGAGCGCCTTGGGCTTGGCCGCGTTGTATCGCTTGCCGGAGTAACTGCCGTTCCACAGCCGCTGGCAAGTTGGGGGAAGATGGCAGAGCAAAGTGCCGGCAAGGACTCGGTTACCGGTCATTGGGAACTGACCGGAGTTATATCAGAACATCCCTTTTCTATCTATCCAGCTGGATTTCCATCTGAAATCGTCGATCTGTTCACAAATATCGCCGGTCTCCGACCGCTTGGCAATATCGCTGCCAGTGGTACCGATATCCTGCGTGATCTCGGTGAAGAACATCTGCGCACCAAGCGTCCGATCATTTACACCAGTACCGATTCGGTGTTTCAGATTGCCGCCCACGAAGAAATCATCCCCCCGGCTGAGCTGTATGAACTTTGTCGCGCCACCTTTGAGATGTTGCAGCCATATAATATCTGTCGGGTAATCGCCCGTCCGTTTCGTGGCGAGGGTTCAGATGCCTTTTATCGAACCAGTGGCCGTCACGATTTCCCCTGTCTGCCTCCTGCTGATACCTTGCTGGATCTGTTGTACAAAAAAGGCATTCCAACCTGCGGCATCGGAAAAATCGGTGATCTTTTTGCCGGCAGAGGATTGATTCAACGTATCCCGACAACCGACAACAGGATGGGGATGGCCCAAATCCTTACAGCATTGGAGCGGACTTCTGCCGGCCTGATTATGGCAAACCTTGTCGATTTTGATATGCTCTATGGACATCGCCTTGATGCAGAAGGTTTTGCCACGGCACTGATCGAGGTTGATTGCTGGTTGGAACACCTGTTGCCACGGCTTGAAACTGACGACCTGTTGGTGATTACCGCTGATCATGGTTGCGATCCGACAACCCCGGGAACGGATCACACGCGTGAATATGTGCCCCTCCTGGTCTACTCGCCGACGATGAACATTACGACAAATCTGGGGGTGCGTGACAGCTTTGCTGATCTTGGCGCTACCCTTGCTGAGAATTTTGGACTACAATGCCGGGCAGGAAAAAGTTTTCTGTCCAGCCTCAGGTGTTAGCCTGGATCTATAATCTAACCATATTGACAGCTAAGGGGCTTAAATTATGTTGAATAGACTGTTGTTGTTCGTGATCTGTTGCACTGTTGCATTTTCCGCTCAGGCAGCGGACATTCAGGTCGTTGATGTCACCATTACCAGTGCCATCGAAAACCGCATGCCGGTAGACACGGTTGAGGTTTATCCCGCCGATTACGGTAAGCTGTACTGCTTCACCCGCATTGTCGGAGCCGATCGCGAGACGCAGGTGTCCCATGTGTGGTTTTATGAAGATCAGGAGATGGCGCGAGTCACCCTGCCGGTGCAGTCAGCAGACTGGCGCACCTTTTCTTCAAAGCGCTTTTTGCCGCAGTGGACCGGTCAGTGGTCGGTGGTGATTGAGGACGAGCAGGGAACGTCCCTGGCCGAAGTAATGTTTCGCCTTGAGTAGGGCGGAAACAGAAGTTAATTAAAGGGGGATGGTTAATGGGCCATCCCCCTTTGATCGTTAATGGGAAATCCCTTTATTTTTTGCTGCGACTGGCGCGTGCCTTGGCCAGATTGTCGGCAAGTCCTCGATCAACCGCCATTTGCCGCCGGCTTTCGGAATAGTTCTTTGCCGCCAGTGATTGTGTACGAGGAATATCATAGGCTTTACGATATTCACCAGCCGTCATACCATGGGCAGTTTTCAAGTGGCGTGAAAGAGTTTTAAACCCTTTGCCACAGATCATGCAGTAAATAGCTTCCTTGCCAAAGGCTTTTTTGCGCGTGACCGCCGGTGCTGATTCATCTTGTTGTTCCGGGGTAACATTTTCCCCTTTTTCCAGCGCTGTCAGGGCGGCATGGATATCGGTCAGCTCGGCGATAAGCTCTTCCTTGGTCATTGGTGTTGTTGATGCATGCGCCGCTATAATATCAGCTGCCATTTTCATGATAGTGGACATACTTTTTTTGGCCTCCTTGTTAGTGTGTTGATGTAATGATCTACTCTTTGATCAATAGTTGTTGATGTTAACTAGAACATCCCATGCTAAAAAATCAAGCGGAATTAATTGTTTCTTTTCAAATAATCTATCATCTGTCATATTTTAGATCATTATTTTTCATAAAATCTGCAATAAAGTCGCTGCAATGAAGGTTGTGACTTTAGATGCTCATCAAATCAAGGCCCACATGAATATAAGAGAAAAACAAGAAAAAAATGAGATAGAATATCTAGCTCATGGTGCCTGTTGTAGTTCCAGCAGTAAAGGTCGTTTGTATCCTGGCAAGATATGTACTATTCGTACGGCTTTTCAGCACGATCGTGATCGCGTTCTTCACAGTAAAGCGTTTCGTCGATTAAAATATAAAACCCAGGTTTTTCTCTCCCCACAGGGAGACCATTATCGTACGCGCATGACTCATACTCTGGAAGTGGCACAGGTAGCGCGGACAGTTGCGCGTGCGCTGCAGTTGAATGAGGATCTTACCGAGGCGATTGCCCTGGCTCACGATCTTGGACATACTCCTTTTGGCCATGCCGGCGAGCGGGTTCTTCATGAGTTGCTGCCGGGTGGTTTTCATCATGTTAAACAAAGTCTGCGGGTTGTTGATGCTCTCGAAAACGACGGGGCCGGATTGAATTTGACCTTTGAAGTGCGGGATGGAATTCTTCATCATTCAAAGGGGCAGGGCGGTGCCCTCACGGCATCGGTAAACCAGCGGGCGCAAACACTGGAAGGTCAGATTGTGCGCCTGGCGGATATTATTGCCTATGTCAGCCATGACCTTGATGATGCTATTCGCGGCGGGATTATCAGTAGCAACGATGTTCCCACAGAAATTGTTGCGGTTGTTGGCGAGCGCCACTCGTTACGAATTAATCACATGGTTATCGACCTGATTGAGCATTCCTTGCCGGTCGGCCGCCTTATTCAATTGTCGCCGGAAATGGATCAGGCTATCTCTGCGCTGCGTAGCTGGTTATTCGAACATGTCTATCAGGCTTCTTGCGTGCAGAACGAATTTGACAAAGCTGCAGCCTTGTTGCGTCAACTCTTTGATCATTTTATGGAGAACAAGGATTCTTTTCTCGCTTGTGGTGGTCATCAGTATCGGGACGACAGTCTGGCGGTTTCGGTCGCTGATTTTATTGCAGGGATGACTGATCGTTTTGCCCTGTCTTTACATCGGCAACTGTTCTTACCAAAGCCGTGGCTGGTTATGTGAAGATCCAGCGGTTAGCAGCTTGACACTTTCTAATCTTTGTGCTAGCGTCGCTCCCGTAGATATACAAAACCGACATGATTGCTGCTTTCGCAAAAAGTACCAATCTGGATGTCCTCGTTGAGGGACCATGAGCAAAGCTACTGGAAAGATGCTGATATTTGTCCTGGCAGGCGTCCGCTTTGTTCTTGATCTGGATCATGTTGTTGAAGTTCTGGAGCAGTTGTCGGGGCGGCTTGACATGCAGCATAGTGATCTGCGTCAGGGGATTGTCGCCGCACTGGAGTTTCGTCACACCGCTATTCCGGTTATTGATCCGACCCTCCATCTCGGGTTGATATCAGATATTGGTCTTTCACAGCGTAGCACCCTGGTGTTGCGCAGTTCAGAGGGAAACTGGGCGATTCTGGTTGATCGGGTGGAAGGACTTGCGCCAACCACCCTGTTCAGCAGGGCACATGTTCCGGCGTTGCTTCGAGCTACTCCGGATTACGCCGATATCCAGGTTCTGCTGGTAGAGGACGCGCCGCTTATGGTATTTGAACCTGAACGGTTTTACGGTATTCATCGAGCGCCCGTATGACCGCATTTGGTCTTTTCCAAGCCGGTGAACTTGATTATGCTGTTCCGTTGACCCAGATTCGTAGAATGATTCAGGGCAATACCATTTATCCATTGCCATTATTGCCGGCCGGAGTGGATTATGTCCTGATCTATGAGTCGACCCTGGTGCCCATCGTGTTTCCTGGTCAAACGGGCGACAGGGTGGTTGGCTCCCCGGAAGCGGAATGCTTCGTGTTAGTTGATTCGGAATATGGGGCTTTGGCCTTTGCAACCCAACCCAACAGTCGTATTATTGCAGACCATAAAGGGACCCTGTCGGTTCCGCGCCAAAGGAAATCGCCCTGGCAGGTTGGTACTTTTTATTATCAAGAGCGGGCCTTTAAGATTCTGGATGTGGATGTGTTAGCCATGGAGATAACCCGGGGGAACGGCTCGATTTGCCTGACACTGTCAGGTGCAAGGAGGCTCAATGAAGAAGAAGCTGCTGCTGGCCGATGACAGTATTACCATCCAAAAAGTTGTCGGTATTATTTTTGCGACCCAGGATTATGAGCTGCTGACCGTCGGCGACGGTGACAAGGCCTTTGAGCTGGCTTTGGTCCATCATCCCGATCTGGTGATTGCCGACATCATGATGCCTGGAAAAAACGGCTTTGACCTCTGTCGGGCGATCAAGAGTCATCCCGCCCTGGGAACAACATCCGTGTTACTGCTGCCCGGCGCTTTTGAAGAGTTTGACGAAGCCAGAGCGGTTGAGGTCTGTGCTGATGGCTGGCTGACCAAACCGTTTGAGTCCCAAGTCCTGATCGACAAAGTGACGGCTCTTTTTGAGATGCCCCCTTTACGTCTGGTTGCTGCCGCAGATAGCGACACTGAAGATAAACCCCTGGAAGATGAGGATTCCGCAGCGCAATTAGCTGCTACAGACACCGATACTGCTTTTGCAGCCGCAGAGGATGACTTTCTTGGCCTGGAGAAGCCCGTCGCTGATCTGACCGATGAAGTCGATGAAACCGCTGCGATAACAGAAGATTCTGAGGGTGAACTGTGGGGCGAGGTTTCTTTTGAGGAGGAAGATCTTAAGCCGCAGGAGTTGCTCGCCGCCAGTGATCAGGACGAAGAAGAGCAGGCTGACCATTCCCTCGATGAAACTGATCCTTCTGAGCCGGTCCCGGGACTGACCCCTGAACAGCTTGCCCCCTATGCCCCTTCTCAGTTATCTGCTTCATCTGCGGAAGAACCGGCCACGCCGGAATTCGAGCCATTAACTGCTGAAACAAGTGAAGATTTTGAGTTTATTGACGATCATCCTGTTGACAAAGAACAAGCCGGATCCGAAGAGGCAGCTGTCGGTGTGGTCATTGAAGACGATGAACCCGACACATCTTCTGTGTTCGGGGCTGAAGCTATGTCTGATGATAATAACAATATGGAGATTGCTGCGGCTACCGAGGAGGAACTGGAGTTGATGGAAGAGGATCTCGATCAGGAAGAAGAGCTGATCGAGGATTCTGATACTTTTATCGAGCTGACGACGGCCGAAGAAGAAGAGGCAGATGACGTTTCTGCAGAGGGAGATGCTTTTACCCTTGAGGAAGAGGATGACACCAGCGAAGATGAGATCCTTGACCTGACCGAAGGTGATGTGCTTGAGGAAGATGAAGCGCCGCTGGCTGAACCCCAGGAAATATCAGCGTATGAGGCTTCAATCGGGGAGCATGATAATCTTTTTGTAGCCCCTCAGGATCAGGTTGACGATGAAGAAGAAGCCCCTGAGGTGTCATTTGGCAGACGTAATGATAACCTTTTCGCCGATGCTGACGAGCAGTTAGCGACCGCTAGCGACGATGTAGAAACGGTTGATAGTGTAGTAGCCGATGTTGACACCGAGCTTGAAGAAATTAATGAGCCTGAGGAGGTGGCTGAATCTGAGGAAGTGACTGAATCTGAGGAGGTGGCTGAATCTGAGGAGGTGGCTGAATCTGAGGAGGTGGCTGAATCTGAGGAGGTGGCTGAATCTGAG
>Ga0102938_10002875_pt1 | contig 12971 bp, 12 predicted proteins | sample SalPonR2_B_D2_MG_FD_84516 | JGI IMG/M metagenome (GOLD analysis project Ga0102938, IMG submission 84516) | Salt pond soil microbial communities from South San Francisco under conditions of wetland restoration - Salt Pond MetaG R2_B_D2_MG | ecosystem: Environmental > Aquatic > Marine >... | reverse complement strand
TTTTCCGTAATCTCCGCGTCAATCGTCGGTTTTGCTTGTGCGGCGCAAAGCACTACGCCTCCGTACAAATCCTTGATTTCCTTGACCTTTCGAAAAATTGCTCGTGTCAGGATCAGAAACTTGCCAGTTAGCCACCAGAGTTTCCAGTTACGCCCGTTTATAGGTTCCGATCAATCGGTTCATGCCGATAATGTGGGGCTCAAGTTTTTCCAACAATTGCCACATGTTCAGCCCTTCCGGTAAATCTGTCGCTTTGTCCAGGGCAAGCACCCAGAAATAATACTGGTGGGTACCGTGTCCTTCCGGAGGCATGGGGCCACCATAGCCGGCGCTACCGAAATTATTCTGGCCCTGAGTATATTCCGCCACCCCTTCTTCCAGGCTGTGCACATTTGCCGGGATGTTATACAGCACCCAGTGAACAAACCCATAAGTGCCGTTGGAGGAGACCAGCGGCGCATCGGGATCATGACAAATGATGGCGTAGCCCTTGCTGTCGTCAGGCACATCCGTCCACGACAAATGTGGTGAGACATCAATCCCTTCACCTGTGTACTTACTCGGAATGTTGCCACCATTTGCAAAGGCATTACTTTTTAATTGCATGGCTGAGGGTGCGAATCCCATGATGTAGACCTCCTTGGCTGGATGTTGTTAACAGATGTGAAGTGGTGACCAGGCATAGCGCCAGGGCTATCTCACCCTTCTGCCGGAATTATTCAGGCCCCGATGTCGCGACCAAAATTGCGGAACGCCTCAAGATTGCTGAATTCAGCCCATTCGAGATACTCGTTGGGCGCGTTGACAAAGTCATACAGGTTTTCAATGATGTTGTAATGCTTCTGCTCCTCCTCAATGACGCGCTGAAGCAGTTGTTTCACCTCGGGATTGGTTTCATGGGTCAAGGCTTCTTCGTACACCCGTGCAGCTTCTGCTTCGATTTTCATGGCATGCCGATAGGCGTCAAGATTGCCCTGAAGGTGGCTAACTGCAGGTTTTTCCTGCAGAAGTTTGTCAAAGGTGTTTTTGGCGTTGGTGAGTGCCTCACTCTCCCTCATGGCGGCGATATCAGGGCGTTCCTTCATGGATTTAAAGATCTCAAAATGTTTTTTTTCGTCAGCAGCCAGATCCAGAAAAATATTACTGATACCTTCTATGTCGGTCTGCTGCGCCAACTTCTGGTAATAAGCTTCGGCATCCGTTTCCATCTTTATCGCAAAATCAAAAATATCCATTGTTTTCCCTTTCACAGTTGCCTTTCGATTGAGACTAATAATCGTACCAACAGCAAGGTTGATGTCAAGAGCGCAGAAAAAAAACGTTCGTCCTTGGTACCCTGTAACTCATAAAATGCGACAAAGATTGCGCAGGATTTTGGCGGGTCAACACCACATCACCGATCCTGCCTGGCCATAGCTAATCAGCGTTGGTTATAACGCCGTTGACGCGTCTAAAGACAAGCAAGATGCGCTCGATGAGCGATTACAGGCTCCTAGGGTTGGTTATGCCGGATATCATCAACCAGCTTTTTCGCCTTTTTTCGGGTGTTGCGGTAGTTAAGAACACCAAAGGCACTGAAGATGACGGCAATCGACAAGAAAAACAGCAATTCCATGACTTGTACTCCTGAAAGATAAGCTTCAGGAGTACAAGCTGCTGGTTAGAGGCGGGTTAGGGTCCGGTATGGTTTTGGTTATTGTTTTAACCCCGTCGTTGTCGCAACGATCCATCAATCCTTAAGTTTTTTGGCAATCCGCGCGACATGAGCGCCTTGGAAGCGGGCTCCGGCGAGTTCGTTGTCACTCGGCATTCTCTCCCCTTTTCCACCGGCGATGGTTGTTGCGCCGTAGGGTGATCCTCCGGTGATTTCGCTGTTGTCCATCTGTCCGGCAAAGGAATAGGGCAGTCCAACCACGACCATGCCGTGGTGCAGCAGGTTAGTGTGGAAGTTGAGAATGGTCGACTCCTGTCCGCCGTGCTGACTAGCCGAACTGACAAAGACGCTGCCGACTTTGCCGATCAGGCTGCCGTTGAACCACAGGGCGCCGGTAGCATCAAGGAACTGGCGCATCTGCCCACACATATTTCCGAAACGAGTCGGCGTACCGAAAATAACACCGTCGGCCTCTGCCAGGTCATCCACCGTTGCCACCGGGATATGAGCCATCGATTTCTGTGCTTCAACCGCGCCCATCTCTTCCAACACCTCATGGGGGAGGGTTTCCGGTACCCGTTTAATGACAACTTCGCAGCCTTCAACTTCTCGTACTCCTTCTGCTACTGCTTCCGCCATGTTGTAAATGTGACCATACATGCTGTAGTGAACAATCAGAATTTTAGTCATCGTCCGCTCCTTTACTTAATAGTTTGAGAGGTTACTTCAGCCCAGATCAAATAATAACACCACGGCAACGTTTTGCCCGATCAACATTAACTTGTGTTTCATCACTGATGGCAGCTTCATCTCCTTGCTGCAACCGGATTCCATTAGCTGTCATACTGTGCTCCAACCCCCCTTCAAGAACATAATGGTTAAATTGAGCGTATCTGTCCAGCACCGGGTCAGGACCTCATAAGGTAAACTTGACGCCTGCGGCGGGGTTTGGCAGTCTATATCAGCAGTTCATTGATTTTGGCGGGACAAGAAGATTGTACCTTGGTTATTTTTCGGTAACTCCCGGCCTGAAAGGCAAATACCATGACAGATTCCGACAAACCCCTTTATCTGGCACTGATCAGTGTTCACGGACTGATCCGCGGCAATAACCTCGAACTGGGGCGTGATGCCGATACTGGCGGGCAAACACTCTATGTGCTGGAACTGGCCCAGGCCCTGGCAGAAAGGGATGATATCGACCGGGTTGATTTGATCACCCGCCGGGTGGTTGATTCCGCGGTTGGCGCTGATTATGCCGTACCGATTGAAAAAATTTCCGATAAATTGCAGATTGTCAGGGTGACTGCCGGCCCCGACGAGTATCTTCCAAAGGAGTACCTCTGGGATCATCTGCATACCTTTGTTGATCAACTCTACGATTTTTTTCGTGATCAGGAACGCTGGCCCGACATCTTCCACAGCCATTATGCCGATGCCGGCTGGGTGGGCACACGCCTGGCCCAACTGACAGGCATTCCGCTGATTCATACCGGCCATTCCTTGGGTCGGGTCAAGCGCAGACGTCTGATAGCGGCCGGACTGAGTCGTGACGAGATTGAAGAACGCTACAATATGGCCAGGCGCATCGAGGCCGAAGAGTTGACCCTGGCGACAGCGGAGCGGGTGATTACCAGTACCCAGCAGGAAATCGAGGAACAATACGAGCTCTATGATTATTATCAGCCGAAGCAGATGCGCGTAGTACCACCTGGAACCAACCTGGAACTCTTTACTGCACCAACCGGCAAGGATCTTGACCTGCCGCAGTTTGCCGTGCTTACCCACCACCTGAAAGAGCCCCGACAACCGATTATTTTCGCCCTGTCCAGACCCGACAAACGCAAGAACATTACTAAACTGGTAGAAGCCTACGGTGAGAGCAAACCACTGCAGAAGCTGGCCAATCTGGTGATTATCGCCGGCAATCGTGACGATATTGACGATCTTGATGAGGGCGCTCGCGACGTCTTTTACGAACTGTTAGCGACAGTTGATCGTTATGACCTCTATGGCAAGGTGGCGATTCCGAAGCAGCACCAGCGCGATGATGTCCCATTTTTTTATCGCATTGTCGCGGCAATAAAGGGGGTTTTTGTCAACCCGGCCCTGACCGAACCCTTTGGTCTCACCCTGATTGAAGCAGCGGCCTCCGGCCTCCCGATTATTGCTACTCGCGATGGCGGCCCCCGGGATATTATCAGTAACTGTGACAACGGTTTTCTGATCGATCCCCTTGATCCGCAGGAGATTGCTGAGAAGTTATTGCTACTACTCGAAGACAATGATCTCTGGCAATCCTTTTCACAACAAGGACTGAAAGGGGTTCGCGAGCACTATTCGTGGCAGGCCCACGCCGACCGCTATCTGCGCATGGTGATTCCGGTGATCAAGCGCTACGAACCGCTGGAACGTGAACCCTTAAGTCGTAGAGAAGCCCTTTACAGTGATCGTGCCCTGGTCAGCGGGCTCGATCAAAACCTGATTGGCGACGCCTCTGCGCTCAAAGAACTGATGTCACGACTGCGCCGTCAGCGTAAAAGTACAGCGGTTGTTATTGCTACCGGAAGGCGCCTTGATTCGGCCTTAGCGGTCATGAACAAACACGGGATACCGGAACCCGACATTCTGATTACCAGTGGCGGTACCGAAATCTACTATGCTCCGGAACTGGAAGGGGATCAGGTCTGGGGCAAATATATCGATTTTCAGTGGTCACCGCACAGGGTACGTGACCTACTAGCGGACTATCCCGGGTTGAAGCGGCAACCGAAGATTGAGCAAAGCCGCTTCAAGGTCAGCTACTATATTGATCCTGAGCTTGCCAATGTCGACAAGATCCAACGCCTTCTACACCAGGAGGGGCTGGCTGCCAATGTGATTTTGAGCTTCGGCCAGTTTCTTGATATTCTGCCGGTGCGCGCCTCCAAGGGGCTAGCGTTGCGCTATGTGGCAGATCGCCGGGGTATTGATCTGGAAAATATTCTCGTAGCCGGCGGAGCCGGCGCCGATGAGGACATGCTCTCCGGCAATACCCTGGCAGTGGTTGTTGCCAACCGTCACCATGAAGAACTGTCCGGCCTGGTGGATACCGAGAGAATCTATTTCGCACATCAGCCACTGGCCGCAGGTATTCTTGAGGCGATTGACTATTACGACTTTTTCGGCGCCTGCCGCGATCCCAAAGAGCAGGTCAATGATGCAGAATAAGCCCCGACTGTTGTTGTGTACTGACCTGGATCGCACCCTGATTCCTAATGGCACTGCTGGGGAGGATGCGCAGGCGCGGGAGATCTTCAACAAACTCTGCCACCACCCTGGTGTAACCCTGGTGTACGTGACCGGTCGTGATCACCGGCTGGTGCTGGACGCGGTTAAAACCTACCAGCTGCCGCAGCCCGATTACGCCCTGACGGATGTCGGCTCGACCATTTACCGGATCCTGAACGGTGACTGGCATCAGTTGGAAACCTGGAATCACCATCTTTGCGCCCGTTGGCCAAAAGGAACAATCGCGCGCATCAGGTCTTTAGTTGGCAGGGTATCTGGTCCGTATCTGCAGGAAGAAACCAAGCAGAACACCTTCAAGGTCAGCTATTATGTTCCTCCGCAACTTTGCGTTGATCAGATTATTGAGAGCATTGACAAACAGTTAGAGTATGAAAAGATAGTAGCAAACTTGATCTGGAGCATTGATGAACAGAAGGACGTCGGATTACTCGACATTCTCCCGGATCGTGCTGATAAACGCCAGGCCATCAGATTTCTGCAGCAACAGCTGGGTTTTGGTGACAATGAACTTCTGTTCGCCGGTGACAGTGGTAATGATCTGCAGGTCATCAACAGCGACATCCCCTCGATCCTGGTGGCCAACGCCGCCACACCGATCAAGGAGGCGGCCTTAAGCTGGGCGCAGCAGAACGATCAAGTCGACACTCTGTATCTTGCCAGGGGCGGCCTGCTCGCCATGAATGGCAACTACAGTGCCGGCATTCTTGAGGGTGTCTGCCATTTTCAACCGTCTTTCAGGTCCTATTTGATGAAAGAGACAGCATGAACTATCGACAGATTGTGGTTTTTGGTGAAGTTTTATTCGATTGCTTTCCAACCGGGGAACAGCTTCTCGGCGGGGCCCCCTTTAACGTCGCCTGGCACTTGGCTGCCCTCGGGGCGGCTCCCTGTTTTGTCTCGGCCATCGGCAATGACGAACTAGGGCGGCAGATTCTTGCCGCCATGAACGACTGGGACATGCGCACAGATGGCGTTCAGATCAACATGGAATACCCGACCGGCAGGGTCGAGGTGCAGATTGCTGATGGCCAGCCGTCCTATCATATCAGCGAAGATGTGGCTTACGATCACATCCGTGTCGATCGACTTCCTGACACCAGCGCCGATTTTATCCTTTATCACGGCACCCTGGCGCTGCGTCATGAAGGGTCGCAACAGTCTTTTGATGCGCTGGCAGAACGCAAAGGATGCCACCTGTTTGTAGACATCAACCTGCGCTCCCCCTGGTGGAATAAAAATGCGGTGCTTAATCATCTGATGCGGGCGCGCTGGGCCAAAATGAATAGCGACGAACTGATGGCGCTCGGTTTTGATGATCCGGACACGAATGTCGCCATGGCCGAATTGATGACGCAAACCTCGTTGGAACAGCTGATCGTTACCCGGGGCGCCGATGGAGCGCTGGTGCGCACCCATGCCGGAGAACTAATCCCGGTGGCGGCTCCTCCCATCAAACGCTATATTGATACGGTCGGTGCTGGGGATGCTTTTTCCGCCGTGTATCTGCAGGGGCTGTTGGCCAATCGACCGATTGAGAAAAATATTGTCATGGCTCAACAACTGGCCGCCGACATCATTGGCATGCGCGGAGCGATCCCCACCGACAGAGCTTTCTACAACCAACTGACAACGACAGGCTGACCCATGTATGAACAGGTTTCCCATGCCCTGCTGAATGATATCCTCAATCGTCTCAACGATGAGATCTGCGAAGAAGATCTGCGCCACTTTTACACCCGCCTGGGGGCCAACTTTTACGCTATCCACTCGCTTTTTTTCCGTCTTTACGGTGATCGGCCTGACTTTGCCGATCAGGCCCAGCGCCTGGTTGAAACCATGGCCCGTCAATATATCCACCGACCGCCGGAACTGCGCGCTGTTGATATCGAGCGAGAACGCGATTTCAGCTGGTTCCTGCATCAAAAATGGGTTGGAATGGCCCTGTACAGTGAAGGCTTTGGCGGCAATCTCCAGGGCGTCTGCGACAATCTGTCCTACTTTCAGGAGTTGGGCATCAATCTGATTCATATTATGCCGGTGCTGAAGTGTCCGGAAGGGCGCAGTGATGGCGGTTATGCCGTCAGTGATTTTCGCGCCATTGATCCACGCGTCGGCACCCTGGAAGATATCCAGAAACTGGCCGGACAGGCCCGTAGTCGCGACATTCTGCTGACCCTCGATGTGGTCTTGAATCACACCTCTGATGAGCATGAATGGGCGCAACGCGCGCGCGCCGGCGAAAAACATTATCGCGATTATTACTTCACTTACCCCAACCGTAACGTTCCCGACATGTTTGAACAGAGCATGCCCGAAATCTTTCCTGAAACGGCCCCAGGCAACTTCACCAGGGACGAGACCATGGAACGCTGGGTGATGACGGTTTTCAATGACTATCAGTGGGATCTGAATTACAGCAATCCGGCGGTCTTTATCGAGATGCTCGATATTGTTCTGTATTGGGCCAACCAGGGAGCTGATATCCTGCGCCTGGATGCCGTGGCCTTTTTATGGAAGAAGATCGGCAGCACCTGTCAGAATGAGCGCGAAGCTCATCTGATTCTGCAACTGATGAAAGACTGCGCCCAAGTCACTGCGCCCGGCGTTCTTTTTATTGCCGAAGCGATTGTCGCTCCGGTTGAGGTCATCAAATACTTTGGGGAGGACGCGGTTATCGCCAAGGAGTGCGAGATCGCCTATAACGCCACCTTCATGGCACTGCTGTGGGATGCGGTGGCAACCAAAAATGCCAAACTGCTTAATCAAGGCATCAAAAGCCTGCCGGTGAAGCTGGAACGTGCCACCTGGCTCAACTATGTGCGCTGTCATGACGATATCGGCCTGGGTTTTGACGATCGTGATATCGACCTGGCCGGTTATGATCCGGCCAACCATCGCCGCTATCTGGTTGACTACTTCACCGGTCGCTATGCCGATTCTCATGCCCGCGGCCTACCCTTTGGCCAGAACCACCGGACCGGTGACAGCCGGATCTCCGGTTCCCTTGCCTCGCTGGTTGGTCTTGAATACGCCCTGGAAAGCAGTGATGATATGGCCACTCAGGATGCCATCAGTATTATCCTTCTGCTCCACGCCATGATCATGTCTTTCGGTGGTATTCCCCTGCTGTATTATGGTGATGAAATTGGTACGATCAACGATGATGCCTACCTGAAAGATCCGCACAAAGCAACGGATACCCGTTGGGTGCATCGCCCCACCATTGACTGGGAAAAGGCCGACCGCCGCAATCAGCCCGGCACCATCGAGTACCGGATTTTCACCGCCCTCAAGCGGATGATTGCGGTGCGTGGTGAAATCAGTGTCTTTGCCGATTTTAACAACCGTGAACTGATTGAAGTAGAAAACCCCCACTTGTTTGTCTTTGAGCGCTATAATTGGATCAGCCGTCGCGATTCGGTTCTGGTGGCGGCCAACTTCGACAGACATCCCCAGTCACTGAATCTGGACGAACTCGAAACCTGGGGACGGATTGATTATGGACGATTGGTCGATCTGTACAGTGGCAGCCAGCCCGACATGGTCAACCAGACCCTGGTGATACCGGGCTTCAGTTTTTGCTGGCTGGCGGAGAAGTAGTTCCAGCGGATCCTCGTCTTCCTTTATTTGAGCAGAAACTCACGGAATAAAATAGCGTACACCTGCTCTTCCTCTTCCTTGGTGATCTTCATTCCACGGATCTTCATGCCATGCATCACCTGACGCCACCCTGCTTCGCTGCGCCGCGTCTGGTAAACAATGGTGGCACTGTGACAGGTGCCACAGTGTTGTTCGATCAAGGGAATCTTTTGCTGTGTGCAGGAGCTCAATAATAAGACAGTGATACTAACCAGGATGCCCATGAAGTAAATAATAAGGGCCCGCCGCTGGGAATAAACATATTTTATATTCATCATTTGCCTGTATCCGTCTGCCCTGTCGAAAAAAATCTAAAGGCCAGTAAAAACACCGGCCCGGGACTGAGCCCGCTAACTGTCGATATTTTTCATTAATTTACCGTAAAATCAATCCAAACACCCTGATATGTCAAGATAAAACTGTTTGACTTTTAATAGAATCATGTTTTAATTGTACTTAATTGTGTCTTTTGGCCCGGGGTACGGAGGTGTGACCTATGACTGATTTCAAACAGATGTTGGCTGCTCACAATATTTCGCGACGGAGCTTTCTGAAATACTGCTCCGCCCTGGGGGCGATGATGGCGGTTCCCGCGACCATGACTCCACGCATTGCCGCAGCGCTAGAGAGTGATAACCGTCCGCCGGTGATCTGGATGGAGTTTCAGTCCTGCACCGGGGATACTGAGTCACTGCTGCGTGCCAACCGCCCCTCGGTAGGCGAACTGATTCTCGATCATCTCTCCCTCGACTATCACGAAACGATCATGGCCGCGGCCGGTGATCAGGCCGAGGCCAGCAAACACGCCACCATGGAGAAATTCAAGGGACAGTACATCTGCATTGTTGAAGGCTCCATCCCTGCCGGTGCGGGCGGGGTCTACTGTACCATTGCCGGCCAAACCGCTGTGGATATCATGAAAAAAGTCGGCGGTGATGCCGGGGTCATCATTGCTGTTGGCAGTTGCTCCTCTTATGGTGGCCTGCCCGCTGCTTATCCCAACCCCACCGGTGCTGTCGGGGTCAGTGACCTGCTCCCCGGAAAAACCGTTATCAACCTGCCCGGCTGCCCGATGAATGTCGATAACCTCACCGGCACCATCGTCCACTACCTCACCTTCGGTAGCCCCCCGGCAATGGATCGTTTTGGCCGGCCCAAATTTGCCTACGGCAAACGAATTCATGACAACTGCGAACGACGTGGCCATTTTGACGCTGGTCAGTATGTCGAAAACTGGGGGGATCATGGCCATCGCGAAGGCTGGTGCCTCTACAAGATGGGCTGTAAGGGGCCGGCCAGTTTCCACAACTGCCCGACCCTGCGCTGGAACGAAGGCTTGAGCTGGCCGGTCATGGCGGGACACGGTTGTGTCGGTTGCAGTGAGCCGGGCTTCTTTGACACCATGATGCCCATGTACCAGCGACTACCGAACGTCCCCGGCTTTGGCGTTGAAGCCTCGGCCCTAAAAATCGGTGGGGCGATTGTCGGTGCTTCGGCCGCTGTGTTTGCCACCCACGGGGCAGTCACCATGACCCGCAACTGGAAACAGGTGAAAGAGGCCAAGACCGAGACCCGTGAACTGACTAAAGAGACCTCTGACGCTGAAGAATAAAGGGAGATAAGCGATGGCAAACAAAATAGTCGTTGATCCGGTTACCCGTATCGAGGGGCATTTACGGATTGAAGCCACCATTGAGAACGGCGTAATTACCGATGCCTGGTCCAGCGCCACCATGTTCCGCGGCGTGGAAACCATCCTTAAAGACCGTGACCCACGCGACGCCTGGTATTATACCCAGCGCTTCTGCGGCGTCTGTACCACGGTCCACTCCCTGGCATCGATCCGCGCGGTGGAAAATGCCCTCAATATCCAGATCCCCTTTAATGCTGAAATGATCCGTAACATCATCATGGGGATCCAGAACGTTCAGGATCACATGATCCACTTTTATCACCTGCATGCCCTTGACTGGGTCGATGTGGTCTCAGCCCTTTCAGCCGATCCAAAAAAGACCGCCGCCCTGCAACAAAGCATTTCACCCTGGAAACTTTCCAGTGAAAAATATTTCCAGGGGATTCAGAACCGCGTTGGTGCCTTTGTCAAAACCGGCAAGCTCGGGCCTTTCACCAACGGTTACTGGGGCCATGCAGCGATGAAACTGCCGGCGGAGGCCAACCTCATGGCAGTAGCTCATTATCTTGAAGCCCTGCACATCCAGAAGGAGATTATCAAGATTCAGGCGATCCTCGGCTCCAAGAACCCACATCCCCAGACGTTCCTGGTGGGCGGCATGTCAATTCCCGTCGACCCCAACAGTCAGAATGCCATCAACGCCGACAAGATTGCCCAGATCCGCCAGTACATCGCCATGGCCAAAGAGTTTGTCGAGCAGGTCTATATTCCTGATGTGCTGGCTATTGCTCCCTTCTATCTGGAATGGGCCGGTATCGGTGGTGGTCACAAGAACTACCTCTCCTTCGGTGATTTCCCTGAAGGGCGGAGCGGCTACCCCAACGATTTCTGGATGCCGGCCGGGGTCATCTTAAATGGTGACCTGACCAATGTCATGCCGGTAGATCAGCAGAAGATCAGCGAATATGTGACCCACTCCTGGTACGAGTACAGCGGTGGTGATGGTGTCGGTAAACACCCCTATGAGGGAGAAACCAACTGGAAGTACACCGGACCCAAGCCTCCTTACGATTTTCTCGACACCGACAACAAATACTCCTGGGTCAAATCACCGCGCTATGATGACAAGCCGATGGAGGTTGGTCCCCTGTCACGGATGCTGGTCGCCTATGCTTCAGGACACAAGGAAGTGACCGATACCGTCAATCTGGTTTTGAGCAAGCTCGGGGTCGGTCCGGAAGTGCTGTTTTCGACCCTCGGCAGAACCGCAGCACGGGCAGTTGAGACCCTGATCATGGTCAACAAGATGAGTGACTGGCTCGACCTTCTGGTCGCCAACATGAAGACTGGAGATTATGCCATTCACAACAACGAAAAATGGGATCCTTCCTCCTGGCCGGTCAATGCTCGCGGCTACGGCTTCCATGAAGCGCCTCGCGGTGCTCTCGGTCACTGGGTTGTCATTGAGAACAAGAACATTAAAAACTACCAGGCGGTGGTACCAACAACCTGGAATGCCAGTCCACGCGATCCTGCCGGGGTTCGTGGCCAATATGAAGAGTCGCTGATCGGTACGCCGATCGCTGATCCCCAGCGGCCACTGGAAATTCTGCGCACGATGCACTCATTCGACCCCTGTATGGCCTGCGCAGTTCATCTCTACGACGAAGGTGGCAACCCTGTATCCAAAGCAAAAATTCTCTAGTGAGGCGTTATGGCTGAGATCTCGGGAACAACTGTCGAAAAATATGATCCGCCGGTCGAGTGCGCGGTCCGTCGCTATCTGTATGTCTGGGAAGGACAGATTCGGATCATCCACTGGGTCAATTTCTTCTGTATTCTGATCCTGTCAATTACCGGCTACTTTATCCATAACCCTTTCATGGCGGCGGATCAACACCCGTATATTATGGGACATATGCGTCATATTCACTACGTCACCGGGGTAGTCTTCGCTGGTGGCGTTCTCGCCCGAATTCTTGCTCTTTTTGTCATGAGCAACCGATTTGCCAGCTGGCGAGGCATACCCAATCCTTTTAACCGAACTGATCGGGAAACCTTCTGGGCTTACATTAAATTTTATACCTTCCTGAGCAAGGATACCCCCCATGTCATCGGTCACAACCCGGTTGCCGTAGTGGCCTATATCTTTCTGTTCGGGTTGTTTGTATTCCAGATTTTCAGCGGCTTTGCCCTCTGGTCACAGGCCGATCCGAACGGAACCATGTATGCCCTGACCGGTTGGATCTTCGGCCTTCTCAATAACCAATGGGTACGTTGGTGGCACTTTATGGTGATGTTTCTGGTGGCTGGATTTGTGATCAACCACATTTACAGCGTAATTCTGTTTGACTTTAAAACCAAATCGGGGGAAATCAGTTCGATCTTCTCGGGCTGGAAACCGGATCGGCGTGACTAATCAAGGTAATTTTCTCGTACTGGGCCTGGGCAATCTGTTGATGAACGACGATGCGGCCGGGTTGCGGGCAATTTACACCCTCCAGGAGCGTTATCCGGATCGGGACAACTTTCAGATTATCGATGGTGGTACCCTCGGGCTCGATCTGCTCGGGCATGTTGCCTGGGCAGACAAACTGCTGCTGGTCGATGCGATCAACATCAATGAAGCTCCCGGAACCGTTGCATTGATTGCCGGAGAAGATATCAATCCGATATTTTCCCAGCGTGTATCTCCCCATCAGGTCGGTCTCAAGGATCTTCTCGAAGCGGCTGAATTAATCGGTGATCGTCCTT
>Ga0102938_10002874_pt1 | contig 12972 bp, 11 predicted proteins | sample SalPonR2_B_D2_MG_FD_84516 | JGI IMG/M metagenome (GOLD analysis project Ga0102938, IMG submission 84516) | Salt pond soil microbial communities from South San Francisco under conditions of wetland restoration - Salt Pond MetaG R2_B_D2_MG | ecosystem: Environmental > Aquatic > Marine >... | reverse complement strand
GCGCGCGGCTTGTTGGCACGGTTTCGCAAGCCCGAGGCACCGGGGGGCAAGCGCGGCCTGTATCTTTGGGGCGGCGTGGGCCGGGGCAAGTCTATGTTGATGGACCTGTTCTTTCAGCATGCCCCCACCGTCCAGAAACGCCGCGTGCATTTTCATGCCTTCATGCAAGAGGTGCAGGGTGCCCTGCACGAGGCGCGCAAGACCGGCGTGGATGATGCGATCAGGCCCGTTGCGGCGGATATCGCCAAGGATCTGAGACTGCTGTGCTTTGACGAGATGCAGATCACCGACATAGCCGATGCGATGATCGTGGGCCGGTTGTTTGAAAAGCTGTTCGATGCGGGTGTCTTTATCGTGACGACGTCGAACCGGCACCCTTCGGACCTGTACAAGGATGGGCTGAACCGGCAGCTGTTCGTGCCCTTCATCAAGCTGCTGGAAGAGAAGCTCGAGGTCGATCAGCTGGAGGCGATGACCGATTATCGCCAGGATCGTTTGGCGGGTGAGCAGGTCTATTTTTCTCCCACCGGGGCCGCCGCGACGCAGGCCATCGATGCGATCTGGCGTGACCTGACCGGGGGGCACGAGGAGGAGCTTTGCCTCGAGGTGAAGGGCCGCGAGGTGCGCCTGCCGCGCTATTGGGCGGGCATGGCGCGGGCGTCCTTCTGGGATTTGTGCGGCCAGCCTTTAGGGCCTGCGGATTACCTTGCGCTGGTGGGCGCGGTAAAGCTTTTGCTGCTGGAGGGCGTGCCACGTCTGGATTCCACCAAGTTCAACGAGGCAAAGCGGTTCGTCACCCTGATCGATGCACTATACGAGGGGCATGTGCGCCTGATCGTATCGGCCGAAGAGACCCCCGAACGCCTGTACCTTGAGGGCGCGGGCAGTTTCGAGTTTGAACGCACGGCCAGCCGCCTGCGCGAGATGCAGGGGGCGGATTGGGGTGCAGCCCGCGAGGAATGATCCGTCGGTGATCAGCGCGCGGCAGGATCGTCGAGATACATCCGCCAATTGTGTTCGGGTTTGAATCCCAGCATCCGCTTGGCCTTGGCATTCGAATAGAATGTCTCGGTCGGGCCGATATCGCATACCGGGACGCCCTGATAATACCTGTCGATCAATGCGGCCGAGGTTTCGGCAACCGAATGGTCGTCGTTCGAGACATTGAAGATTTCGAACCCAAGCCCGTCGGTGGCAAGGCACCGGTCGACCATCTGGCCCAGGTCGCGGGCGTCGATATAGGCGAAAATGTTGCGCAAGCGCGGGGACGGATCGGCCATGTAGGCGGGAAAGTTCTGCGCATATTCGTGCGGCTCGATCACGTTGTTGATCCGCAGGCCGTAGATGTCGAACCCGCTGCGGCGCTGGAAACTGCGGGCGGTGACCTCGTTGGCGACCTTGGACATGGCGTAGCTGTCTTCGGGGATGACGGGATGATCCTCGTCTATGGGCAGATAGTCGGGTTTGCGTTCGCCATCGGCGAAACAGATCCCGTAGGTGGTCTCGGACGAGGCGAAAATGATCTTGCGGACGCCGAATTTCACGGCGGCGTCGATGACGTTGTAGGTGCCCATCGTGTTGACGCGGTAGCATTCGTTGTCGGATGTCAGCAAAAGGCGCGGGATCGCGGCGAAATGCACCACGGCGTCGAAACGGGGCACCCCGGTGCCGGGTTCCATTTCGTCGAAACCGGCATAACTGGCCATGATGTCGAACATCTGCCCCGCATCGGTGATATCCCCGATCCGGTTGTCGACGCCCGGATGATCAAGCGGCACGAGATCCACGTTCAGCACGCGGTGCCCCCGGTCGACAAGGTACGAGACCGCGTGACGCCCGGCCTTGCCGGATCCCCCCGTGAACAGAATTCGCATGACCGCAATCCTTCCTATTGGGTGCGTTATACCGTTTGCCAGAACCCAGGTTCCAGTTCCGGCTGAAAGTGACCGGCTTTGTTCACCGCCGGCGCCGCTTCCGGCGACCGCGCGACCAATCCGGCGCGGTCTGGGGCCTAGCTCAACTGCATCGACGGGTCGCAGCCAAGCGCAACATCCATCGGGTAGGCCTGAAGCGGGGTGAGCGGGTCGATGGAGCTGTCCTCGATCCAGGTGTTGTTGATGCACACATCCTGCGCCCAGTTGCCGCCATTCCAGCCAAACCCGTTCACGGCGCCGCAATCATTGACCTCACCGTTGGCGTTCCATTCCTGGTAGCTGCCCAACAGCCGGTCGCCACCCGTGGGAAAGGCCAGGCTGCGCGTGTCGAACCGCAGCAGCCACGAGGTTTCCGGTTTGAGCATCGACAGCGACCAGAAGCCCACCGGCAGCCCGTCGCGAAAACCCTGAATGCGGAACCCGGTGACCTCGTTTTCGGTGATGACGCCGGTATCGAGCAGGGCATCGGGAAACTCGATCTGCCCCTCCATCGTGTAGCCATTCGCGCCGAGCCAGCAGAACTGGAAACGGGCGGCATGGGCCGGGGCGGCGACAAGCGCAAGGGCAGCGGCAAGGATCACGAAGTGGTACATGAACGGGGCTCTGGCTGGACAAGATCGCGCTCAGGCGATCACGCCAGGGTCGCCGGGTCAACCGGGCGAATGCCCTCAGGGGCGTATTGCCTGGCCGCCGAAGACTCAGCCGTTGTGCTTGAGGATCTCACCGGCCAGATACAGTGAACCGCAGATCAGGATGCGGGCGTCGGGATCCTTTGCGGTGATGGTCGCCAACGCCTGGGCTACGCTGTCGGCCTCGAAGGCGGGCAGTCCGGCGGCACGGGCGTGGTCTGCCGTCTGATTGGCGGTCAGGGTGGCGGTCTGCCCGGGGATCGACACCGCATGGGCCGCACGGGCCAGCGGCGCAAAGGGGCGCAGGAACCCCGCGATATCCTTGGTGTTCAGCATGCCCGCGATCAGGTAGGTGGCGCGTTTCGGCATGGCGGCCATGGTCGCCGCGATGGCGGCCCCGGCATGTGGGTTGTGCCCCCCGTCGAGCCACAGCTCGGCCTTGGGGGCGGCGTCGATCAGCGGCCCGTGGCGCAGGCGTTGCATCCGGGCGGGCCATTCCGCGTCGGTCATGGCGGCCTCGCAGGCCGTCTCGGATTGACCCAAGGCGCGCAGGGCCGCGATGGCCATGCCCGCGTTTTCGATCTGATGCGCCCCCAGAAGGCGTGGCAGCGGCAGATCCAGCAGGCCGGTTTCATCCTGGAACACCAACCGCCCGCGATCTTGCTGAACATGCCAATGTTGACCATGCGCCAGGATCGGGGCGCCCAGCCGGGCGGCCTGGTGTTCGATCACCTCCAGCGCCTCGTCTTGCTGTTTGCCGACGATCACGGGAACGCCGCGTTTGATGATACCGGCCTTTTCGCCGGCGATCTGGCGCAGCGTGTCGCCAAGGAATTGCTGGTGGTCCATATCCACCGGAGTGATCACGCACAGGGCAGGGCGATCCACGACATTCGTGGCATCCAGCCGCCCGCCTAGCCCGACTTCGAGCAATGTGTAATCCGCGGGCGTTTCGGCGAAGGCCAGAAAGGCCGCAGCGGTGGTGATCTCGAAATAGGTGATCGGATCGGGGCCGTTGGCCGCAAGGCAGCGGTCCAGGATGGCGGAAAGCGCGTCTTCGTCGATCAGCGTGCCCGCAATGCGGATCCGTTCGTGAAAACGCGCAAGATGGGGGGAGGTGTAGGCATGCGTCGTGTGCCCCGCCCCTTCCAGACCCGCGCGGATCATCGCCTGGGTCGACCCCTTGCCATTGGTGCCCGCGACATGGATGGCGGGCGGAATGCGGGTTTCGGGATGGCCGAGCGCATCCAGGATCCGCCACATGCGATCCAGGACCAGGTCGATGACCTTGGGGTGGAGAGACATCATCCGCTCGAGGAGTGCATCTGATCGGGGCGTGGTCATGGACAGGGTCGCCTGAACAAGGACCGAAGCGCGCGCCGCAAAATGCGGATGCCTCCGGCGGCCATATTTGAAGGATAAAGATGGGACGTAGCGGGTTTGGATCAGGCCGGTTTTGCCGTGTCGGCCGGGGCTGGTGTCGCGGTCGGTTCGCCGCCGACGGGTGAAGTGTCCTGGGGGTCGGGTGCAGGCAGATCGCCGATGACCGCGGGGGGCAGGCCGGTCAGCATGCGGATGATCTTGATCAGTTCGTCGCGCATCTTTCCCCGCGGCGTCACGCAGTCAAGCATCCCGTGATCCAGCAGGTATTCGGCGCGCTGAAACCCTTCGGGCAGTTTCTCGCGGATGGTCTGTTCGATCACCCGCGGGCCTGCGAAACAGATCAGGGCATTGGGTTCGGCGATCTGCACATCCCCCAGCATCGCGTAGGAGGCCGTGACCCCGCCCGTGGTGGGGTGGGTCAGAACGACGATATAGGGAAGCCCTGCTTCCTTGAGCATCTGGACCGCTACCGTTGTGCGCGGCATCTGCATCAGGCTCAGGATGCCCTCTTGCATGCGCGCGCCACCGGCGGCGGAAAACAGGATCAGCGGGCGTTTCAGCGCCACGGCGCGTTCAGCCGCCGCGATAATGGCGTTTCCGACATACATGCCCATGGAGCCGGCCATGAACGAGAAATCCTGCGCAACGGCCACGATCGGCGTGCGCCCCATATCGCCTTCGGCGACCAGCATCGCCTCGGCCTCGCCGGTGGATTTCTGGGCTGCGCGCAGCCGGTCCGGATAGCGTTTCTGGTCACGGAACTTCAGCGGGTCATCAATCGGTTTGGGAACCTTGATCTCGGAAAAGATGCCGCCATCGAACAGCGCCTCGAACCGGGCGCGCGGGGTGATCGCCATGTGATGCCCGCAATTGGTGCAGACATGCAGCGATTCGACCAATTCGCGGTGGAACAGCATGGTTCCGCATTCGTCGCATTTGGACCAAAGGTTTTCCGGCACGTCGCGGCGCGAGAAGATCGAGTTGATCCGGGGGCGGACGTAGTTCGTGATCCAGTTCATCAGGTGGGTCCGGGGTTGTTCCTCAGGCTTCGAAATATGGGGCTTGGGCGGGAAATGCAATCACCGCCGGGTGACGGCAAATCGGATCGCGGCCCAGGTCAGGGTGGTGATCACCATGTCGAGCATCAGCATCGGTCGGAGCTCGGACGCGCCCATATCGGCCATTGGAACGGTGAAAAGGGACAGGCCCGACAACGGCCCATCCATCGCCACGAACAAGATCGCCACCGTGTTGTTGGCAAAATGAAAGCCCCATGCCGCGCCGATCGACCCGGTTTGGGCGGTCAGGTCCGCGGCGAGAATTGCGAATAGAAAGACCGCGGCGACCATCACCCATGCGGTGTCGCCCATCAGGGCGGGTTGGTAGTGCAACATGGCGAACAGGGCCGACGGCAGGACCATCCAGATCACAGGCGAAGAGAACCGTGCGGCCAGTTGCTGCTGAAGATAGCCGCGAAACAGAACCTCTTCGGCGCCGGTCTGGATGAAGATGCCCACCAGCGCCAGCGGCAGGAACGACGCCCAGATCGGCAGGCCAAGTGACTGGCTGGGCGTCAGGTTCGACGGGATCAGCTGCGTCAGGCCATAGACGCAGCCACAAATCGCGGCGGCCACGAGGAAATGCCGCACCGCAACGGGGATGGGTCCGACAAGCGACAGCGCACTGCGCCTGTGCAGGATCCGGGCCGCGACCAGCGGGCCCACGCCCATGCCGACGAAGGTCGCCAGAACCAGAAGCGTCGAGGTCGGTGTTGCGGCCGTTGCCATGCGCTCCATCCACGCATTCGCACCCGCGAACCCACTGGTCGCAATCAGGATCCCGTAAAGGGCAACGATGCCAAGCGCGTAGATCAGCGCAATGACGACCAGGCCCAGAAAGACGCGCCAAAGCGCGGGCCGCGCCCGGGCGGGCGCCACGAAATCGGCGTGAGCGGTGTACTGCATCGGGCCTGCCTGTTGCGGCTTGATTGTTGGGCAATACTCTAGGGGCATGCGACGACCGGGGCAATCACGCTTGTCTGACCCCGGCCCGGCGTCTATTCCGGTGCAAACCGTTGAGTTCGAGAGACGCCAGGGAGGGCGCCGACATGCTGAAGGGCAACCTAGATAAATCCAAACTGCCAAGCCGCCATGTGACCGAAGGCCCCTCGCGGGCGCCGCATCGGTCCTATTTCTACGCGATGGGGCTGAGCGATGAGGAAATTCATCAGCCCTTTATCGGCGTTGCCACCTGCTGGAACGAAGCTGCGCCCTGCAACATCTCGCTGAACCGTCAGGCGCAGTCGGTGAAGATGGGCGTGAAACATGCAAACGGCACACCGCGCGAATTCACCACGATCACCGTCACCGACGGGATCGCGATGGGGCACGAGGGGATGCGGTCCTCGCTGGCGTCACGCGACGCGATTGCCGATACGGTCGAGCTGACGATGCGCGGCCATTGCTACGACGCGCTGGTCGGTCTGGCCGGCTGCGACAAGTCGCTGCCGGGAATGATGATGGCAATGGTCCGCCTCAACGTGCCGTCGGTGTTCATCTATGGCGGGTCGATCCTGCCGGGCCGTCTGGACGGCAAGGACATCACCGTTCAGGACGTCTTCGAAGCCGTGGGCCAGCACCAGGCCGGAAACCTGAGCGACGAGGCGCTGGCCGTGATCGAGCGCGTCGCCTGCCCCTCGGCCGGTGCATGCGGCGGCCAGTTCACCGCCAACACCATGGCCTGCGTGTCCGAGGCCATCGGGCTTGCGCTGCCGAACTCCTCGGGCGCGCCCGCGCCTTACGAAAGCCGCGATCAATACGGTGTCGCCTCGGGCGAGGCGGTGATGAACCTTCTGGAAAAGGGAATCCGGGCGCGGGATATCGTGACGCGCAAATCGCTCGAGAACGCGGCGCGGATCGTGGCCTGCACGGGCGGGTCCACCAACGCAGGTCTGCACCTGCCCGCGATTGCCCATGAGGCGGGGATCGACTTCGACCTGTTTGACGTCTGCGATATCTTCCACGACACGCCCTATTTCGTCGATATGAAGCCCGGCGGCCAATACGTGGCCAAGGATCTCTACGAGGCGGGCGGCGTGCCCGTGGTGATGAACGAACTGCGCAAGGCCGGTCTGATCCACGAGGACTGCATGACCGCCACGGGCCGCGTGATGGGCGAGGAGCTGGACCTGATCCAGCGCGAAGCCGATGGCAAGGTGATCCATTCGGTCGCGGCGCCGCTGACCGAAACCGGCGGCGTTGTCGGCCTGAAGGGCAATCTGGCCACTGAGGGTGCGATCGTGAAGGTTGCGGGTATCGCGCCCGAACACCAGGTCTTCACCGGCCCCGCCCGGGTGTTCGAATGCGAAGAGGATGCCTTTGAGGCGGTCAAGGAACGCGCCTACAAGGAAGGCGAGGTCATCGTCATCCGCAACGAGGGGCCAAAAGGCGGCCCCGGCATGCGCGAGATGCTGGCCACGACCTCGGCCCTGTCCGGGCAGGGCATGGGCAAGAAGGTGGCGTTGATCACCGACGGCCGGTTCTCGGGGGCGACGCGGGGGTTCTGCGTCGGCCATGTGGGACCCGAGGCCGCGGTGGGCGGACCCATCGGTCTGCTGAAAGATGGCGACATGATCACCATCAACGCGATCACCGGCGAGCTGTCCGTGGCGCTGAGCGAGGCTGAGCTTGCCGAGCGCAAGGCGGCCTGGGCCGGCCCGCGCGAGACGATCTACGAAACCGGCGCCCTGTGGAAATACGCGCAGCTTGTCGGGCCTGCCGTGAAAGGCGCAACCACCCATCCGGGCGGCACCAAGGAGAAGCATGTCTACGCTGACATCTAGGACGTTGCGGTGGGCCGTCCTCGGGGCGGCCTGCCTGACCCTTGCCGCATGTGGTGGTGGCCGTTTCGGCGGCATCGGCGGCGGTGCGCGGGAACCTGCCCCTGTTCAGGTCTCGGTCACTGCGGGATCGGTGGTTGTGGTCGGCCCCGACGGCTATTGCGTGGATCCAACGGCGACCCGTGAGCAAGGCGATACCGCCTTTGTCTTGCTGGGGAATTGCGCCGCGATTTCCAATTCGCGCACCGCGGGACAGCCGCAGACCCCTGCGGTTCTGACCGCTGCGATTTCCGCACCATCCGATGGCGGCAGCCTTGCCGACAGCGTGACCGAACTGGACGGCTTCTTTCGTTCCGAGGCAGGGCTTGCCTTGTTGAGCCGCAGCGGCGAGGCCGGAACAGTGACCATTCTGGACACGGCAGTAGAAGGTGAGCTCTTCTTCCTTCACGCCCAGGACATCAGCGAAAACGCCATTGAGGGCGTTCAGCCGGAATACTGGCGCGCCTATCTGGATGTGGGCAACAGGATCGCAACCCTTTCGGTTCTGACGCTGGAGGACCGGACCCTGAGTGAAGCCGAAAGCCTGGTCACCCTGCGCGCTTTCGCCAACGCGGTGCGCAATGCCAACCTGGGCCTGCCCGTCGCGACGGATGTGGCCCCTGCCGCCGCGCCGGCGCAATCAAGGCCCGAGACTTTGCCCCTGGGGCAACCTCGGCTCTTTAACGTGGGGTTGTTTCGGAGAATATTGGGGTAGGCGGATCGGACCATGCGCAGCGGATGTGCGATATGGCTGGTTCGTCAATGCGTAAGAGGATGCAAAGACATCCCGTGATACGGGGCTTGGGGCTGTGGTGATCGGGGGGTCTGGCCCTGGCCGCGACCATCGGAGGGCAGATATGGGGTATGAGATGCCGGAGTTTCTGAATCGTTTGGGTCTGGCCCAATCGCTGAAACGCTGGACCCGCGCCTTGCAGGTGCCGGGAAGCATCTTGACCCGTGATCTCAAGGCGATGCATCGCGACATGCGCGCGACCCGCGACCGTATCGACGCGCTGGCCGCGACAGCCCGGACCGAGCTTTTGACAAGGGTGACCGGCCAAGACGGCATCGAGCGGCCGGACCAGTGCGACTGGGCCGTACGCCCCGGCCCGTGGAGCACTGCCATCCGGCCGGCCGGGCATGTGGATGTCGGGTCGCCTTTCGTGATCGGCAGCGGTGTGACGCTGTTTCATGACGCCGTGCGGTCGGATCTGAGCGTGCGGCAGGTCAGGGCGCACTCGGGCCTGGTCGGGCCGAAATTCGGCCTGGTGCTGGAGGTGTACCGGTTCGACGGGTCGTTCGTGTCCCTGGTGCAGGATTTGCCGGCTGCAGCGCTGGAGGGTCTGACGCTGAACCATTTCATCGCGGTTCATCTGCAGGTGACCCGTGAACAGCCGCTGGAGATCTACGCACGGCTGAACGTGCAGCATGGTCCGAACCACGAACAGGTGGTGCGGCAGTTCTCGTTCGAGGGCGATCGCGGCCTGGCGGAATTCGACCTCGCCTATACCAAGATCAATGAAAAACGCCTCGAAAAGGCATGGCTGGACCTGATCCTGGAGGGGCCCGAGATGAACCGGGTCGAAATCCAGGACATGGTCTTGCTGCGCGCCCCGCGCGCGGATTTCTGAAGGAGACGGCTGCATGGAGGACGAAACGCTGATCCGGGTGCGTCTGAGCGGCGGACGTTACGAGGGCATTCTGACCACCGGCACCCCCGCCGGGGTCGAGGCGGTGCATGAAGGCAGTGTTGTCGCCGTGGCGACCCTTGCGGCCGATGATCTGCGCCCTGACACCTACCGGATCGCCCTTGATCTGCCGGCGCATCTTATCGGCGAGGGGGTTCATGTGGTCAACATCCGCTCGGCCGGGTCGGGCGCGGTGCTGGACCGGGTCACGTTGATGGCCGGTGCCGAACTTGACGAAGACATCCGGGCAGAACTTGCCCTGCTGCGCGACGAGCTGGAAATGTTGAAACGTGCCTTCCGTCGTCATTGCGCCGAGGCTGCCGGCGGCTGATCGATGACCGGAATGTGGGCGCGGGCGCGCGGCTCCGATCCAGGCCATCTCGGCTGCCGATGGTGCAGGCGGGTGCGGGTTGCGGATCGTGCGCCAAGGGTTTCGGGACGCGGGTTGTCCGGATGGGGCGGGAGCCTCCGGCGGGGATATTTTTGAAACAGAGAAGACCGGTGACGCCGCGTTCGGGGTGACAGGATGCGGCGTGTTTGATTACCTGCGCGTCACCGAGGGAGGCTTTCATGACCGACACTGCGTATCCGCATCTTTTGGCGCCGCTGGACCTGGGATTCACCACGTTGAAGAACCGCGTGCTGATGGGATCCATGCATACCGGCCTCGAAGAGACGAAGGACTGGCCCCGGGTAGCGGCGTTCTATGCGGAACGGGCGCGGGGCGGGGTGGCCTTGATCGTGACCGGCGGCATGGCGCCCAACAAGGAAGGCGGTGTGTTTCCGGGGGCGGCAGGGCTGTTCACGGACCGCGATGTGGCGAACCACAAGGTCGTGACAGATGCCGTGCATGAGGCCGATGGCAAGATCGCGATGCAGATCCTGCATGCGGGACGCTACGCGTATTCGCCCGATTGTGTGGGCCCGTCACCGGTGAAATCCCCGATTTCGCCATTTCCGCCGCGGGAACTGGACGAGGACGGAATCGAAAAGCAGATCGGCGATATGGTCGTGGCGGCCCAGCGTGCGCGCCAGGCCGGGTATGACGGCGTGGAAATCATGGGGAGCGAGGGGTATTTCCTCAACCAGTTCCTTGTGACCCACACCAACAAGCGGACCGATCGCTGGGGCGGGTCCTACGAGAACCGGATGCGCTTGCCGGTTGAGGTCGTGCGTCGCGTGCGTCAGGCCGTTGGGGATGACTTCATCATCATCTATCGGTTGAGCATGATAGACTTGGTGCCCGGCGGATCGACCCATGACGAGGTCGTGCAGCTGGCACAGGCGGTCGAGGCGGCGGGCGCGACCATTCTGAATACCGGCATCGGCTGGCATGAGGCGCGGATCCCCACCATTGCGACAAGCGTGCCGCGAAAGGGGTTTGCCTGGGTCACGAAGAAGCTGATGGGAAAGGTTGGCATCCCGGTCATCACATCGAACCGCATCAATATGCCGGACGTGGCCGAAGAGGTTCTGGCGGAGGGCTGCGCAGACATGGTTTCGATGGCGCGCCCGTTTCTTGCGGATGCGCATTTCGTACAAAAGGCGGCCGAGGGGCGCGCCGATGAGATCGCGCCCTGCATCGCATGCAACCAGGCCTGCCTCGATCATACGTTTTCCGGCAAGTTGACCTCATGCCTGGTCAATCCCCGAGCCTGCCACGAGACCGAGCTGCGCTATGAGCCGTCGAGCACGCCGAAACGCATTGCGATCGTGGGTGCCGGTGCGGCTGGCATGGCGGCGGCGATGGTGGCGGCAGAGCGGGGCCACCGGGTCGTGCTGTTCGACAAGTCGGGTCAGGTCGGCGGGCAGCTGAACATGGCCAAGGAAGTTCCAGGCAAGGAGGAGTTCGTGGGCCTGGTCGATTGGTTCGCGACCATGATGGCGCGGCGGCAGATCGATCTGCGCCTGGGCCACGCCCCCGAGGTGGCGGACCTGCTCGGGTTCGACGAGGTCATCGTGGCGACCGGCGTCAGACCGCGTGATCCCGGGATCAAAGGGCAGGATGGCCCGAACGTGTTGAGCTACATCGATGTGCTGGCCGGCAAGGCGCAGGTGGGGCGGCGGGTGGCGATCATCGGGGCTGGCGGGATCGGCTTCGACGTGGCCGAGTACCTGAGCCATGACGGGGAAAGCCTGACCGGGAACCCCGATCTGTGGCGCAAGGAATGGGGCGTGGCCGATCCGCAGGCCCATCGCGGCGGTCTTGCGCCCGAGGGGCCGCAGCCGCACCCGTCCCCGCGCGAGATCGTGCTGCTGCAACGCAAGGCCGAGAAACCCGGCAAGCGCTTGGGCAAGACCACTGGCTGGATCCACCGCGCGAGTCTGAAGATGAAGGGCGTAAAGATGGTGACTGGCGTGACCTACGAAAAGATCGACGCCGACGGCCTGCATGTGAGCTTTGGCGAGAGTCGGGACAATCCAGCGCTGATCGCGGTCGATACCGTGGTTCTATGTGCCGGTCAGGTGGTCGAGCGTAGCCTGGCGGATCAACTGGCCGAGGCAGGGATCACGGCCCATGTGATCGGTGGGGCGGATGTGGCGGCTGAACTGGATGCCAAACGCGCGATTGATCAGGGCAGTCGGCTTGCCGCAGCGCTGTGAGGGCATTTTGACAGACCACTGACGGCGTTCACCGGATAGTGTTCCTGATCGTCCTGCCGGCCGAAATTCCATGTTCAGCCTGCGGCAAAGGGGGCTCTGCCCCCTCGGCTTCGCCTCACCCCCGGGATATTTGTGAAACGGAGAAAACGGCAAGACCGTTCTCGGAATATCCGGCCTTGTGTATCAAGCGCACCAAGACAAGTGGCTCCCTACGTGCCTTGTTTCGCCAGGTTTCGCCCATGCAAGACAGGACCATGGACACCGCGCTTTTGGCGCTCAGACGGCTTGCGGCGGCAGGGCTGGCGCGGTGCGCAGGCGGGATGTGGCTGGCCGACGGCCCGGTGCGTGGGCGCAACAGGTTCATCCGCTTTCGGCAGGACCAGGTGCTGCCGTCCGCGAGCAAGACCCCCGATCGGGGCAGCGGACGGTCGGTTGATGACTTTTGACATTTTGGCAAAGCCTGACGAATTCCAATCCGTCCCGAGACGCAGACATCGTTGATCGGGTAGCGACCGAGCGACCGGGCAAGGGTCGGAGGCATTCCCAACCAGTGAATGTGCGTCAGCAGCAGGGATCGAGGCCTTCCGGCCCGGACCGAGAAGGTCAGCGCCTGTTGTGAAATGGCAGGTATTTGGCGTCGCCACAGTTGTTCAGCACGCACCAAACATGCCGAACGTGTCGGCACGGAAACGCAAACCACCCGCATCCGAGCGCAGGAAGGTGCGCCCGAACTGACACGGCCCGATCTCAAGTCGTGAGGTTCAACCTTGCCGCGCTGGAAGGCTCATCGGTGATCGGCTTGTCGCGCAATTGGATCACTTCGCCCAGAGTGAAAGACAAGGCCCCCTACTCCGATC
>Ga0102938_10002873_pt1 | contig 12978 bp, 13 predicted proteins | sample SalPonR2_B_D2_MG_FD_84516 | JGI IMG/M metagenome (GOLD analysis project Ga0102938, IMG submission 84516) | Salt pond soil microbial communities from South San Francisco under conditions of wetland restoration - Salt Pond MetaG R2_B_D2_MG | ecosystem: Environmental > Aquatic > Marine >... | reverse complement strand
GACGGGGTAGAAGCCCTCGTCCCACACACGTGTCACCCCGGGTTCTGCAGGGGTCTCACCCGTGATCTCGACGCCGCTGACCGATTCGCCGTCGTCGAACACCCGCCGCAGCACGGGAATTGCCTGGTCCGCCAGCGCGGGCACGACGTCGAAGATGCTGCGTCCCAGGTGGTCGTCGACCGACAGCCCGTTGGTCTCGGCCAGTCGGTTGTTGACGTGGCTGAAGCGGAAGTCGGAGTCGACGAACCCGAAACCGACCGGGGCCTGCTGGAGCAGCGTGTCGAGGAGCGCCGCGGTCCGGGCGGACTCGTCGGAGACCCACGCGCGCTGCAGGGCCGCACCACACAGAGCAATGGCCGGGGCGACGTCGTCGTCGATCTCCCGGCCGACCGGTTCGGACCATGCGAGACCGATCGCGGCGCGGACCGTGTCGTCGCCGACGAGGACCGGGTAGGCCGACAGCGACTGCAGACCCATCGATTCGGCATCGTCGGCGCCCAGCGGAAACCGTTCGCGGATCTCGGCCGGGTCGGCGGCGTGGACGATCCGGCCGGTCACGACCGCCGTCCCGAGCGGCGTCGAGGCGTCCAACGGAACGCTCAGCCACCGCTCGGCGACACCCCGATCGATGTCGTCGGGCTGGTGGAGGTGCAGGACCCGGTCGTCGGGCGCAGCGATCGCGATGTTGCCGAACACGGCACCTGCAGCGGCGCTCAGGGTCTGCGCCACCGCTCGTGCCACCTCGTCGACGGTGCGCGACGACGCGAGCGACGTGGCGAGCCGGCGGAATGCGTCGGTCTGTGCCCTGGCGCTGTTGAGTTCTGCCACGAGTGCGGCCCACGACTGCTGACTCGCCTGCGCATTGTCGGCGGAGTGCGACGAGAGCGGGGCGCCTTCGGGGACGAGGAAGCGGACGCTGCCGTCGGTGTCGCGTACCGGTGTCAACTGGAAGTCGATCGTGATCAGCGTGCGACCCTCGTCGCCGGCCATCACCTGCGCGTCGTAGCGAACGGCGGTGCCATTGCCGGCGGTGGCGACGGCGCGACGGATCCGTTGCTGGGCATCGGGTGAGTACGACCACCACGGCGTTTCCCAGAACGGGCGACCGACCACGTCGTCCCGACTGACTCCTCCGGCACGCAGTGCGGTTGCATTCGCCTCGAGCAGGATCCCGTCGGGCGAGAGCAGCCCGACGAAGTGCTCGATGTTGTCGAGAGCGGTGAAGGCCTCGCGTGAGCCGAGGAAACCGTGAGCTTCGAAGGACACGGCGCGACGATAACCCACGGTCACGGCCACGGCCCACGGGTGCTCCGAGCGGGAGATCGCCTGTGTGCTCGGGCGGCGTCCCCCGGCGTCAGGCGGCGATGGGGGCGGCGTGGGTACGCAGCTTGGCGATGGCGCGCTCGACCCGTCGACGCACCGCCTGGGGTGTGACACCGAGTTCGTCGGAGATCGCTGCGAACGTCGCTGGTTCGTGACCGCGCAGACCGAATCGGGCAGCGACCGCGAAGGCGCTGGTGTCGTCGAGGTGGTCGAGCAACGCATCGATCTGCTCGCCGGTGACGAGGCGTTCGGCGGCCTCGTCGGGCCCCTCGTCCTCGCAGGCGACCATCGTGCCCAGTGTGTCCGGACCCTCACCGATCGAACGGTCCATCGAGTCGAGTTGGCTGAGCATGTCGATCATCGCCAGTTCGTCGGGCAGACGGCCCAAGTTGGCGGCCACCGCGGTCCGGAGCTCGCGGCTGCGGTGACCGGGGATGCGGATGGTCGTGGCCGACGCCTCGATCCCGCGCTGGATCGACTGGCGGATCCACCAGGTGGCGTAGGTCGAGAACTTGTAGCCGCGACGCCAGTCGAACTTCTCGACGGCCTTGTCCAGACCGAGCATGCCGTCCTGGACGATGTCCTCGCGATCGAGGTGCATGGGCACGCTGAACTTGTTCGCGATGCTCTGCACCAGCCGGATGTTCGCCTCGAAGAAGTGGTGCCGCGCCGCCTCGGCGGCGACGACCAGTTCGTGATCGCCGTCACGGTCGGCGCCGTCGGCGATGCGCTGGGCGGCGTCACGGCCCGCCTCGATCGCCTTGGAGAGCGTGCGCTCGTCCTGCGCGGTCAAGAGGGCCCGTCGGTCGACGCGGTGTCGACGGCCCGGCACGGTGGTGGTCGGAGCGGTCGTCGAGCGCGTGGTTGGAGCTGAGGGCATGGACGTATACTAAAACACCTATTACAAAAGGTCAATGTCGTCGGGTAGGTAAATCGACGGCTATCGTGCGGGTCTGTTGATCTGGTTCCTGCTCGCCCTGTTCGTCATCGCGGTGCTCGTGATCGCCGTTTCCGGGTCGCGCCTCGGCCGCAGCTCGCTGTGGGTGGCCGCCGTGCCGATGGCGGCGACGGCACTGTGGTCGGTGACGCTCCTCGGCTCCGACGAGGTCGTCGAGGCGGGCTTCAGCTGGGTACCGGGTCTCGATCTCGAGATCCTGTTCCGGGTCGATGGTCTCCGAGCGGTGCTGTCGCTGCTCGTCGCCGGCATCGGTGCGCTCGTGTGCGTCTACGCCGTCGGCTACTTCTCCCCGGCGGCCGCCGGTATGGGCAAATTCGCCGCGACGCTGCTCTCGTTCTCGTTGGCGATGGTCGGCCTCGTGTGGGCCGACTCGGTCTGGACGTTGTTCGTGTTCTGGGAGGCGACGTCGATCACCTCGTTCCTCCTCGTCGGCTTCAAGAACACCGATCCTGTCGCCCGCACCGCGGCGCGGCGCGCCCTGGTCATCACCGCCTCGGGCGGCCTGGCCCTGCTCGCCGGTTTCGTGCTGTTCGTCGACGCCGCGGGCACCTCCGTACTGAGCGACATCACGCCTGTCACCGGCTCGACGGCCACTGCGGCGGCGATCCTGATCCTCGTCGCGGCCGCCACCAAGTCGGCACAGGTTCCGTTCCACGTCTGGCTCCCCGGCGCCATGGCGGCGCCGACACCCGTCAGCGCGTACCTGCACTCGGCCACGATGGTCAAGGCCGGTGTCATCCTCGTCGCCCTGATCGCTCCGGCGTTCCAGGACACAGACGTGTGGAAACCCCTCGGGCTCACGTTCGGCCTCGTCACCATGATCTGGGGCTCGGTCGGCGCGCTGCGCCACGTCGACGCCAAGCTGATCCTCGCCTGGGGAACGGTGTCGCAGCTCGGTCTGCTGATCACGCTGCTGGCGATGGGCACCCCGAAGGCGACCTTCGCCGCCATCTCGATCCTGGTCGCCCACGCCGTGTTCAAGGCGGCGCTGTTCATGGTCGTCGGTGAGGTCGACGTCCGCGCCGGTACCCGCAACATCAACGAACTGTCCGGTCTGCGGCGTTCGATGCCGATCACGTTCGGCGTCGCCGTCGTGTCGGGGCTGTCGATGGCCGGAATCCCGCCGCTGCTCGGATTCCCCACCAAGGAAGCTGCCATCGAAGCTGTACTCGGTCTCGCCGACACCGAACTCCTCGTCGTCGCCGGCCTGGTCATCGGTGGCGCGGTCCTCACCGTTGCCTACACGACCCGTCTGCTGCTCGGCATGTTCGGCGGATCGGCACCGATGGCCGATCGGGTCGTGGCGCCGCGTCGGTCGGCGATGTCGGCGCCCCAGGTGGTGCTCGCCGTCGGATCGGTCGTCGGGTTCGTCGCTCTCGGCCGGGTCAGCGACGTCGTGCGGACCGCCAGCGTGATCGTGGAACCCGATGCCGTGGTCTACACGCTGTATCGCTGGCCGGGGCTCACCGATGCGTTCATCACCTCGATGATCGTCGTGGTGCTCGGTCTGACGCTGGGCGGCCTCCTCGCCCGCCGAACGGTGCTCACCGGACCGGCGGCGCACGGTGCGGCGATCGCCGACACCGTCATCGACAGCATCGGACGGGCCGCCCGGGGCATCGCCGGTGTCGTCCAGCACGGCTCGCTGCCGCTGTACCTCGCGACGATGATCGTCACGGTCGCCGCTGCTTCCGCTGCCTTCGTCGGCGAGATCGACACCGACGCTCTCTACTGGTGGGACAACCGTGCCGAAGCGGTGTTGGTCGTGATGATCGTGACCGCCGCGGTGGCCGCCACGGTGGTCAGCTCGCGTCTCGGCGCGGCCCTCGTGCTCGGCGCGGTCGGCTTCAGCATGGCGGGGCTCTTCGTTGCGCTGGGTGCACCCGATCTCGTGCTCACGCAGTTGCTCGTCGAGACGGTGATCGTCGTGGGCTTCGTGCTCGGCCTCGGTCGCCTCGCCACCAAGTTCCCGAAGCCCACACGACTGTGGCTGGTGGGCCGCACCGCCGTGTCGGTCGTCATCGGCGCGGCGATCGCTGTGGCGCTCGCCGGCGCGGCGTCGTCGCCGACCGGGCAACCGCCGATCGCCGAACTCGCCGAGTCGGCTGTCGACGTCGGTGGGGGCAACAACGTGGTCAACGTGATCCTGACCGACACCCGGGCGCTCGACACGCTCGGTGAGGTGATCGTGCTGCTCGCGGTCGGGGTGGGGATTCTCACGCTCACCCGCCGCCGGACCAGAGCCGTCGGCCCGGCGGAGACTCCTTCCATCGATCTGCCGCCGACCGACTCCGATCCGCGATCGGTCGCCGCGGAGGTCTCGCCGTGATCGCTCGTCCCTCGTCGATCGTGGCGCTCGCGGTGAGCGCTGTCACCCCGATCGCACTCCTCATCGCTGCCTATGCACTGTTCGTCGGTCACAACCAGCCGGGGGGCGGTTTCGCTGCCGGGTTGCTGCTCGGCGCCGTGGTCGTCCTGCGCACCGTGGCCGGGCTGCAAGAGCCCAAGTACGCGGCAGTGCTGCTCGCGATCGGTGGCGTCATCGTCGGCGTCGATGCCCTGAGCCCGCTGCTCTGGGGTGAGCCGCTGCTCGACCAGTTCGTCGTCTCCTGGAACGTGCCGGTGCTCGGAACGGTCAAGACCGGCTCGGCGCTGGTGTTCGATCTCGGCGTCGTCGCCGTCGTCGTCGGCCTCGTCACCGCCCTGCTCGAGGGATTCGGCGCGTCGGATCTCGCCGAGAGCGGCCGCACCCCCACCGATTCCCAGATCGAGGCAGGTCGATGAGGGCATGAGCGCCGCCATGATCCTCGCCGTCGCCGGGTTGGCTGCGGCGGGCACCTTCCTCGTGACCTCGCGATCGCTGAGTCGGGTCGTACTCGGCTTCGCCATGTTCGGCCACGCCGCCGTGCTCGCCCTCCTCGCATCGGGTGGCCCCGCCGGTGACCCTCCGATCGTCGACGGCGCAATGCGTGACGACACGGCCAACCCGCTCCCGCAGGCGCTGTCGTTGACCGCCATCGTGATCTCCTTCGGTCTGACGCTGTACGTGCTCGCCCTCGCCCGCCGGCAGCAGCAGTTGACCGGCGAGGACCTGGTCGAAGACGACGTCGAGGACCGTCGCGTCGCCGCTTCCGTCGAGCGTCACCTCGAACACACCGACGAGACGCGGGCGATCGAGACCCACCACGAGGACGGGTCGGGGCTCGACAACCAGCCCGCCGACCGGCGCGACGCCGGAGAGACGTCACCGTGACCTCTGTTCTGGGCCTCGTGGCCGTGCTCCCGCTGCTCGCCGCTGCGATCGTGCTCGGATTTCGCAGCCGTGCGACCGTACGCGACGTCGTGACCCTTGTGGCACTGGCGACCACGACCGGATTGTCGGCGGCGCTGCTCGTCGCCGTCGACCGTGACGGCACGGTCGTGCTGAGCGTCGGCGGGTGGGCGCCCGAACTCGGCATCGTGCTCGTCGCCGACCTGTTCGCGGCGCTGATCCTGCTGGTGTCGACGGCGACGATCCTCGTGGTCGAGCTGTTCGCCATCGGCCAGCGCCGCACCCCCTCCAGCGCCGATCCCTCGGTCGTCGCGCCGATGCTGCTGGTGCTCACAGGCGGCGTCAGCCTGGCCATCCTGACCGGTGATCTCTTCACCTTGTTCGTCGCGTTCGAGCTGATCCTGGTGGCCAGCTACGTGCTGCTCACCCACCAGGGCCGCGAGGCCCAGGTCCGCGCCGGCATGACGTACGTGGTGATCAACCTGTTCGCCTCGACGCTGTTCCTGTTCGGCGTGGCGATCGTCTACGCCGCGACCGGCACGGTCAACATGGCCCTGCTCGCCGAGCGCATCCCCGAGCTTCCGGCGGCCACCCAGGTCGGCATCGGTCTCTGGTTCCTGGTGGTGTTCGGCACCAAGGCGGCGATCTTCCCGTTGTTCTCGTGGTTGCCCGACTCGTATCCGACCGCACCGACGACGATCACCGCTGTCTTCGCGGGCCTGCTCACCAAGATCGGCGTGTACGTCCTCATCCGGTTCTTCACGCTGATGGAACTGGACGCCCTCGGGCCGCTGCTGCTGGTGATCTCCGGGCTGACGATGATCATCGGTGTCGCCGGCGCGCTGGCCCAGGATGACGTCAAGCGCATCTTGTCGTTCCATGTCGTCAGCCAGATCGGGTACATGATCATGGGGCTCGGGTTCTTCACCGTCGCCGGTGTCGCGGGCGCCGTGCTGTTCCTCGTGCACCAGATCCCGGTCAAGACCGTGATGTTCCTCGCCGGTGGGCTGATCGAGGACGACCAGGGAACGTCTGCGCTCAACAAGGTGGGTGGCCTCGCCACGAGCAAGCCGGTGATCGCCGTGCTGTTCGCGGCGCCGGCGCTGAGCCTCGCCGGTCTGCCGCCGTTCTCCGGGTTCGTCGCCAAGCTCGCGCTGGTCGATGCCGGCATCGCCACCGGCGCCTACGTGATCGTGGCGGTGTCGCTCGTCGGCAGCATCCTGACGTTGTTGTCGATGACGAAGATCTGGATGGGGGCGTTCTGGGGAGATGTGACACCGCCGGCGGTGCCGGCATCGAGCCGGCGCTCGGTCACCGTGATGCAGTCCGCAACCATGATCGCCGTGGCCGGCACGATCGCCGTCGCCGTCATGGCCGGCCCGCTCTGGCGGATGAGCGAGCAGATCGGCGGCGACCTGCTCGCTCGCGCTCCCTACGTGACGGCGGTGCTCGGATGAGCGCAGGGAGTGTCACTCGCGGGCTCCTGCTGCCGCGGCAGTTGCTGACGCTGCTGCTGCTCGTTGCGGCATGGTGCGCACTGTGGGGGGCGATCTCTGTGGCCAACCTCCTCAGCGGCACGCTCGTGGCCGTGACCGTGACAGTCATCGCCGGTGTCGATTCGACCCACGGCCGGATCCGCCCGATCCCGCTCCTGCGGTTCCTGTGGCTCGTGACCGTCGACCTCGTCGTGTCGACGGCGAACGTGGCCTGGGAGATCCTGACGCCGACGGATTACACCGACGAGGCGATCATCGCTGTCGACACCCGTGCCGAGAGTCGGTCGCACCTGCTGATGCTCGTCATCGCGGTCACTGTGACGCCGGGCACCGCCGTGGTCGACACCGACGCCGACTCCGGTCGGCTCTACCTGCACCTGCTGCACGCCGACAGGGCCGACGAGATCACCGTCCACGTCCGTCGTCTCGCCGATCTGGCCTGCCGGGCACTGCCCGTCGACGCGTCGGTCGCGCCCGGCGCCGGGACGGAGGTCCGTTCGTGATCGCCGACATCGCCGTGGCGGTGTTCCTGCTCGCGGGTGTGCTCGCAGGGATTCGCCTCGTCCGGGGGCCCGACCTCGCCGACCGCGTGATCTCGCTCGACGCGGCGCTCGTTGCACTGATGGGGGCCATTGCGATCCGCGTCGCCGAGACCGGTGACACGCTCTACATCGGGATCCTGGTGGTGATCGCGATCGTGGCCTTCACGGCGACGGTCGTGCTGAGTCGCTTCATCGAGACGACCGGACGATCGTCGTGAATCCGGTGTCGTCGGTCTTCGTGCTGCTCGGGGCACTCGTCGCGCTCTTGGCGTCGATCGGGTTGTTGCGGTTGCGCACGTCGTACGGCCGGTTCCATGCTGCCGGCAAGGCGAGTCCAGTCGCCTTCCTGCTCGTGGCGATCGGTACGGCCATCGAGGTCGGTCCATTCGGTGCTGCAGAGCTGGGAATCGTGTCGGTGGCGCTGTTGCTGACGCTGCCCGCGAGCACGCACCTGTTGTTCCGGGCGACTCATCGCACGTCGTCGTCGGAGCACCTGCACATCGACGAATTGGCCGCCGCCGAGGCCGAGGTGGCCGGTCGTGACGGCGCGAGCGGCGCGGTGTCCGCCGAGGGCGAGGAGCGGTCGTGAACACCATCACGAATCCACCCGGGCAACATACGTCTTCCAATACGTATAATCATGTGGTGACGCTGATCGAACCGAAACTCGACCTTCCGTCGTGGACCTTCCTGACGAACCACGCGCACGTCATGGTTGCTCTCAGCCGTAACCCCGATCTCCGCCAACGCGATCTGAGCTACTTCGTCGGCATCACGCCCGGCGCCGTCCAGCGCATCCTCGACGACCTCGAGGAGGCGGGCTACCTCCGCCGCGAGAAGGTCGGTCGTCGGAATCACTACGAGATCATCGACCGCACGCCGCTGCGCCACCCCCTCGAGGGCCAGCACACCGTGGGCGAGTTGCTCGACATGCTCCACGACTGAGCGTTTCGTCGTCCTCGTCGTTCTCGTCGTTTGGGTCCGGCGAGCGCAAGAGACGAGCCGGCATCACCCGCAGGATCGGTGGGCGAGGCGGTGCGGCGAAGCTCCGTGTGAACGGGGAGTGAACCCTGATCCGGTTCGGGTTTGATCCGACCGGAAGTGTCCCTAAGGTGCGAACAATGTCGAGTCGTTCGCTGCTACCCGGGTGTCTCCACCCCGGGACGCGCGGGCCGGTGTGCAACGCCGGGCCGCCGCTCACTCGCCTGTTGCTGCGCTGATTCCGATGTCGCCGGCGCGACCCGTACGGTCGCCGTGACGCGATCCGGCAGGAGTTCCTGCTCGTCTGCCCCGACGGTCGGACCAGCCGTCGCCGTGATCCACCCGAAGTCCTGACCGTTCATGCTTGCTGTCCTTGCCGTCCTCACGCCGCTCGTCGGCGCTGTCGCCATCGCCCTCTCGGGTGATCGGCACCGCCTCCGCGTCCTGTGGACTGCGCTGGCGGCGGTCACGACGTTCGGGCTGGTGGTCGCCATGCTGCCGCGGGTGCTCGATGGCGAGGAGCCCACCCGTCGAATCGGTGAGTTGGCGCCCGGCGTCGAACTCCTGCTGCGGGTGGATGCCGCCGGCATGGTCTTCGCCCTGTCGGCAGCAGCCCTCTGGATCCTGGCCTCGTCGTACTCGTTCGGGTACGTGGCCAGAGCCGGTGAGCAGCATCTCACCCGCTTCTTCGCCACGTTCGCCGTCTGCGTGTCGACCACGATGGGTCTGGCGTTCGCCGGGAACCTCTTCACGTTCTTCGTGTTCTACGAGTTGCTGACGCTCGCCACCTATCCGCTCGTGGTGCACAAGCAGACGCCGGCCGCGTTCGCTGCCGGCAAGCGGTACCTGCTGACGCTGCTCGGTGGTGGCACGGCGCTGTTGCTGGCGGTCGCGATCGTGCAGTACACCGTGCCGACGGCGAACTTCACCGCCGGTGGCGTGCTCGACGACGCCGCAACCGGAGCGGTGAGCGACACGATGGTGATCGCCCTGGTCGTGCTGGCGTTCTTTGGTTTCGGCACCAAGGCGGCCGTCATGCCACTGCACGGATGGCTTCCCACCGCGATGGTGGCACCGACTCCGGTCAGCGCGCTGCTGCACGCGGTCGCGGTCGTCAAGGCCGGGGTGTTCGGCTTCATCCGGATGTTCGGATACGTGATCGGCCCCGAGCGAATGGCCGAGATCGGGATCGGTCTCGTGGTGGCCGTGCTGGCAGGGGTCACCATCGTGACCGCGTCGGTGATGGCGTTCCGACAGGACCAGCTCAAGCGTCGGCTGGCCTACTCCACCATCGCCCATCTGTCCTACATCGTGCTCGGTGTCTCGCTGCTGTCGGCCTCGGCGTGGAGCGGGGCGTTGCTCCACCTCGCGAACCATGCCGTCTTGAAGATCACCCTGTTCTTCGCCGCCGGGGCGATCTACGTGACCACCGGTGTCGAACGGGTGTCGCAGATGGACGGCATCGGTCGGAGGATGCCCGTCACGATGGCTGCGTTCGGAATCGCGGCGCTGGGCCTGGCCGGGCTGCCACCGGTCGGCGGGTTCGTCAGCAAGTGGTTCCTCGGCTCGGGAACGATCGAGGCCGACCAGCCGGTGCTCGCCGTCATCGTGATCGGCAGCGGTCTGCTCACCGCCGGATACCTGTTGCCGATCGTCCATCGGGCGTTCTTCCGGAGCTCGGGCACCTTCGCGGGACCCACCACCGTGCGCACCGACGCGGTGCCGGCGATGCTCATCCCGATCGTGACGACCGCAACGATCGGTGTGGTGCTCGGCCTCGGCGACGTCTTCGCGTTCGGCGAACTCTCGAACGCGGTGGCTCGGGCAGTCGTCGGGGTGACGCCATGATCCTCGATGCGATGATCATCGGCGTCTTCGCGCTGACCGCGTCGTTCCTGCTCGTGCTCGGCGCCAAGTGGCTCGGGTCCGCCGTCGTGTCCCGTCCCGCCGGAACCCGCGCCGGTGAACTCGGCGACCCGCGGGACGATCTGTTCCCTGCGCCCGCAGCCGGCCGGCCTGTCGAGGTCGACGATGCCTGAGTTCAATCCGGCGTTCGTACTGCTCGTCGGTGCCCTGGTCGTGGCGATGCTGCCCCGCCGGCTCGGGGCCATCACGACCGTGGCGGTCGCCGCACTCGCGCTGCTCGTCACGGCCGGCCTGCCACTCGGCGCGACGGAGACCTACGACTTCTACGGCATCGAGCTCACCACCCTGCGCGTCGACGGGCTGGCGCGACCCTTCGCGCTCGTCTTCGCGTCGATCATGCTGCTCGGCTCGGTGTTCGGCTGGTCGACGATGGGCACGCTCGAGCGATTCGCCGGACTCGCCACCGCAGGAGCGGCCATCGGTGTGGTCCTCGCCGGTGATCTCCTCACGCTGTTCTTCTTCTGGGAGCTGAAGGTCACCACGGTGGTCCTGCTCGTTCTCGCTCGTCGCCGCGCCGTGTCGAGCGCAGCGGCGATGAGGTACCTGCCGGTCCACCTCGTCGGCGGCGTCCTGCTGCTCGGTGGGGTGATGTGGCACCGCGTCTCGACCGGTTCGCTGCAGTTCGAGAAACTCGAGCTCACCGGACCGACGTCGCTCATCCTGACGGGTTTCCTCGTGTCGGCGGCCGCGGTGCCGTTGCACGCCTGGCTCCCGGACACGTATCCCACAGCAACGGTCGCGGCCATGGTCCTGCTGAGCGCGTTCACCACCAAGTCGGCTGTCTATGCGCTGGCGCGTGGGTTCCCCGGTCTCGATCTGCTGATCTGGATCGGCGTCGCCATGGCGCTCTTCGGCGTCGTGTTCGCCATTCTCGAGGACGACATCCGTCGGCTGCTCGGTTACCACATCGTCAGCCAGGTGGGGTTCATGGTCGCGGCGATCGGCGTGGGCACGGCTGCCGCGGTCAACGGCGCGACCGCGCACGCCACCGCGCACGTGCTGTACAAGGGCCTGTTGCTCATGGGTGCCGGGGCCGTGGTGTACGCAACGGGCCGCAGCCGCACGTCGGAGCTCGGCGGTCTGCGCGGGGTGCTGCCGGTCGTCCTCGTGTTCTACATGGTCGGTGCGTTCTCGATCTCGGGACTGGCCGGATTCAGTGGTTTCCCCGCCAAGGAACTTGCCGTGTCCTCGATCGGTGCCGGTGGTGAGCCAGTGGCCCAGTGGCTGCTGAAGCTCGCCTCGGTGGGCACGTTCCTGAGCGTGGCGCTCAAGCTTCCGGCGTTCACCTGGTTCGGCCGCGCACGCGGGCCGGTGTCCGTCCGGCGCGTCCCGACCACGATGTACGTGGCGATGGGCGTCGCGGCGTTCGCCAACATCGCGATCGGACTCCGCCCGTCGCTGTTGTTCGACCTGTTGCCGGCACCCGAGCCCTTCGTTCCCTACACCGCCGGCAAGCTCGTCGAGTCGACCGTCCTGCTCGGTGTCACCGCGATCGCGTTCGTCGCGCTGCGGGCCAGGCTTGCCCCGAAGGCGACCACCAGCCTCGACACCGACGTCGTCTACCGCGAGCTCCCCGCGTGGCTCGGCCCGCGTCTTCGCCCGCGCGTCGACGTGGCCGTGGCATCGCTGCCTCGACCGGCATTCCCGACGGTGCCGGCCCCGTGGCGGCGGGGAGCGTTGCCGGAGCTCGGGGGAACGGTGGCGCCGGGCTGGCTGCTCGGCGGCACCATCGCCGGTGCCATGGTGTTCGTCCTGGCTCTCACGGTGGTGGTGGGGTGATGGGGCGCTTCCGGCGGACCACGATCGTCCAGGCGGTGTCGCTGTTCGCGTTCTGGTTCGCGTTGTCCGGCCGGACCGAACCGTTGTTCCTGGTGACGGGTGCCATTGCGGCCATCGTGGTCACGGTGCTCACGTCGCGCATCGTCGGGGTGTGTCTGCGGCCCGACCGCGACCACGTCGCGATCCGACGCATCCCGCTGGCTGTCGCGCGGGCCGGTGCGTTCGTGGTGTGGATGGCCGGTCGGATCCTGGTCGCCAGCATCCAGCTCGCGCGCATCGTGCTGTCGCCGACGATGCCGCTGGATCCGTGTTCGGTCCGCTTCCGCACCGAGCTGCGCAGCCCGCTGGCACGCGCCACGCTCGCCAACTCGATCTCGCTCGTCCCGGGCACGCTCACCGTCGACATCGAGGGCCAGGACATCCTTGTGCACGCGTTGTCGCCGGCTCAGGTGCAGGACCTCGTGTCCGGTCGACTCCAGAACAAGATCGCCGGGATCTTCCTCGAGGGCCCGCAGCCGCCGCTCGACCTGGATCTCGTCAACCGCGGAGAACTGTCGTGACCGGTCTGCTGCTCGTGCTCGCGTTCGTCGTCGGTGGTCTGACCATCACCGCGGTGATCGGTGTCGCCCGCGGCCCGACCGTGATCGACCGGCTCCTGTCGAGTTCGTTCGGGGCGGTGTCGAGCGTGGTGCTGCTGATGCT
>Ga0102938_10002871_pt1 | contig 12985 bp, 8 predicted proteins | sample SalPonR2_B_D2_MG_FD_84516 | JGI IMG/M metagenome (GOLD analysis project Ga0102938, IMG submission 84516) | Salt pond soil microbial communities from South San Francisco under conditions of wetland restoration - Salt Pond MetaG R2_B_D2_MG | ecosystem: Environmental > Aquatic > Marine > Intertidal... | reverse complement strand
GTGAAAAAGATTGTGGAACTGCACGGCGGAAGCGTCGCCTTCCGCAATGCGGCTCCGGGCTCGGTGTTCACCATCGCGCTGCCGGACAACGGGGGAACGCCATGAAAAAGATGATCGCCACCGCCTGGATGACCGCAGTCGTTATGTGCTGGGATGGACAAACGCTGACAAGATCGCAGTCCTTGAAGTTAATGCAAAAAAACAGCAAAGCCACCTGGCCGAACTAGGCAGTCGCATCAGTGCTCTGCAACAGGAGCAGGCCGGGCACAAAGAGCGTTTGCAAATCCTTTCCAAACTCGGGGAATATGAAGACTATCGTGAACTGGACTGGCAGCCTATTGCTGTCGCACTCGCTCGGCTGGAAACAGAAAGACAGGAACTTGAAGCAGCATCCGATTTGTTGAAGACCTTAACCGATCAGCTGCACGCTGTTGAGAAAACTATCAGCGAAACCGAACAAAAACTTAAAGATCGTCATGATCAACGCGCCAAAACCGAGCAGAAAATCAGCGATGCCAACGAGTTGCAGCAACAGTCTCAGGTTTTGCTGGCAGATTTGCCGGACACTACCGTGAGGCGCTTCGTAATTCTTGAAGATTTACGGGAAGAAGCCCTTGGTATTCAGCAGCTGACGGTCGAGTCCTGCGATCATCGCGAACGAGACATGCGCGACTGGTTGCAGACCCGGATTGATGCAGAGGATAGAAAACTCAGTAAGCTGGGCGAGAAAATTATCAAAGCGATGGCCGAATACAAAAAAGAGTGGCCACTTGAGACCCGTGATGCCGATGTCAATATTGCTGCCGGCTCCGAATTCGGAACGATGCTGAAGCAGCTTCAGGCCGATGATCTGCCACGTTTCGAGAGTCGCTTCAAGGAGCTGTTGAATGAAAACACGATCCGTGAAGTGGCAAATTTTCAATCGCAATTGGCCCGTGAGCGCGAAACCATCAAGGAGCGGATTACCCGGATTAACGAATCCCTGACCCAGATCGATTATAATCCGGGCCGCTATATCAGCCTCGAAGCTCAGCTGACCCTTGATGCCGAGATCAGGGAATTCCAGAGCGAGTTGCGGGCCTGCACAGATGATACCTTGCGCGGTTCGACCGATGGTCAGTATTCGGAGGCCAAGTTTCTCCAGGTGAAAAGAATTATTGAACGTTTTCGCGGTCGCGAAGATTATTCCGACCTCGATCGTCGCTGGACCGCCAAAGTGACGGATGTGCGCAACTGGTTCGTCTTTGCCGCCGCCGAGCGCTGGCGGGAAGACCATAGTGAGTACGAACATTACGCCGACTCCGGTGGCAAATCCGGTGGGCAGAAGGAAAAACTCGCTTATACCGTACTGGCGGCCAGTCTCGCCTATCAGTTTGGACTCGAGTGGGGGGCGATCCGTTCGCGGTCTTTTCGTTTTGTTGTTATTGACGAGGCTTTTGGTCGCGGCTCCGACGAGTCGGCCCAGTATGGCCTCCAGCTTTTTTCGCAATTAAATTTACAGTTACTGATTGTCACCCCGCTACAAAAAATTCATATCATCGAGCCTTTTGTCGCTAGCGTCGGTTTTGTTCACAACGAAGATGGCAAGGCCTCGGTTCTGCGGAATTTGAGTATCGAGGAATATCGCGCTGAAAAGCAGAGACTTAAAGGATGAAGTGGACAACGCCGGCTGATCTTAAAGCTCAAGTGATCCGGTTGTGGGATCGTGGTCTGTTGCTGTCGGCGCTGGTGAGTGGGGAGGAGCTTTTCCCTCGGCGCTTGACCTTCAAAACACCCACCTCACGACAATTAAGTGATTCTTTTGCCGAGGTTAGAACCTGGATTGCCCGCTTGACAGCTCTGTCCGGCAATTACCGGATTGAGTGGCGGCGGGTAAGTCACCCTGTTCTGGGAAGCAACGATATTCCTGCAGCAATCTGGATTGATACCCTAGATGATGCTTTAGCGTTCATCGGCAAGGGACGTAGCGCCGAGCAGTTTCGCACCCTGATGGAAATGGCCCGGCAACAACAACCCGAATTGCTCCTCTGGCTTGCCAAACGTCCTCTGAAGGGTTTGGAACTGGCAGCAGACTGGCCGGTTCTGTTGAGAATTGTTGACTGGCTGGCTAAAAATCCGCGTCCTGGCATCTATCTGCGTCAGCTCGATCTGCCCGGGGTTCATACTAAGTTTATCGAGGGGCACCGGGGTGTGCTTGCTGAATTGTTTGATCTGGTGGTCCCAAAAGAGGCTATCGATGCCGCATTCTCTGGAACCGGCGGTTTTTGCCGTCGTTACGGTTTTCTGGATAAACCGGTTCGGGTGCGTTTTCGGTTGTTGGATCCAGCTATCCGTTTGTTGCCGACGCGATCTGATCAGGACTTTGTTGTTACTCAGGCTGCCTTTGCTGAACTTGATCTGCCGATTGCTACGGTGTTTATTACCGAAAACGAAATCAATTTTTTGGCCTTTCCCAAGGTCGCCGGATCACTGGTGATTTTTGGTGGCGGGTACGGGTTTGGCCATCTGACTACGGCAGCCTGGTTGCAGTCCAAGAATATCCACTATTGGGGGGACATTGACACCCATGGTTTCGCCATTCTCCATCAATTGCGCGGACTTTTCCCCCACGCGCAGTCGTTGCTCATGGATCGAATGACCCTGATGGAACATCAATTGGTCTGGGGTACTGAAACTCAGCAAAAAATAGCGAACCTGCCACGACTGAACCAGGACGAAAACAGCCTCTACCAGGAATTATGCAACAACGCTTCGGGCAGCTCAGTTCGTCTGGAACAGGAAAAAATCAGCTATCAGTGGCTTGTCAATCGGTTGGATGAACAGTTTGAGCGGTGATCACTCGACACTAAAGCTCACCACATCACTCTCACTAACCCCACCCCGGCCATCGTCAGTGACAACTTTCCAGTAGTAGGTGCCTGCACTTAGAGGGCCGATGGTTTGACTGAAATCGTAGGCGGTCGTTTGTGGGCTGTCACCGCTTCCACCGCCACCACCCCCGCCACAGGAAGGTAACCACATCAGAACAACAGAGACGAACACGATGATGGCGAGGTTTTCACGTCGTCGTGACCGGGCCATTCCAAACAACGACAATCCAAAAAGGGTTGTAGTAACAGCGTAAGTGCCGATATTCAGAGGGTTGTTCAGGTAGGGATTATCAGCGACAACGACAATATAAGAAAGTTCATCGCCGTCTTGATCAGTTGCTTCTTCCCAGCTCAGGGTAATGGTGTCATTTGAAGTGAAAATGGTACCTGCTGTCGGTGCGATAATTCGTGGCGGTGTGGGTGGGGAGTTGCCGGAAATATCGGACAATAAGTCGTTTTCGATCAAGTAAAGAGCGGTAGCTACATCGAGTACTCCAAAACCATACGCATCATCCGCACCAATCGGACCTAAGTCGATTGCAGAATATTTCAGTGCCATATCAATTTCAGCAATACCAAGGTTAAGATCAAGGTTGCTTGCAGCGCTAAGCAGTAGCGCCACAGCGCCAGTGACATGTGGCGTCGAAAAAGAAGTGCCGGACACATCACTATAGGTGGCGCCCTCTTCAGTCACACTTTTTGCTACCTTGACCCAGACTCCCGGAGCCACCAGATCAGGGTAAGTGATGTCCTCCGGACAAGCAGATGGGCCACGTGAGCTGAACTCGGCGATAGTATTGTCCGGCCATGTAGCACCAACAGAAAAGCTTTCAGGATAGTTGCCGGGGCTGATGCTGGTTGCTGCCTCTGGACCATTATTGCCGGCTGCAGAAACAACAAAGATTCCAGCGGCTTTAATGGTTTGGATGGCCATGCGCAAATGGTAAGTACTGCTCTCGGAACCGAAGGTTGACAAACAGTTTCCTGCTTCGTCATCAAACCCCCAGGAGTTATTAATGACCGCCGGTGCCCGTTGCGGATCACCTCCAGGGTTTAGTACCCACTGCAATGCTTCAATGATATGGGAGAGATTTCCCGTACCATCGTCACGAAATAATTTTGCCGCAATCAGGCTGGCCCCTGGAGCCATGCCAATCGAGCTGCCACTGTGATTTCCACCGAGGGCAACACTGGCAACGCCGGTGCCATGGTAGTCGCCAAAATCATAGGGTGCTGTGCTGTCAGTATAAGGGTCGAACCAATCTCCGTCCTCACCGCGCCACCTTCCTGTCAGATCAGGATGATCAATGTTAACGCCTGAGTCGAGGATGGCAATAGTGGTCCCTGTGCCATCATAGCCACGTTGCCACAACAATGGCGCACCGGTACGCTCGATATTCCATTCTACCGGACTGTCCCCGGTGTCGAGAGTTGTGGGAAGTTGAATCTCTTCGTCAAGGGTTATTGCCTGAATGAAAGGAAGTGAAGCCAATTCCGCGAGAAAACCAGGCGGTATAGTCAATGCCGTGCTGTTAATAAGCCATAAGGGCCGGCCAGACTTAAGATTGTGTTGGTTTAATAACTGGTGCAGTTGTTTAAGGTTGCCAGCGGTAGAAGTTTTGAGTTCATGAACAATCTGGCTGCGCTGACGCGGCCCCAGTCTTCGTGCCAGCATCATCGGCATTTCGTCGGTCGTTAATGTCACAATGACCGAAACAGGCTCTGAAGCGTCTTGATCCAATACTGATTGAAGCTTTGGCGAGACGACCGCAGCAGCAACAGTCAGAGGGGTAGAAACCGCCAACAAAAGGCCAAGAATGGTTGCTAAAATGATACTCATCGGCATTGTCGATCATCCCGTAGTGGAGTTGTAAGGTGCGCCGAAAAAAGAAAGACAACCCGAAAAAGTTCCGGGTTGTCTGTATGTTACAGTAAAATTGGGGCTGTTGTCATTAGGCCATGCGTTTAAGGGCTTCGATGCGCTCTTCGAGGGGCGGGTGGGTTGTGAACAGACGCTTGATTCCTTGCCCTTTAGCGCCGGAAATACCAAATGCGGCAATCTGATCCGGCAATTGTGCCTGGCCGCTGTTGCGCTTGAGTTTTTCCAGTGCCCCAATCATTTTTTCACGGCCGGACAATCGAGCTGCTCCAGCATCGGCACGGAATTCGCGTTGCCGGCTAAACCAGAAAACGATGGTGCTGGCAAGGATACCGAAAACAATCTGGGCAATAATCGAGGTAATAAAAAATGCCGGGCCATGGCCACGTTCAGTTTTAAACACAACGCGATCAATAAAATGCCCGACGACCCGTGAAAGGACAATAACAAAGGTATTAACCACGCCCTGGACCAGTGCCAGGGTGACCATGTCGCCGTTGGCAACGTGACTGATTTCGTGAGCCAAAACCGCTTCCGCTTCGTCACGGGTCATGGACTGCAAGAGACCGGCACTGACTGCCACCAAGGCACTGTTACGGCGCATGCCGGTCGCAAAGGCATTAATTTCAGGGGCGTTATAGATAGCCACTTCAGGCATCCCGATGCCGGCAATTTCCGCCTGTTGTTTCACCGTCTGCAGCAGCCAGGCTTCCGATTCATTAGCGGGATTGGTAATGACCTTGGCACCGGTCATCCGCTTGGCGACGAATTTGGATATAGCCAGGGAGATAAACGCACCGCCAAAACCGAATACTGAAGCAAAAATGAGCAGGTTGGTCATATCCAGGCCGACACCCTGCTCGTCCAACATGCTGTCCACGCCAAGCAGATTCAAGACAATGCTTAAAACAAAAATAATTGCCAGGTTGGTTGCAATAAAGAGTAATACACGCTTCATAATGACTTGATCCTCCGTATAAAAAATGATGCAAATAGCATACTAAATTTTTGAAAATGTGTTTTTCTTTGACGACAAAAGCATGATGATGAAGTATACAGATAATTATTATGCGTTATCTGTCGAAGGTGTCAAGATAAACCGGTAAAGAGTTAAGTGGTATAATCAGTGTAAACGTGGAAGCGTTAACGTTCCGAATAAAACCTGCTACAATATACAAGTAAATCATTAACAGGTGGAGGATTCTTATGCAGAGCGTACCGGTTGTTTATGATGATGGGATGATGGACAAGGTAGATGCCCTCAGCCTCCAGATACTCATTGAAGAACAGATGATCGTCAAGTTTCAGCGTGGGAAAGGCTGGGCCTATGTCGGTGTTGATCCAATCCGCAAAAGCCAAAGAGATGACTATTCAGGGCCCGAGCGCCGCCAAACACATTTAAGTTTATGACCTTGCTTCGACTGGGCTCAGCTGCTTTGTTACGGGAGTAGCCGGGTCAGACGAAAATGGTAATTGCGTAACACTGACATGGCGCGGGTCCGTTGCTCTTTTCCCATGCGCAAAAGGACTTTCTGTCCGGCAGACAAGTTTTCCAGGGTCGGGTCGGCGTAGGTATAGGTAACAGAGGGACGCTCTAACGCCAAGGGGTCATCAGGATTTGGTGTTTCCAGCAGATGGTCAAGCACGTAAACCAGACGATCATTGAAGTAGGCGTTTGGATAGCCCAGCTGTTGATAGGCGGTTTGCAGTAGTGGATAAAGATAAACGTAGACTCTGATAACCGTATCAGGGTTGGTATTCTCAAGCAGGTCCAGGTAGGGAGCATAGCGCTGGTAGTTTTGCTGAGCTATCCGCAGGTTCTCTTCATCTCCCGCCGTCGCAAAGTTCCCTTCAGGAAATTCAAAGGGAATATGGGCTAGTGGCAGCTTTCTTTCCGGCAGGTTGTTGATGGTCAGCACCAGGCGCTGGATAAAGCTGTTCACGTCCACCAGATTACTGAAATGGCGACCGCCTAGCAGACCAGTCAGGGCCTGATCGACCAAAGCGTCACTGTTGTTAATGGCAGGCAGAGTTTCCGGCAGATCGCTCAGCGCATCATTCAGCGGCGTCGGCGATACATCTGCAACTGGTGCTTGCGTAGCAGGAGGAGGTTCCGATGCAGGTACAGTATCTGGGACTGGGTAGCGTACTACCGGTCGCTTGAGTGGTTCCTGTAAAGGGGCCGGGATAGCTGGATCGCTGACAATGACATCATCGACGCGACTGTGAAAATAGATCGACAATCCAAAAGCTACGATCACCGCCAGCAGGAAATAGATGATCAGGTTAGTAGTTTTCATGGATTCATCTTTTCTGACGTGAGTAAAAGAACGACCGTGTCATTGTGATGATAACATCTGTTGCTGTTGAAGAGGATATCAGTCTGGTGTAAGCGCAAGAGGGATTGCCGTTAACCGAAGATTGATGCCGCTTGCTCTGCACTGATTTTTTCCAGGGCAGGCGGTCCACCATCGGCCATCTGTGGAGCAACCAGCCAGTAATGCCAGAGACTCTTGTCAGCCGGGTAACGGTACAGCCTTCCTCCATCAGTGTCCCCTTGTTTGACCAGTTCCAGGCAGTTAGCGATGAGCCATTCTATACGCATCCAACCTGAGTCTTTTTCAACCCGGCTACCAAGATCAATCCAGAAGCCACGAATGAGGGTGGTTTCTGGTGTGAGTGCATAGTCTGTCAGTTCGATGTCCATTGTTTTTGATTGCCTGTTCCCTCAATGAGGGTGGTGAGTTCAAAAAAATTGAGTCAACGGATCATTGGATGTGCCAGTCAATGTTTCACCGCCGCCCTGATTATTATCAATATAAAAAAACACCTTCATTATAGCGAAAATGAAGTAGTAAATGTAGTGAAAACCGTCGCAGCACCAATGTTATTGTGATCCTACTCAGGTTTGAATCCCTGATCGTTATGTGGTAATTCTGGCACGCTGGATTCTGCCTGTTTTTTCAAGTCACTTCTATTTACTTCGAAAGAGTCATCATGATCAACAGTTTTGCGCAGCAGGTTATTGCGGCCGCTGAAGAGGGTGCTGTCGTTCTGACCGCTAACAAGCGCCTGTACCGCCATCTGCGGACGGTTTATGATCGTTCTATGGTCGAAAAAGGGGTGATGGTATGGTCAGGTGCGCGTATTTTTCCCTATACAACCTGGTTGCAGCAGTGTTTAGACAACATGGGTGAAAGTGGCCGCCTGCTGACCGCCTATCAGCAACACCACCTATGGGAAAATTTTATCTCCAGTGCGACCCGCGGCTCTGCTCTGGAGTTGATGAACCTTGATCGCACCACTGATACAGCGGTGCGTGCCCATAATTTGTTAAGTGAGTACGATCTGGTTCCTGAACCTCGCTACTTAACCGCCGACCAGAAAATGTTTTGTGAGTGGCGCAGTCAATATTTACAGTTATGTGAAGAGCGCCAGTGGCTCGATGAGGGGGGGCTCTCAATCCGGGTTCTTGCCGCTTTTGCTAAAAAACAATTACTCTTGCCGCAGAAGATATTGCTGGTTGGCTTCGATCAACTGCCGCCTGGCGTTATCAGACTTAAAGCCCTGATGAATGAGCGTGGATTCTCATGCTGTGAACTCGATATGAGTCTGGAAAAAGAGGGGCAAGTTGGACGTTTTAGCGCTGCTGATGAAGATGATGAAACTTTGCGGATGGCACGCTGGGTGCGTTTTTTGCTGGAACAGGGGGCTGATTCCATTGGCATCGTTGTTCCTGATCTGCAGCGCCGCCGTGCGCAGATTGAGCGCGCTCTAAGGCAACAGATTGATCCGCTGTCGGCAGTAAAATTTGATGAAACCAGCCTGTTCGGGCTTTCACTTGGCTCTCCTCTGGCGCTACAAGGGGTTATTGCTACCGCCCTGGCGTGTTTGGATGTCCAACCCCAGATGACCATGGATCGGGTTTCTTCCCTGTTGCGAACCCCTTTCATCCGCGGTAGCCAGCAGGAGACAGATCGCCGCGCCTTGTTTGACCGGCGGTTGAGATCATTCCAACAACAAAAGTTCAGCCTTGCTGCCATACTGCGCCTGACCAAGGGGTTTGGCGGCCTGTCTGACTTTGAGGGCTTTCTGGCCGGTCTAAGGGACATTAATCAGCGTGCGGTGCCGGCAGAAGAGTGGGCCGACCTGTTTGCTGCTGAGCTCAAGTCCTGTGGCTGGCCACAAGGAGTCCCTTTGTCAAGTATCAGTTATCAAGCGGTAACAGCCTGGTACGACAAGGTTTTGAGTCGCTTTGCAGCAGTTGATCCAACCGCGAACCCCATTGATCGCAGCCGGGCGCTGCGGATTGTACGCAGAATTGCCACAGAAACGGAATTTCAGCCGCAACGGGCGAGTGGGCCGGTGCAGGTGGTCGGTCTGCTGGAGTCGTCAGGATTGTCTTTCGATCATCTCTGGGTAATGGGGTTGGATGCCGCCACTTTGCCGGCTTATCCACGTCCTAACCCTTTTATCCCTTTTCGTCTGCAGGACGAAATGCAGATGCCGCATGCCGGTTTTTCCCGTGAACTGGAGTTTGCCGGGCAGGTATTGTCACGTTTGCGCTGTGCTGCCGAGCATATTGTCTTCAGCTATCCGCAACGCTCAGGAGATACCGACTTAAGTCCAAGCCCGTTGATCAAAGATATTGAACGGGTCGACACCCTGTCACTGGCTGACTGTGCCGATCTGCCGTACGAGATGCAAACTATGGCTGCTGACCTCGAATCATGGCAGGATGATCTGGGCCCGCCATTGCCAACCCACCAATCCAGCGGTGGCACCCGGCTGTTGCAGGACCAGGCCCATTGTCCTTTCCGTGCGTTTGTCCATCATCGTCTGGCAGTGCGCCGTTTTGATCAAGCCGCAGCAGGGTTGTCGCCCCTGGTACGTGGCAATCTGCTGCATCTGGTCCTGCAGGAAGTCTGGCGACAATGGGTTGCTCAGCATCACTATCTGCAATTAACCGCGACCCAGGTGCAGGAAGGAATCGCAGAGGCGGTTGAAAAAGCCCTGGTAGCCGGATTGGATACTGATCCTGATCTTCATCAACAGCTTTATCTTTTAGAGAAACAGCGTCTGGTCAGGCTGGTGAGCGAATGGCTTGAAAACATCGAGAGCCGGCGTGATCCCTTCACGGTTGTTGAAATCGAGCAAAGCCATCAGGTCAGGATTGGTCCGTTAGAGTTGACATTGACAGTTGATCGTGTCGATCAGGTGGCCAGTGGCGAGCGGATTATCATTGATTATAAAACCGGCAGCGCCATCAGTATTGCCGACTTTTTAACAGAACCCTTGATTGAGCCGCAGCTGCCGAGCTATGCCGTCGCCGGAGGCGATTTGAAAGACCGGGTGCAAGGGATTGTTGTTGCACAGGTTAAAGCGGGTCAGTGCGGATTAAAAGGCATCACCAGTGACGATGGCCTGCTCGCCAAAGTGCGTTCGGTGGCGACATTATCAAAGGCTCAGGAAGTCGGTGTCAGCGACTGGACTACCCTGATTGATTTCTGGCACCGGCAACTTGATCAACTTGCGACCGATTTTGCTACCGGCGCTGCTGCTGTCAAGCCATTTGATCCGCTTAGAAGTTGTCGCTATTGTGATTTGCCGGGCCTGTGCCGGATTGGAGAGATTGAAGAGGAGGGGAGTGATGAGTAGCGCCGACCAGCAACAGCGCCTCCAGGCTATTGATACCAATATTTCCTGTATTGTCCAGGCTCCCGCCGGTTCAGGGAAAACCGAACTGCTGATCCAACGCTTACTGGCACTATTGGCCGTGGTCGATAAACCACAACAAATTCTGGCGATTACCTTTACCAATAAGGCTGCTGCTGAAATGCGCCGACGTTTGCTCGATGCTTTGGCGGATGCTCAGAGTGCACCACAACCACAAGTCGAGCATGAAGCCCTGACCTGGCGTCTGGCGCGCCAGGCCCTGGAGCGTCAAGGGGAGAGTCTGTTGCTGAATCCTGCCCAGTTGGCGATTCAGACGATTGACAGTTTTTGCGCCACCATCGTCCGCAAGATGCCCTGGGTAACGCGCTTTGGTGGCATGCCGGACATGAGTAACGATGCGCCGGAACTGTACGAGACAGCAGTAACTCAACTCCTTGCGCAACTGGAACAGCCGGGCCCGGTCAGCGACGCATTAAAAATTGTTCTCGAACATCTGGATAACAACATGGCGGTGGTACAGCGGATGCTCATCAGCCTTCTCGGTCGCCGTGATCAATGGCTCAGGCACTTAACCAGCGATAAAGAAAAGCTGCATAGCGAGCTTAATGCCGGCCTTGAGCGCATCTGTAACGAACATCTGGAACGCGCCCGTCAGAGTATTCCCGCGCCCCTTGTAGCTGAACTACTGGCCTGTATTGATTTTGCCGCTCACCACTGCCCTGACGATACCGCCATAGCTCACTGGCGAGAACAGGATGTGTTGCCGCCGGCCACGATGGCGCAGATACCCCTATGGTGTGGACTTGCTGATTTGTTGTTGACCAGTTCCGGTACCTTAAGGAAATCGTTAAACAAGAATGTCGGCTTTCCTGCGGGTCATCACTATAAGGCATCCAAACAGAGGATGGCCAACCTGTTGGAACAGTTTGAACGGATCCCTGATCTGGCTGTCGCTTTTCAGCAAGTGCGTTCCTTGCCCCAACAGTCCTACACTAGTAAACAGTGGCAACTGGTGGATGCCTTGTTTGACCTGTTGCCGCGTCTGGTGGCCCAACTGTGGCTGGTCTTTCGCTCACGCGGCGAGGCTGATTTCACCGAGATTGCTCTGAAAGCGAATCAGGCCCTGGGGGAGGCCGACAACCCGAGTGATTTATTGTTACAGTTGGATTATCAGCTTCAGCATGTTCTGGTTGATGAGTTTCAGGATACATCACGTTTGCAGTATCAGTTGTTCAGTACCCTGACCGCAGGCTGGACCGCAGGCGATGGCCGCACCCTCTTTCTGGTCGGTGATCCCATGCAATCAATCTATCGTTTCCGTGAAGCCGAGGTCGGGCTGTTTCTCCATAGCTTCAAAGGGGCTTTCGGCAGTGCCGATCTGCCGCTGACTCCTTTACGTCTATGCTCTAATTTTCGTTCGCAACAGGGGATAGTCGATTGGGTCAATCAGGCTTTTACAACCATTTTCCCGGCCCGGATGGACGTCACTACCGGTGCCGTGCCGGTGGCAACCGCAGAAGCTGTCAAGCCTGCTCTGGATGGGAACGCAGTCCACATTCACCCCTTTGCCGGCGTCGATGATGTCGCAGAAGCCGAGCGGATTGTCGCTATTATCGAGGCTGCTAGGGACCAGGATCCGCAGCAGACCATTGCTGTTCTGGCGCGTGGTCGCAATCATCTGCGGCGGTTATTGCCATTGTTACGACAACGTGGAATCGCCTACCAGGCCAAAGACATCGATCGTCTCGAAGCTCGCCCGGCAGTGCTTGATATTGTCCACTTGACTCGCGCGCTGCTCCATCGTGGTGATCGCCTTGCCTGGGTCGCGGTACTTAGGGCGCCCTGGTGTGGTTTGACCCTGGACGATCTGCATCACCTCTGTGGCGAATCTCATGAGCGTACCATTCCGTTGATGCTGGCTGATATGACTGTCATTGCGCGTCTGAGTGACGATGGTCGCTGTCGCCTTGAGCGGGTTTGGCCGATTCTCCAGCGCGCGATGAAAGTCCGGTCGCAGTTGCCGTTGCGTGATCTGGTGGAAGGCTGCTGGGTAGCTCTTGGTGGTCCGGTAGGTTTGTCAGAAAATGCCATAACCGATATCAACCTGGTTTTTGCGCTGATTGAAGAGCTTGATCAGGGGGGAGACCTTGCAGATATGGAGCAATTGGCACGGCGCTTACAGCAGCTTTACTCTCCTGCTGACAGTCACGCGAGTGGTAAACTCCAGATCATGACGATCCACAAAGCCAAAGGCTTGCAGTTTGATACCGTCATCCTTCCCGGTCTGGGAAAGAAAACCCGTACCTCCGACGCGCCCTTGTTACGCTGGCTTGAACATCCCGAACATGGCCTGTTATTGGCTCCGGTCAGTGCCCGTGGCAGCCGGGAAAAAGACCTGGTTTACCAGTTGGTGGCACACCTGGAAGCATGTAAAGACGATTTTGAAAATGCCCGGCGTTTATATGTCGCGACCACTCGGGCTATTCGTCATCTGCACCTGCTCGGACATGCCCAGACTGATAAAAATGGGGATTTACAGCCACTGAGGGGATCATTGCTG
>Ga0102938_10002870_pt1 | contig 12987 bp, 13 predicted proteins | sample SalPonR2_B_D2_MG_FD_84516 | JGI IMG/M metagenome (GOLD analysis project Ga0102938, IMG submission 84516) | Salt pond soil microbial communities from South San Francisco under conditions of wetland restoration - Salt Pond MetaG R2_B_D2_MG | ecosystem: Environmental > Aquatic > Marine >... | reverse complement strand
GAGATCGGCGGGAAGTTGCGCAGCGAGGTCGCGCGCCTCGCCACCCTTCAATCGCTCGCCGAGCACCGAGAGCGTGGCCAGGACGGCGTCCTCGGCTGTCCGGGCGTCGGGAAATTCGCCTCGTCGCTGGACCTCGTGGATCAGTTCTCCTCGGTTCATTCGCGTCCTCCGCTCTGTGATCGTGGTCTGTGGCGCTGGTGACCCAGTACCCGGACTCGGAGCGGATCACGCATGCCACGCCCTCGACCGCCGACGATCCGGCCGGTGCTCCGGGAGCTGAGAGCCGACATCGCTCTCACCCCCACCTCGGCGGCGACGTCGACGGATCCGGAAGGAGGCAGTCGCGCCCTCGTGGTGTGATCGTCAGTGCCCGGTCCGGGCGTCGACCCAGGCGAGGTATTCGGCGGAGCCGGCCAGTGCCACCCCGGTGATGGCGGGCAGCTCGTAGGAATGCAGCGCCCGGACCTTGTCGACGATGGCATCGAAGTGTTCGACCCGTGTGACGGCGGTGAGCAGCACCTCGTCGTCGTGCTCGACCGCGTCGTTCCACTCGTACACGCTCGAGATCGGCGCGAGGTGGGCGCAGGCGACCAGACGTAGCTCCACCAGCGCATCGGCGATGGTTGCGGCCTCGTCCCGGGAGCCGCAGGTGATGCTCACCTCGCAGTGGTCGAGCGTCGTCACGCAACGATCTTCGCGCACGGCCGGCACGGCATCCAGACCGATGTCAGCGTGTGCGGTCGTGTGCACAGATGTTCCGCAGCGTGATTGCGCTCCGACTGGCGGCAGCTGGTCAGGTGCCCGGGATCGCCGCAGCGGCACGTTCGGCGGCGGCGAGCGCGCCCTCGATGTGTCCGGGTGCTACCGACGCCGTCTCGGTCGATGCCCAGTGGAGGCGTCCGCCGAGCGACGGATGGTGGAACTCGAGGTGTCCGTACGTGGCGTAGTCGCTGAGGCCGAGCGTTCCGGGCGCGACCGTGAACGGTTCGTCGCGCCAATCGTGGATCCAGAGTTCGCTCGGCGCCGTCGCCTCGGCGCCGAACAGTGTGGCGAGCTGGTGGAGCACCTCGGCGCGGCCGGGTGCGGGTGCGCCGGGGTCCGGTCGGGCGAATCCGAACAGCGCCGCGGGAGTTCCGCCGGGTCCGCTCATGTCGTGGATCTCGCGGAGCGGTCCGACGTGGCTGAACGCCGAGCCTGCGAGCCCACGGTCTCGCCAGAACGAGTGTCCGTACCGTGCGACCACCTTGACGGTTGCGCCCATCCACACCGGAGTTGCCTCGGCGACAGCATGGACACCATCGTCGAGTCGGTCGATGACGATGCTCGCGACGGCGGTGGCCGGGGGGACCGCCAAGATGACGTGTTCCGCGCGCAGGTACGAACGTGGCGTGGTCACCTCGATGAGGTTGCCGTCCGGATGCAGCGAACGGACGGGTTCGTTCAACCGAATGGCGCCGTCGGGGAGTGACCGGGCGAGAGCTTCCGGTAGTGACTGGGCGCCCTCGTCGAACCGACTCGACGGAACGTCGAGTTGGTTCCCCTCGATCCGCTGCGCGCCCGAGGGTGGCTGGTACATCATGTCGCCGTCGAGGTACTGCGCGAAGACGTCGAGGTCGAGCTCGGAGACGAGCGTGGACACACGCCGTTCGTTCGGCCAGAACCAGGTGGCACCGAGATCGAAGCGGCGATCACCCGATCGCACCGACAGCAGACGGCCACCGACCCGGTCGCGCGCTTCGAGCACCACCACCGATCGCCCGGCATCGTGAAGCAGCTGGGCCGCTCGGAGCCCGGCCGGGCCGGCGCCGACCACGGCCACGTCGACGTCCGTTTGATCGCTCACGAGTACTTCGAGCGGCCTCGCACGTAGTTGCCCACGACGCCATCCTGCCACCCACCGACCGCTGACGTCAGCGTTCATCGCCGAGACCCGCTGCCTCGCTCGCGTCGTCCCGCAACGTCGCGGTCCTCGTGACGAACGACTCTGGAGCCGCTCGGCGAGGATGTCGTACCGTCGATCGGGAGACAGTGAGAGGAGGTTCTCATGGCTGATCGGATGTCGGTCGACGAGGTGCTCGCCTCGATCAAGGGCACCAAGGACTCGTTGTCGGTGCGCCGAGCGTTCGGCGACCCGTACGACGTCGACGGTGTCACCGTGATTCCGGTCGCTCGTGTCGCCGGCGGCGCCGGTGGCGGTGGGGGAGAAGGCGTCGACGAAGAGGGTGCCTCGGGTGGAGGATTCGGTACCGGTTTCGGGATGGGTGTGATCCCGATCGGTGTCTATGAAGTACGCGGGGACCGCGTGGAGTGGAAGCCGACGGTCGATGTCAATCGTCTCCTCAAGGGTGGCCAGGTGCTGACCGCCGTCATCGCGGTGTGCATCGCGCTGGTGATGCGCGCTCGCTCGGCGTGAGTTGACGGCGAACCTTGCCGGTCACCGCACTAGCGTCGTGGTCGTGTTCCTGTCACCCTCGGAAGAGCCCGAAGCGGACGGTGAACAGCCACCCATCGCCGAGGTGACGGTCACCGACGCCGCCAGCCGATGGGCCGAACAGCTCGAGCGGTGGGCGATCCCCGAGGAGATCCTCTCCCGGGCGCCGGTGTCGCCGTGGCGACACGACACGGCGATGTTCGTGGTCGACGACACCCTCGATCGGAGCGCTCCCGCCGCACAGATCGCGCGCGCCGTCCTTCCCGTCGCCGGCGGTTCGGTGCTCGACGTGGGATGCGGCGGTGGACGCGCGGCGATGTCGCTCGTGCCACCCGCTGAGCGCGTGATCGGTGTCGACCAGAATCCGGCGATGTTGGCCGAGTTCACGCGCGCTGCTGCAGCAGTCGGGGCGCGGTCGACGACCATCGAGGGCGTGTGGCCCGAGGTCGCCGACCTGACACCGGTCGCCGACGTCGTCGTGTGTCATCACGTCGCGTACAACGTCGCCGACATCGAGCCGTTCCTGCTCGCGCTCACCGGACACGCACGCCTCGCCGTCGTACTGGTGCTCCCACCGCGCCACCCGCTGTCGGGTTGGAACGACGCGTGGCGCCACTTCTGGGGGCTGGTACGCCCGGCCGGGCCGACCGCCGACGATCTCGCCGAGATCCTCGATGGGCTCGGTCTCCACGCCGAACGGTGGGACGTGCCACGCCCACCGCTCGCGCGCGCCACCGCGGATCCTGCCTCTCGGGTGTCCTCCGCTCGTCGGCGGCTGTGCCTCACCGAAGACCGCGACGACGAGCTCGCCGACTACCTCGACACCCACGAGCCCCAGTGGTCCGACACCAACGTGGTGTTCCGCTGGCCCGGCTCCGCCGGCGACGACCGACCCTGACGGGCTGGCACCGTCGATCGTCGGAACCCGTCAGCTAGGAGACCGCTGAACAATCGGCTCTGTCGGGTCGAGCTGGGTGCGTGCTCGGGGTGGCGCGTCGCGGAGTCGTGATGTGGTGTGACGGTTCGTTGGCTGCTGGCCCGGTCAGGTGGTCGGGGCGAGGTTCCAGGTGGTGCCGTCGTGGTCGAGGCCGAGGTTGATCAGTCGTTTGAGGTTGACCGTGGCGGCTCGGGTGGAGAACGCGATCTTGTTGCGGGCGACGCCGTGGTGTCGCACGCGGCGGTGGCCGTTGGTGACGAGCCACGCGATGGTGCGCTCGACCATCGGGCGGTGTTGGCGGTAGTCGTCGGCGAGGTCGGTGTCGGTTCGCCATCGCAGCCGGTTGGCGGCGAGGTGCTCGTCGTGTTCGCGGACGATGAATGTTCTGCCGTCGATGGCTGAGGTGCAACGCGACCGGACCGGGCAGCCTCGGCACTTGGTCCCGAACGTGGCGCTGCCCTTGTCGGTGATGTGGGTGGTGGTCCCGTTGGGGCAGGTGACGGTGCGGGCGGTGTAGTCGATGCTGAAGTCGTCGCGACCGAATTGGTCGTCGCCGAGTTTCGAGTTCCGTGCGAGCGGCCAGGGTTTGATCACGATCCGATGCTCGGCGTCATTGAGAGCGGCGAGTGAGTCGCCGGATCCGTAGGCGGAATCGGCGAGCACGTCGAGGCTGTCGGTTTCGTTGGCGAGGAGCTTGATGCCGGTGGGTCCGTCGCCTTGGTTGGCTGGTGTGAGATCGCATGCGGTGATCAGCCCGGTCGACGGTTCGACAGCGACGTGAGCTTTGTAGCCGTCGCGATATGACGACCGCGACTTGTGCATGTGGCGTGCCTCGGGATCGACCGTCGAGATCACCCGATGCTTCGCGACTTTGCGTTCGATCTTCCAGCTGCCTTCTTCGTCGCCGGGTTCGACGTCTTGGCCGGCAACCAACGCGAGCAGGCCAACGAGTTGTTGCTGGGCGTCGTCGAGATCGGCACCTTCGACCGCAGCCAACACGGCGAGGGCGTCGTTGACGAGTCGAGAGACCAACTCGTCGCGGGCGACCGGGTCGTTCCACGCGCATGCAGGCTTGCCCGAGCCGGCGTCGTAGTCATCGCCGACCAGATCCGCTGCGGCGGCTTCGGGAATAGCGGTGCGGACTCGTCGGATCATCGACACCAACTGCGTCACCGTGTCCTGCGTTGCGACCGCGTCATCCAACAACGTCGAATCGAGCGCCCGACGATGCTTGTTCGCCAACACGTTCGTCGACGCAATCACGTCGCGCACCGCGTCGAAGATCCGCTCCGGACGATCCGAGCGGCGCAGCCGGTTGCGCCACTGCGTCAACGTCGTCGGGTGGAACCCGGCATCGGTGATCGACAGACCGCACGCCACCTTCCAACGCAGATCCGTCGCCAGTGCCTGGGTCGCGTCACGATCCGACAAACCCTCCAGCGACTGCAACACCAACACCGATGCGATCACATCAGCGGGTTGCGACGGGCGGCCCCGACCCGACGGGAACAGATCCGCGAACGCATCATCAGGGAACAACCGGCGACGATGCTCAGCCAAGAACGCGTACACCGAATCGGCCGGGACCAGATGCGACACGAACGCCGCCGCGTCCAACAACTCGACGTTGGGATCCGAGCTTCCCTGCATCCCACAATTTTCGTTCACCCACCCGAGAATCGCGAGCCTTTCACCCAGGATTGTTCAGCAGTCTCCTAGTCGATCGCGTCAGGCAACGTTTGCCCCGTTTGCAGGCTGGCCGCAAACCGGCGGTTGGGGTCAGTGGTGGAGGCCACCGTGGCCCGCGACTATGGGGCACTCGGTAAGGACCGCGATACGGCGCGCTCGCATCGGAGTCGATCGGATTACGGAGCGGATGTTATGCGTCGGTGGTCGGCGAGCATCTTGCCGGATCTCGCTCGGCTGCACGCCAACGTCGCTTCCGTCATTACCGAGCCGGGTTACGATGCGGCACGGCAGTTCGATACGTTCATGACTCAGGCGTGGCTCGTCGGTCTCGTACGGTTGTCGCCGTGCACGGGAACCCAAAGCTCGGGGCGAGCGTCTGATGAGAATGAGGTCTCGACTTCTTGTGTCGCTCGCCGCCGCGATCGTTGCCGTTGCCAGTGGCTGCGGGGGCGACGATGCCGCTACGTCTACCACCGCCACAACAACCACCGAAAGCGAACCCGCGCCATCGTCAACCCAAGCGGCTCCGTCGACGGAGTCAACTCCGACGAGCACTGAGGGCACCACCAGCACGTCGGTCGTCGCCGACGCGTGGGAGCAGTCCTCGGCCGTTCTGGTCACGGCTGGCATCGCCACGCAATCGAACATCCCCGCCGAGGTCCCCGAGGTCCAAGCCATCGGCGCGACGTCTGACGGCTACTTGGTCGCTGGTTCGGTGAATGGTGGCTTTGCGGTCTGGCGGTCGGCGGATCTCAAGTCGTTCGAGCCCGTGTACTCAGAGGTCTGCTGCGAGCGCTATCTGCGCGCTTCTTCGATCGCTGAGTTCGACGGCTCGCTACTCATCGGCGGAACCGGCGAGTTCGGCGTCGTCCGAACGGAAGAGGCATTCATCCTGCGATCAGACGATGGTGGGGCTTCCTGGGCGTTGATCGACGACCCGCTCTTCACCTCGGACGCCAACCGCGTCGATCGGATCATCGCCACGGACCACGGGGTGCTGGTCGAGACCGTGGACGATCGGTGGGCCGGCCAGCCACGGTCCGTTGCAGCGTGGTCCGATGACCTCACAACGTGGCAACCGGTGGAGCTCCCGGGACGTCAACCCGAGGACTGGCCATGGTTCACACAGGCTGCCGAGGCGGTGTTCGCGATCTCGCAACGAAACGACGGTCCCGAAGGCACGTTCGGCAGCTGGGTGATCTGGCGATCCGACCACGACGGACGAGGCTTCGTCGAAGCGTCAACCCTCGCCGCCTCCGACATCGCAGGCTTTCTCACCTTCGGCGACACGCTCGCAGCAGTGCCATTCAACTACCGAGATGAATACCGCCACCTCGACGTCCGAGGACTGACCGTTCTGGACGCAGAAGGAGAGTGGCGTGAACTCGAACCGGATACCGGCACATGGGGCGACGGCTGGGTCACGGCATACCCCGCCGCTGCGAGCGAGCAGTCGGTTCGGACCTACACCCTGGTGACCAGGACGATGCGAGCCAGCGTCCACTACTGCTACGACGACGTCGCCACCTGTCAGCAGCCGGAAACGGCACTCCTGGCAACCGAGGACGGCATGACCTGGCACGACGTTGCAGGATTCCCCGCGACCGACAACGTCCGAGGCGATCCAATGCTGCTGACCACAGGCCCGGACGGCGAGATCGTGCTCCTTGCGGCCAGCTATCAGGGCCCACAGATTCAGATCACGAGATGGACCGCCGGCTCCCCACCGCCTGTCATCGACAACCCCGACTACGCCGCTCCAACCATCCCCGTCCCGCTGTACGACTACGAGCAACCGTTCAACGTGGGCGACGAGCGCCGATACCCACTTGGGCTCGGCGGCTGCGGCGGGATGTACATCGACGACCAGCTCTGGGAACCTGACTCACCGCTCCCGAGTCCCACGCCACCCGATTGGCCGTTCAGGCCAGTGCAGATCGCTGACGGGCCGGAAGGCTACGTCTACGGCCGCATCCACCGGCTCGCACCAGACACGATCGAGTACTCCATCGAAGGCCTCGGACCCGTAGCCACATTCCGCCCTGCACCGCCGCCCGAGTACGTCTGCGGCTGACGAAAGCTCCGTTGAGCGCATAACTGCGACTCGGCTGGTCCATGACGCCCGTCCGGTATCGGCACGACGGCGCCCGGGGCAGGCGCCCGGAAACGTTCGTTTTCGATCGATCGCTGCCGCGTGTGGTCTACCGAGCCCGACTTGCCCAACGTGGCGTGGGCCGCCAAGCTCGAGTGATGGAGTCGGACCGGTTTGCCGCTACCTGGCACGAAGCAGCCGACCGAGCAAACTACGACTTCTACGAACCCGACAGCGATCAGTACCGGTCGGCCGGGAACTATTCCGGGGACGGCAACCAGATTGGGGTGTGTGGCCTCGTGGATGAACACACCGTCCACGTCGAGACCTGGTCGAGCGAGCGTCAGCTCGACGACGCCACCATCCGGCAACTATCGGTGCGACAGGTCTGGGCTCACAGCCGAACCTCTGAGTCCGGCGAACTGAGCGAGGTCGACGAGACAATGATCGAAGACGACGAGCGAGTCGTCGTGATCGCCGAAACGTCCTACGCATGCCCCGGCGTACGTGTGCGTGACGGCCATCACTGGGCCGGCACAACGTTGATCGGCGACACTCGTCTCAGGATCATCACCACGTCGCCGCTGCGCCGGTTCGCCTTGCGCGTCTGCGCAAACCCAGACTCGCTGCTGCGAACACCGCCCGCCCGCCGCCCTTGAGGGACCACCACCCAGCTCGATAATTGCGCCGTCGCCACGCCAAGGACATGCGCGAGTACGGCACGTACCGATCGGTCGCGACGAGCCGAGACCCGCTCGTAATCGCGAGCAGAAACGCTCCGTCCCGCGCCGCACTGCCGGCGAGGTGTTTGACGTCTTGGCACGACTGACCTGCCCCATAATCTCGAACCGCCGAGTCTGTCGGAACGTGGCCGAAGTGTTGTTACACGGGTGAGTGCCGATCGGGGACACCCCGAACGTCTGACGCGGCACTAGCTTGCCGTGATGGACGGCATCCACGACATGGGGGGCATGGCCGGCTTCGGGACGATCGACGTGTCCGCGGGGGCCTCCGGATACGAAGGGTGGGAGGCTCGTCTGCAGGCCACAGCGCTGCTGTCGGGCGGAATGAGCCGACCGGGCATCGAGGCGATCCCACCGGCCGAGTACCTCGCATCGGGGTACGCCGAGAAGTGGCTCGTCTGCTCCGAGCACCGCCTCCTCGGCGACGGGGTGATCGAGGGCAAGCAGCTCGATCGTTGGTGCTCGGAGCTGGCGGGCGATCCGAACCGGCTCCCACCTCGTGACGAAGACCCCGACGCCGTGCCCGGTCTCGTCGCAATGCTCACCACCACGCCCTCGATGGCGCGGGCGACCGAGTCCCGCTTTGCCGTCGGCGACCGGGTTCGGGTCTGCCGCATGCGGCCGGAAGGTCATCACCGCTGCCCGCGCTACGTGCGTGGGGCCGTCGGCGTGGTCGAACGCATCCCGGGTGCCGAACACCAACCACCGACCGAGCCCGGCGGCGACGTCGGACGGTTCGAGGCCGTCTACACGGTCCAGTTCGACTCCCGGGAACTCTGGGGCGACCAACGCGGCGAGGGCGAACCCGTCTTCGATCTCCTCGTCGACCTGTGGGAGAGCTATCTGGAGGACCCATGAGCGACCACGATCACGATCACCACCACGATCACGAACACCAACACGGCGACGGCGACGAGCACGGTCACCGCCACTACGACACACCTGGTTCGCGCCGCGCCCGCTCCGCGCTCGAGGTGCGGGCGATGGCACTGGAAGCCGCCCTCGTGGAGAAGGGGGTGGTGAAGAGCGACGCCATCGACGCTTTCACCGACGCACTCGAGCACCGTTTCGGGCCTCACCACGGGGCACGAGTCGTCGCTCGTGCCTGGACCGACCCGGACTTCAAGCAGCGGCTCCTCGACGACGGCAACGCAGCGTGCGCCGAACTCGGCGTCGCCGGTGTCGAGGGCAACATCCGGGTGGTCGAGAACACCGACGAGGTTCACAACCTCGTCGTCTGCACGCTGTGCTCGTGCTATCCATGGCCGCTGCTCGGGCTTCCCCCCATCTGGTACAAGAGCTTCCCGTACCGGGCGAGAGCGGTTGCCGAGCCCCGAACCGTCCTCAGCGAGTTCGGTGTCGAGGTCGCCGACCACGTACGCGTCCGGGTGTGGGATTCCAGTTCCGAGATGCGGTACTTCGTGCTGCCGGCCCGGCCCGATGGCACCGACGACCTGTCCGAGGAGGAACTGGCGGCGCTCATCGACCGCAACTCGATGATCGGCACCGCGCTCGTCACAGCGCCCTGAGCGGGCTCGCGGCGCGGGCGGTCAGGCGTGGTCGAATCGGCCCCTGCTGCGGTCGATCGGGTCAGGAGGAAGATCGAGGAAGCGGGCGCGCATCGTGTCCCACAGGGCGAGCCGTGACCAGTCCGGCTCGTCGAGAATACGGTCGTCGTCGTCGCGGTGCGGGTTCGGGAGCAGCACCGTGAGCATCTGGTCGCCGTCACCGTTGAACATTCGGAACATCCACGACCCGGGGGCGCCGTCGATCCACTGGCGCTGGAGTTCGGCGTGCGCACAGCGGCGCCGGCGCGCCGGCTCAGGCTCGACCGGCCGGCCCGTCGAGCCGCGGTGTTCGCCGATGCACAGATGGAGACGGGAGTTTCCGAGATCGATGGTCAGGTAGCCGTCGAGGATCGTCGTCCGTGGGGCTTGCGTGGCGGTGATCTCGTGGACGGCCCCCGGGATCACCGTGCCGAAGCGGACCGAGTGCCAGTGTTCGACGAGCGTGAGTGTGAGCAGTTCGTGCAGGGTGCGTTCGTCGATCGGCACGGGGAACACCTCGAGATCGTCGACGCAGTCCTCGGTGGTGCGATAGGCCGCTGCGGCCATTCGGTGCCGGTCGACGTCCTGGCGGGACGCGAGTTGATGGTCGGCAACGAGATCGTCGAGCGCAGCGAGCCACGACTCGTAGTAGTCGCGGTGTGGAGCGTTGCCGATCGCGGCGATCAGGCGATCGCGGAAGTCGTCCCACGAGACTCCGAGCGCGGCAACGGTCTCGATCGCGACGGCGACGGCGCGTCCCTGCCACGGTTGGTCGAAGACCGGCTCGTCGCCGTCGTCGCGCGGCAGTGCTGTCGGTCCGTCCATTGCCTCGGCCTGTACCCGCAGATCGGCAAGCATCTGGTCGTCGGTCGAAGCCACGACGCGACCCTACGTCGAGGCGGCCGAGAGGCAGAACCACGCCGGCTCAGCTCCCGGCAACTCGGGTGGTGCTCGAGTCGGCTGAGTTGGCCTCTGCTCACGCTCGCGGCTCGCTAGGGTCGGCACCATGGGCGTGTGCGGGGTGGTTCTCTCGGCCGGACGGGGATCGCGGTTGGCGCCGTTCTCCGACACCCGGCCGAAAGCATCGTTCCCCGTCGGATCGCAGAGCCTGCTCGATCGCGCCGTCGACGTGCTCCGTCCCCTCGTCGACGAGGTCGCACTCAACGTCAGCGGGCACGCCGACTGGTTCGCTGCGCACGTGCCCTCGGACGTGCGGATGTTCGAGGAAGGATCCGAACCGCTCGGTACGGCAGGCGGGCTGTACAACATGCGCAACTGGATCGGCGACCGTGACGTCGTGGTGCTCAACGCTGACTCGGTGCTCTTCGGCGACGTCGCCGACTTCGTCCGCGGACGAGACGGGGCTCCGACGCGTCTGCTGGTCACGCTCGATCGAGCGTCCCCCGACTTCGACGGCCTGTGGCGGTTCGTCGGACTCTCGACCATGGACCGCGCGACCGTCGCGAGGATCGGACCCGAGACCGAGGATCTGTATCGCGACCTGTGGAAGCAGCAGTTGGCCGACGGTGAGATCGACCTGGTTCCGTTCACCGGTCTGGCGATCGATACCGGGACACCGGCCGACCTGCTGGCGGCGAACCTCGTCGAGAGTCGGGGCGCAACCGTCGTCGAGTCCGGCGCGACGGTCGATGGGACTGCCGACCACTGCCTCGTGCTCGCCGGCGGCGACGTGCGGACGGGCGAGCACCTGCGGCACTGCATCGTCGCCGGCAACGCACGGTTCGAGCTGTCGAGCAACTCGATTGAACCGACGGCGCGAAGCTGACCGCGCTGACCGTAGGGTCGCGCCGTGGACGGCGCCGGCACTGACTCATCGAACATTCGTCCCGTCCGACGACCCTCGATCGGACTCCGGGCGGTGTTCGGCCTCCTGAGCCTCGTCGTGGTGCTCTTCAACGTGGCGCTGATGCTGTCGGATCGTGCACCGCGAGCGCTGCGGCGGGTCTTCGGCGACGCGGTGGTCCGGCTCTCGGAACGAATCGACGCGACCGCCCGGCTCCCTGCCGAACAGCTTCCCGAGAGCGATGTGGTGGTTCACATCGTGGTCTGGGCGATCGCGATGGTGCTGGTCGGACTCACGATCTGGACCTGGCGCGGGTTGCTGATCTCCTCGCTGGCCGTACTCGCAACGAGCGCGCTGGTCGAGATCGCGCAGGGCGTCTACTCGTCATCTCGTGTCGTCGAGCGAAGCGACGCCATGGCGAACGCCGTCGGGGTGGTCGTCGGCACGCTCATGGCCGCCTCGGCCTATGTGCTGTGGAGCGTCGGCGCCGCACTGATACGACCGTCTCGACGCTCGTGACGCAGGAGGCGGCCGGCGCCGACCGGCGGCCGCCTCGGCCGCTCCGCCTGCGCTTCACGCAGCGTGTTCGTCGTTGCGGCCGGATCGCCGATCGGCTCCGGTCCGCGGCCCAGTGCGACCGTGTTCGCCGCGGTACACCGGGATCATGAAGCTGATGTTCGCCGCGAGGAACGCGGCTGCTCCCGCGGCGGCAACCCAGTCACCGGCCCGGAGTGCCGACACCCCGAAGAACACCGCAGACACGACGAACAGCCACCATCCCAGCCTGATCAGTTGCGTGTTCGACATGATCCTCCGACCTCGAAGGTACCGATCGAGCGAAGCGCGCGCACACTGGGCCGCGGCTCTGCTCGACGATCCGCGCCCGGTCTAGTGTCGGCGCATGCGCATCTGGCGACTCCAAGAACTCGGTGATCCGATCGACGAACTCGCGCTGGTCGACGAACCGTCCCCGCACGCCGGGCCGGGTGAGGTGCTCGTCGCCGTCGAAGCGGTCGGGTTGGCCTTTCCCGACGTGTTGCAGTGCCGGGGCGAGTACCAGGTGAAGACCCGTCCGGGGTTCACCCCTGGCGGCGAACTCGCCGGCACCGTGCAGGCCCTCGGTGACGGAGTCGATCATCTCTCGGTCGGCCAACGTGTCGTGTTCCTCGGCGGGGGAGGACTCGCCGAGCAGGTGACGCACCCTGCCGCTGCGGTGTTTCCCGTGCCCGATGGCGTCTCGTCCGAATCCGCCGCCGCGATCCCCATCAACTACTGCACCACGCTGTACGCGCTCCACGACCGCGGCAAGCTCCAGGCGGGCGAATCGGTGTTGGTCACCGGCGCTGCGGGCGGCACGGGAACCGCAGCCATCCAGCTGGCCAAGGCAGCGGGCGCCACCACCATCGCAATCGCCGGTGGCAGCGAGAAGGCCGACCTGGCGCGCCGCGTCGGGGCCGATGTCGTGATCGACCACCGAGAGACCCCCGACTGGGTCGACGCGGTTCGCGAGGCCTCGGGTGGCGGCGTCGACGTCGCCTATGACCCGGTGGGCGGTGACACCTTCCACCAGGCCCGTCGGTGCATGGGGTGGGACGGTCGGCTCCTCGTGATCGGCTTCGTCGCCGGCATCCCCGAAGTCGCAACCAATCACGCGCTGCTCAAGAGCTACTCCATCGTGGGCGTGCACTGGGGTGCGTCGCTCGCCCGTCGTCCCGACTCGCTCGGCGAACAGATGACCACCCTG
>Ga0102938_10002869_pt1 | contig 12993 bp, 9 predicted proteins | sample SalPonR2_B_D2_MG_FD_84516 | JGI IMG/M metagenome (GOLD analysis project Ga0102938, IMG submission 84516) | Salt pond soil microbial communities from South San Francisco under conditions of wetland restoration - Salt Pond MetaG R2_B_D2_MG | ecosystem: Environmental > Aquatic > Marine > Intertidal... | reverse complement strand
GTACTCACCGTTTCGGGGTTGTTGTTTATTATTATTGACTCTATTCCCATCTTTTCGAGAGATATCACGCCGTGGACAGAACAATAGTCGAACTCTATACCCTGTCCGATCCTTATTGGACCCGACCCTATGACTATTACCTTTTTTCGGTCACTGACTACAACCTCATCGTATGGATCATATGTCGAATAATAATATGGCGATTGAGCCTCGAATTCGCCGCCGCAAGTGTCGACCATTTTGAAAACCGGCATGATTTCATGGATTTTGCGTTTTTCAAATACATCTATTTCATTAGATTTGGTGAACGATGCTATTGCCACATCTGCAAAACCTTTTTTCTTTAGCGAGAGTAGCTCTTCCTCGTCGATTTCAGAAAGGGATTTTTTCTTAAGCCCTTCTTCCAGCTTCACTATTCCATTTATTTTTTCGAGATAAAATCTGTCTATTTCGGTCAATTCCCAAAGATATTCCGTTTTGTAGCCTCTTCTTATAAGCTCGGCAAGGAAAAAAAGTCTTTCGTCATCGCTTTTCATTATCTTTTGTATGACTTCATCATCACTGTAAGCCGCGGCTTTTTCGATTTCCAAAGAATACACACCAATTTCAAGCGATCTTATTCCCTTAAGAAGCGCGCTTTCAAAGTTGTTGCCGATAGCCATAACCTCTCCGGTGGCCATCATTTTAGTTCCCAATGTGCGGTTTCCAGTTTCGAACTTGTCAAAGGGCCATTTGGGGATTTTTATAACGCAATAATCGAGTGTAGGCTCAAAACACGCCAAAGTCTTTCCAGTAACGTCATTTGGAATTTCATCAAGATCCAGACCTATCGCTATCTGTGCAGCAACTTTTGCTATAGGATATCCAGTCGCCTTGGATGCAAGAGCCGACGAACGGCTGACCCTTGGATTGACCTCTATGACCCTGTATTCGAAACTGTATGGATTTAATGCAAGTTGAACATTGCATCCTCCCTTAATATTAAGCGACGTGACAATCTTTATCGAGGCATTTCTCAGCATCTGGTATTCCTTATCGCTGAGAGTCTGCGAAGGAGCTATTACTATGCTGTCTCCTGTATGGATTCCAACCGGATCTATATTTTCCATGTTGCATACTGTTATGCAATTGCCTTTGTTGTCGCGGATCATCTCATACTCTATTTCCTTCCATCCCTTTACACTCTTTTCAATCAGCACCTGACCCACGGCGCTGTATGCAAGGCCAACCGGAACTATTTTCTCCAATTCCTCCCTGTCTGCTGCTATTCCTCCACCGGTTCCTCCCAGTGTATATGCCGGACGCACAACTATAGGATAGCCTATTTCATCGGCCTGCTCACTGGCTTCCTGCAGAGACGATGCAATCATTCCCTCTATTACGGGCTCCCCTATGCTTTCCATCATAAGCTTGAACTTTTCACGGTCTTCGGATTTCTCTATCGCATCAATGTTCGTTCCCAGAAGTTTCGTGTTGTATCTGTCAAGAATTCCGGCCTTCCAAAGCTCGAGAGCAAGATTTAGCGCAACCTGTCCTCCCATGCCCACCAATACTCCGTCGGGTCTTTCCTTTGCAATTATCTTTTCGAGAAATTCAACCGTCAAAGGTTCTATATAAACACTGTCAGCCATTTCCTTGTCCGTCATTATTGTGGCCGGATTGCTGTTGACTAGTACAACCTTAAGTCCGTGCTCCCTTAAAACCTTGCAAGCTTGTGTGCCCGAATAATCAAACTCCGCAGCCTGTCCAATGATGATGGGTCCCGAACCAATCACCATTACTTTTTCAAGACCCTTATATATTGACATGTTTATTCTCCTTTTTAATCATATTCAAAAATTCATCGAACAGGTAATCCGAATCGCTTGGGCCGGGAGAAGCTTCCGGATGAAACTGCACGCTGAATATTGGGAGTGAAAGATGCTTCATTCCCTCCACCGTATTGTCATTCATGTTCAAGTGTGTTATTTCCAGCACGTTCTTGTCAATGCTTTCTTCCACCACTTCATAGCCGTGATTCTGTGATGTTATGAAAACTCTGTCTTTGGCAAGGTCTTTTACAGGATGATTGCAGCCCCTATGCCCGTATTTCATCTTTTTTGTAGTTCCTCCCAATGCATGGGCAAGGATCTGATGTCCAAGACATATGCCAAAAATCGGTTTTTTCCCAATAAGGGACTTGACTGTATCTATTTCCTTTTTAAGAAACGCGGGATCTCCTGGTCCGTTTGACAAAAATATTCCGTCCGGATTGAAATCGAGTATTTCCTCTGCCGTATTGAGACATGAAAATACCCTGACATGGACATTCCTGTTCACCAGGGCGCTTAGTATATTTCTCTTTATTCCATAATCCACTACAGCGACCTTGAGTGTGATGGGCATCAAGTCATAGTTGAATTTCGGGGTCACTTGATAAACCGCATCAGAATTGTCAAAAGACCTTAATTCCTCCATCACGTCGACTCCTTCATCGTATGCGACTATCTTCCCGGTCATCGTTCCATTTTCCCGAATCATTTTTGTAAGGGCCCTTGTGTCTATACCCTCGAGTCCCACTATGTCGTTTTTGTAAAGATACTCGTCAATTGATTCCCGTCCCCTCCAGTTAGAATAATTCGCTGAAGCTTCTCTGACAATGAATCCCCTCACCTTTGGCTTTTCAGACTGATTGTCTTCAAGTGTTATACCGTAATTACCGACAAGAGGATATGTCAGTATCACAATCTGCCCGTAATAGGAAGGATCTGTCAATGTTTCCTGATACCCCGTCATTCCCGTATTGAAAACGACTTCGCCCACAGAATTGCGTTTTTTACCAAAAATATTGCCTTCGAATTTTGTTCCGTCTTCCAGAATCAAATAACCTTTCATTTCACACCCTCCAACTTTTTGACAAAAAAATATATATACCTATGCATATTTATGCATTATTCTACATAATTATTTCTTTTAATTATAGCAGATTGAAAACTCATTACAAGGGTTAATTCGAAAAAAGAGACTGCTCTTTCGAACAGTCTCTCTCGTACTTGTCTGATGCGCTATTTTACCATTTCCATTCCTTTGTTGAAGGCCAAAATGTTTATGTCTATAAATCTTTCCTTTACGGTGTTTCGTATTGCTTGTTCCCAATCTATTTCTGTTATTCCCATAGCCTTTACAAGCGCCCCAAGCAATACTACATTCATGGTTTTGGGATTTCCTATCTCTTTCGCTATTCCCATTGCATCCAACGTGGTTGTTTTAGCTTTTTTTTCGAGAGCCTCGATAATGCCGTCGGGATAGTCCGCCTTGCCTATTTGTATTGGAACAGATGGAATTTCATGGTTGTTTACAACAATTACTCCGTCTATCTTCAAATGGTCAATCCATCTGCAGGCTTCCATTTTTTCAAACGAAGCAAGTATGTCTGCCTGTCCCAATCCGATTATTGGCGAGTATACCTTTTTACCGTATCTGACTTGAGTGGATACGCTGCCTCCCCTTTGCGCCATTCCGTGAACTTCAGACATCTTTACGTCATATCCGGCATCCACAAGACCTCTGGAAAGAATTTTGCTGGCAAGTATCGTTCCCTGTCCACCTACACCGACAAGCAGAATGTTCTTGACTTCACTCATCTTATTCACCCACCTTTTCTATTGCTTTTACAGGACAGACCTGAAGGCACACTTCGCATCCTACGCATTGGTTCTTGTCGATTACAGCCTTCTTGTTTTCCTTGTCGAAAGTAAGGGCGGGGCAGCCTGTGTTTATGCACATCTTGCAACCTATGCACTTGTCTGCATCCACTACGCAAAGGCTCTTGTAATCTCCGAACTCCTCGACATCCTGCTCCGATTGCTTCTTTAGAACGCATGGCCATCTCGTTATTATTACGGAAGGTCCGTCTATCGCCAGCGCCCAATCCAAGGCCTCTTTCATTGCGCCCAATTTTATCGGATTAACCGTTTTAATATTGTCTATTCCCAAAGCCTTGACTATAGCCGGTATATCTGCCTGTTTAGCGGGCATTCCCTGAAGCGTAAAACCGGTTCCCGGGTTTTCCTGATGGCCGGTCATTCCTGTGATTCTATTGTCGAGAATTACTGTAACGGTATTGCTGTTGTTGTAGGCTATATCCAGAAGTCCGGTCATTCCCGAATGGAAGAATGTCGAGTCGCCAATGACTGCGACAACCCTTTTGTCGACGGCGTGTCTGTTGAACGCTTTTTGCGCCCCATGCCCCAAGCTGATGCTGGCTCCCATGCATATGCATGTTTCCATTGCGTTCAATGGAGCCGCGGAACCCAATGTGTAGCATCCAATGTCTCCAGTGACCATTATGTTCTTCTTCTTGCTGAGTTCATAAAAGAATCCTCTGTGGGGACATCCCGCACACATTGTAGGAGGCCTTCCGACAACTTTGTCGCTTATGGGTTCTATTGTCTCACGCGCTTCCCCAAGAAGTGCTTTTGCTATTATGTCTGGATTGAGTTCTCCAATGTTTGGGATTTTCTCTTTTCCCATGCATTCAATTCCTGCAGCCTTCATTTGCTCTTCCATGAAAGGTTCAAGCTCCTCAATCACATAAAGAGTATCAACCTCTTTTGCGAAAGCCTTTATCTTATCCATTGGAAGGGGGAATGAAAATCCGATTTTCAAATAGGATGCCGTATCTCCGAAAACATCCTTTGCGTATTGATAGGCAACTCCTGAAGATACAATACCGACTTTCCTGTCATTCCATTCTATGAAGTTCAATGGTGTTTCGTTCGAAAAAGCCTCAAGCTTCTTCAATTTGTCTTCAAGAACAATATGAAGCTTTTTGGCATTTGCAGGTGCTGCAACATACTTGGGAATGTTCTTTTCATATGGTTTGGCGCCAAGCTCTGTTCGCTCGCCTAATTCAACTATTCCCTTGCTGTGGCAGATTCTAGTTGTAAGTCTGTAAAGAACCATCGTGTCGAACTTTTCGCTTATTTCAATTGCAGACTTGATCATGTCCTTCGCTTCTTGGCTATCCGAAGGCTCAAGCATGGCAACCTTGGCAAATTTGGCATAATTTCTGTTGTCTTGTTCGTTTTGCGATGAATGTAGTCCGGGATCATCGGCAGTTACCAATACCATGGCTCCGTTTACGCCCGTGTATCCGTATGTGAACAGCGGATCTGCCGCAACGTTTACACCGACATGCTTCATTGCAGCCAAAGACCTCGCCCCGGCAATGGATGCGCCAATGGCCGATTCCAATGCCACTTTTTCGTTTGGAGCCCATTCCGCTACAATTTCTTTTTTGTAGGGTGCAATATTCTCAAGAATTTCTGTGCTTGGTGTTCCCGGATAAGCAGAGGCATAAGAAATTCCGGCTTCGTACGCCCCTCTCGCTACAGCTTCATTTCCGGTCAGTAATTCCTTCATCTTTTCACGCTCCTCTTTTTTCTATTTGTGTGCAGCAATCACGCTTCCAAGCGCGATTGAATTGAGCTTGTTCTCATGAGTGTCTGCCCTTGAAACCAATACTACCGGAGCGCTTGCTCCCATTATCACTCCGGCCGAACTGGCCAATGCGAAGTAGCTCAAAGCTTTTCCTATTCCGTTGCCCATCTCAATGTTGGGAACCATCAAAACATCTGCATCTCCCGCAACGGGACTTTCATATTTCTTTATTTCCGCCGCCTCTTTTGAAATAGCCAAATCGAGTGCCATCGGACCCTCTACTATTACGCCTTCTCCGAAAAATCCTTCGACTCCCATTTGCTTCAATTCTCCGGCATCGACAGTAGCCGGCATCTTTGGATTGACTTTTTCCTTTGCCGCAAGACAAGCAACCTTGACATTTTCATTCCCCAATGCTTTAGCCGCCGATATGGCGTTCTTTATTATTTTCGCCTTTGTCGGAACATCCGGGTACATGTTCATACCCCCATCAGTAAGATACAAAAGCTTGTGATATCCCTTAACCTCATACATCATCACATGACTGAGCTGGCTTTCGGTTCTAAGCCCTATTTCCTTGTCCAATACTGCTTTGAGAAGAATTGAAGTATCTATGAGACCCTTCATGACAAAATCCGCCTCACCTTTGCTTACAAGCGAAACTGCCTTTCTTGCCGTTTCTTTCAAGTCCTGTTCATCGATTATTCTATATCCATTAAGATCCAGGCCTTTTTCATCCGCAATCGACCTGATTGCTTTTTCATCTCCAACAAGAACAGGCTCTATAAGACCCATTTCAGAAGCTTCCACAACTGCAGCCAACACCTCTCCATCTTGAGCCGCTGCAACTGAGAGTTTCATTTTCTCTTGTTTTTTTGCCTGTTCAATCAAATCATTCAATGTTTTAATCATAAGCCACCTCTCTCGAAAATATTAGTTTCTTTGAATATTTTAGTGCAAATATCGTGCCAAGCGATGGTTGCCGTTTTTTCAATATCCCCAGTGCTTTTACTGCAAAAAAAGAATAATAAGTGTTTATATGGCGCAACTTCTGTAAACCCTTGTTTACACCACACAACACTTATTATATATCTTTTGTATTCTATAATCCCTATTGTTAATTATTTTTAAATTTATTTAATTCACTCATGCAGGCAATGGTCACAGGATCATTTGGATCCAATTCAGAAGAACGGTTCAAGTATGTTTCAGCAAGTTCCATATTGCCAATTTCCATTTGTGCCATTGCATTATTGCAAAGTATTTCAGGATTGTCAGGATCCATGTTGAGAGCTTTTTTAAAGTATCTGGCGGCCTCGCTCGGATTCCCCAAAGCCGAATGGCACAGTCCGAGTTCATTGAGGGATTCCGCCTGATCCGGTTTTATTCGTATTACTTTCTCAAAATATTCGACTGCTTCGTCCATTTTGCCGAGATTCCTGTATGCGAGAGCTATGAAAAACAGAAGATTCCACCATGAAGAATTGCTGTCCTCTATTGAAAGCAATTTTTCAAGCCCTGTTTCGAACGCACCCGAAAGCACTTCGTTGTATCCTTCGTCGAAAGTTATACGGTCTCTGATTTTAATCAGCATTTCCTGCACTTCCATTATCTTGTTCTCGTCTTCCGAGTTTTCAATGAAATGTTCCCATGAAAGCTGTGCTTTCTTGTAGAGTCCGTTGTTGGAATAATGGAAACCCAAATGGTAATAAGGCATTGGAAAATCCTCAAAATCAACCGTCAGCTTTTCCATTAGAGAAAATGCCTCCTTTTCCCACGCCTTGGAAAGCTCTCTATCCGAAGTCTTTCTCGAAAGGGCTTCGCACACCTTTGCCTTGTTATATGCGGCATCAAGATTCGAAGGGTTTAAAACAAGGGCCGTTTCGAAAAAAACAAAGGCATCCTCAAGCCGGTTATTCTCAGCATGCCCTATCGCGCTCCCAGTTATGACTCTGTCGATATTCTCATCTATGCCCTTCATAAGACGTTCATAGTATGGATTATGCATAAAATCGGGATCAGCCGCCACAAGCAATACCATCCCTTCCATCATTTCCTTGACTGAAAGATTTTCATAATCGCCCCTGCTCACGCGATCGGAAAGCTTCTTCACTGGAATTGGCATCGGCACGTTTTTCCTTAGAACAACTTTTTTTCCCGGTATTGAGATATCTTTTTTCAGTTCTATGAATACTATCTCTTCAAGCTTTTCTTTAAGCCTTTTTTTTATCGCTTCTTCCATCGAAATCCTCCTTATTCCTCATGCCCGATCCTGTATTGGTAGATCCTTTTTCTTCTTGTTGAACGGTCAAGAATTCTGAATAGAAATCCTCTGTATATCATAAAGAAAGAGAAAACCAGCGGAAGCATTATCAATATGAAAATCATCATCACCGAAGACGCTCCATTAATAAAAATTCCCGAAACAGCCGCAAAAGGCGTCATTGCCAATTCAAACATCCAGTAAAGAACGACCGCAATCAAAATGTTTGGAATAAACCACTCCAACCAATTTTCCTTTACGAATTCGAATGCTCCTGAAATCATGTCAAAACCCTGGTTGTATTTCTGATACATCACTTCCGGCAGCGGATTCAAGGCCATGAAAGCAATGAGTTCAATTATGAACCAAATGCTGATTCCTCCAACTGATGCCGACATCGCCCTTCCAAAAAACAAATTCAAACCGTAGCGGGCAAACCAGAAAAGAATAAGCACGCTATAGGCTTTCCAAATGTATACCTTGAAGCCTTCCTTGAAATCCCTCATGGTAAAATGTCCATACTTTATTATCTTTTCCATCAAATACAAAAAGTCGGAAATAACGGCGCTTTGAAAAACCGCTATTATCAGTCCCGAAAGAATCCATGCCAAAGAGGCTATCCTCCAAATAAGCAATGAAAATATGAAATAAGAAATACCCACCAAAAAAATCTTCCAATTCAGGCTTATTGCCTTTATAGTCTTTTTAAGTACCTCTCTGTTGGTGTAAAAAATATCATTTATGATTTCCATTTGTTTTTCCTTTCTCCTGCCCGGTCAATGAAACGAAGTGATATGCCGATTCTCCCATCAATCCTTTCCCGCATTCATAGTCGAAAAGAACATCGGTCTTTTCCCTTTCGAGAGTGTCCACATTGTATTCAAACGGTTCGAAGTGAACCTTGTTTATTATTTTCTTTGCGGGCAATCCCTCATATGCCGGCAGAACTTTTTTTACATTCTCTGTGTCCTTCAAAAATTGATGGCAAATGTTCTTGTATTCTTGATTCTCTCTTCTTTTAAAGAAAGGCAGTAGCCTCTGTGGCTTTTGAATAAGATAGTCAAACTTTAAAATATCAAGAAAAAGGTCGGTGTCTTTTTTAATCTCAAGCTGTTCATGATAATCAAAAATGTACCCATATAGCTTTCTCTTTTGGTGCGCTCTTTCATAAAATCCCCTTTCATTGAGATAATCGGAAAGATTTTCGTAAAAAGCAAACCCGTCCCCGTCAAAAAGCTTTTTGAAATACTCTACCGTACGCATGAATCCACCTGAATTCCCGTAACGTTCAAGCACATCCTCTATCCTTTTAAGTCTTGATATTTCATCATGCGTCAATACATGGGTCTTCAAAACCTCGTATGGCGGCTCCGATTTGAATTCATATGAGAAGTCTTTTGAATTTTTCCTTATTTGCGTCCCCGGAAGCAGTTTGAGAAATCCAAGTTGCAAATGATGTCCTCCTATTGAGTTCACATTGTTGAAAGAATTTTTGAAGCTTTCATAGTCCTCATGCGGAAGTCCGGCTATCAAATCAAGATGAACATGGCTTTTGCCTGTTTCAATCAATTTTTCAACCCAATGGTGCAATCTTCCGAAATCCGTTTTCCTGTTGACTGCGTGAAGCGTTTTTTCATTAGTGCTTTGAACACCGACCTCAAACTGGAAGAGTCCCTTTCTTGAAGATTGAACCGTATCAATGAAAGCCCGGTCTATCAAATCTCCATTTATTTCAAAATGAAAATTCGTATGGCCGTTGTCGTTCTTCAAAAGGTACTTCATGATTTCAACTGCCCTTTTCCTGTCTGAATTGAATGTCCTGTCAACAAACTTGACTTGTTTGACCATTTGCGAAAGAAAAATATCCATTTCTTCTTTCACTTTGTCCAGATTCTTATATCGCGTCTTTTTTATAATTGATGAAAGGCAGTAGCTGCACCTGTATGGACATCCTCTTGATGATTCATAATAAAGAATCTTGTCCTTTGAATCAATAAGTTCCTCGTCAGCGTATGGAAAGGGCAAACTGTTCAAATCCTCAACTATTGCTATGGAATCGTTGTTTGCCTTTCCTTCCAGAAATGCCGAAAGGTTCTCCTCACCCTCACCCCGCAAAACAAAATCGGCGTCAGGCAATTCATAGCAGTCGCAATCAACTGCATATGATATTTCAGGCCCTCCCAGCAGAATTTTTAAAGAAGGATCGATTTTTTTCAAGTTTCGTACAAGCCGCCTTACTATTTCAATGTTCCATATATAACATGAAAAACATATGAGATCCGGTTTTTCTCCTGTCAGGTCCCTAAGTATATGGTCTTCCTCTTGATTAATTGTATATTCCTTTATTGAAATATCGAAACCCTTTTTCCCCATTACTGCGGCATGAAGAGAATGGATTGCAAGGGACGAGTGTACGAATTGTGAATTTAAGGCTGCCAATATAACTTTCATGTATGCCTCCCGTCCGTTCTTCTATATGAAACATTGTATCATTAAACCCCATGCCGTGAATTCACGGCATGGGGCGTTTTTTATACAACTTCAAAAGATTTGCATAAACTACATTCTTTCAGGAGCCTGCATACCCAAAAGAGCCAAACCGTTTTTCAATGTCTGCTTTACGCACAAAGCAAGCGCAAGCCTTGCTTTCCTGATTTTCATGTCTTCAACAACTATGGAGTGCTCATGGTAGAAACGATTGAACAATTGAGCCAAGTCAACTACAAATCTGCTTATTACTGCAGGCTCATACTTTCTTCCGGCTTCGGCTACCGTTTCTTTGAATTTACCCAATTGCCTTATTATATCCATTGAAATATCATCTGTCAGAATCGAAGCATCAAGATCATCCACTTCAAACTGTCCGCCTTTTCTCAACAGACTCGAACATCTGGCATGGGTATATTGTACATAAGGACCTGTTTCACCTTCGAAACTCAGAGTTTTCTCCCATGAAAAAACATAATCCTTGATTCTGCTGTTTGACAGTTCCTGGAACATAACGGCCCCAATACCTACTTGGCGGGCAACTTCATGCTTGTTTTCCAAATTCGGATTCTTGCCTTCAATTATTTCTTCAGTTCTTTCGACAGCTTTTTTTAGGACATCCTCCAGAAAAACAACCCTGCCCTTTCTCGTCGACATAGTGCCTTCTTCCAAAGCGACCATCCCAAACGGAACATGGACGCAATCACCGGCCCAATTGCATCCCATCAATTCAAGAATTTTGATCAGCTGCTTGAAGTGAAGTATTTGCTGAGATCCTACAACATATATGTTTTTATAAAAATCATATGTCTCTTTCCTGTATTTTGCTGCAGCTATGTCGCGGGTAATGTATAGTGTCGAACCGTCGCTTTTTGTTATGATTGCGGGCGACATCCCATACTCTTCAAGATTTACTATTTCTGCTCCCATAGACATTTCGAGAAGATTTTTTTGTCGCATTTCATCAACTATTTCAGGCATTTTGTCCGAGTAGAAGCTTTCTCCCGCATAAGAATCAAACTCAATTTCAAGAAGCTTGTAAACTCTTGAGAATTCATTGAGGCTCACTTCACGGAACCACTGCCACATTTCTACAGCCTCCGGGTCTTTTTTCTCGAGCCTTTTGAACCATTCTCTGGCTTGATCTTCCAACTCGGGAGCCTTTTCCGCCTCTTCATGAAACCTGATATACAGTTTCAGCAGCTCTTTTATGGGTTCTTTTTCAACCTCTTCCCGTACTCCCCATGACGAAAAAGCCACAATCAACTTTCCAAATTGGGTTCCGTAATCTCCAAGATGATTGACCGAAACAGTATCGTATCCCAGAAATTTATATATCCTGTTTATTGAATTTCCTATTACAGTGGTCCTTATATGTCCTATGTGGAAAGGCTTGGCGATATTGGGCGATGAAAATTCCACAACAACCTTCTTGCCCGAGCCTTCATTTGAGGAGCCGTACCCGTCCTTTTCACAAATGACTTCATTTATGACTTCCGAGACGTAAATTTCTTTGTCAATTTTAAAATTCACATACCCTCCCACGGATTCAACTGATTCAAGATAATTTTCCAAGTCAAATCTTCCAGCTATATCCTCAGCAATAATGTTTGGAGACTTGCGATAAATTCTTGCCAGTTTGAAGCATGGAAAAGCATAATCCCCCATGTTTGAATCGACCGGCACTTCAATCATTCCTTCTATTTCTTTCGGCTCAACGGATTCAACCAATCCGCTCAAGCCAATTACAATTTTTCTTTTAAAATCAATCATGCTGCACTCCCCTTTTGGACCAATCCTTCAAGGCCTGTATTTCAAGTTTTCTTTATATCTTCGACTTACTAAATTTATCATATACTCCAAATGTCTTCAAGTCTATTTGTCCGGGAAAATATCGTCTTCAAAAAATCCCAAAGGTGGTTCAAAGGAATATCCGTTGAACTCTTTAAGCAGACTTCCATCAATCTTTATTGAAACGGTTTCCGCATCTTCCTGGTTGAACAGCAATGTGTTAACGACAGCCGCAATTACAACCTTTGCGTCCTCACTTGGCATGACCGCCTCCAAAAATTCCCCAGTAAAATCGACTTCGATGTTTTTTCCACTTATGAAAACCGATTTAAGTTTTACTCCATCCGGAATCGGACTGATCAACAATCCTTCCCCTTCATAGGCAATCAACTCGTCGAGTGCAACTTCCATCGGTGTCCTGAGGTCATCTTCAGAAAGGGTTTTTTGGAACCTTTCGGCCGAAAGGAAAGGTTTGTCAGCGTATTTCAGATAAAGCACGTATGAAACCTTTTTTTCAACAGGAACAGCAGCAGTTTCTTCTTCGGTCTCTTCCGGCTCCTCAGGAGTCATTTCCTCTTCACACGAGCATCCTATGGCCAAAGCCGATATCAATACCGAAATCAAAATAAAAAGAATGATTTTGCTATGCTTCTTCATTTATATTCATCTCCTTTGCATTGATGCAATTTTAAATGCACATCCTGTGGTAAATGCCGCCACAAGAACCGAAATAAAAATCAGGAAAATAGTCTTGCTATAATTCATTTGAATTCATCTCCTTTGAATTAACGCAATTCTCTTCATCGTATATCTTTATACCCATTTTTTTAAACAAAGCTGCAACAACTCCATATCCCGGTTTCAATCGGCCATCGAACGACCCCGTATAAATCATTCCCGATCCGCAGGAAGGGCTTCTTGATTTAAGCACTGCCGTATTTATGCCTTGCTTTTTTACAATCTCGAACGCCTCCTTTGCACCTTTGATGAATTCGTCTGTCCTGTCAACCCTGTTTTTGTCCATTACAACT
>Ga0102938_10002868_pt1 | contig 12994 bp, 14 predicted proteins | sample SalPonR2_B_D2_MG_FD_84516 | JGI IMG/M metagenome (GOLD analysis project Ga0102938, IMG submission 84516) | Salt pond soil microbial communities from South San Francisco under conditions of wetland restoration - Salt Pond MetaG R2_B_D2_MG | ecosystem: Environmental > Aquatic > Marine >... | reverse complement strand
TTCGAACTACAGAACTGATCCCACTCTGAAATTTCTTTCAGGGCGGGACGTTCCAATTGGCACCACTAATGGCCCAACCGGGACGCCCACACAAGTTATCTGCATCAATTTTTAATGAACTGTGTTGCTTTCAGGCTTCAAGGCATTTCGCCGAAGCAGGCCGAGTATTGTAACTCGAATTTTGTCTCCGTCAACACTTGGACCCGAAAAATTTTGCGATTTCGCCGGGTTCAGATTTTGTGTTGCCGAGCCGACGAATTATACGGAGGTTTTCGAAACTGTCAACCTTTTCGTAAAATCTTTTTTCGGCCAGGTCACGTTGTGCTGTGACGAGCCGACGAATTATAGAGACGTTTCCGGATCTGTCAACAGCGATCTGCAAATTTTTCCGGCGCGCCCCCGCGCGGGAACGCTTGAGCCATCGAGCGGTTGCGACGACAATGGCCGCCTGACCATATCGGCCGTCCGATTCGGCCCGGGAAACAATGAACTGGCTACTCGCATTCCACATCATTTTCGTCGTCACCTGGTTCGCCGGCCTGTTCTACCTCCCCAGGCTGTTTGTCTACGCCGCGACGCATTCCGAGCCTGAAATCCAGTCGGTGTTCAACGTCATGCAGCGCAAGTTGCTGGGCATCACGCATATCGGCGGTCTGCTGGCGGGCGTTTTCGGCCTGGCGATGATTCTGGCGATCCCGGATTACTATCTCGGGCTCGGCTGGCTGCATGCCAAGCTCGCGCTGGTCGCGCTCCTGGTCGCCTACCACCTGTGGTGCTGGCGCATCGTCCTGACTTTTCGACAGGGCCGCAACAGGCGCAGCCATATCTGGTACCGGTGGTTCAACGAGGTGCCGGCTCTGTTGTTGGTCGCGATAGTGCTGCTGGCTGTCCTCAAGCCGTTCTAGTTTATTGGTGCAAAGGCCCTTGGGGCCAATCCGTGCGGCCTTGCGGCCGCGTTGTTTGATTCGCGTGTACACGCACACGCAAGCGGGGCCGCGGTTGCACTCGTCGCTTGCGGCGCATGTCCGCGACTGTCGGCATGCGAGCCCCGTTCGTGCTCAGTCGGCGGGGGGCGGGGCCGGCCAATCCGCATCGGGATCGCCGGCGACCAGGAAGTCGCCGTTCAGCGTGGTTTCGCGCGCGTTGTAGGCCAGCGGTCTGCCGTCCGGCATCCAGACCCTGCCGCCGGCGGCCGTCACGATGGCCTCTCCGGCCGCCGTGTCCCACTCGCTGGTCGGCCCGAGCCGGGGATAGAAATCCGCTTCACCTTCGGCCACGGCGCAGAATTTCAGCGCGCTGCCGCGGCTGGCCTGCTCGTGCTCGCCGAGCATTTCGAAGTAGGCGACTGTTCTCGGGTTGGCGTGCGAGCGGCTGCCCAGCACGACGGGCGGCCGGCCGGGCGGGCGGCGCGTCCCGATCGGCGCGGGATCGCGGTAGTTCTGCCACCGGTGTGCACCCTCGCCGACGATGCCGGTATAGGCGGTTCGGGAAACCGGCACGGCGATGACGCCCAGCACCGGCACATGATCGACCACCAGCGCGACGTTGATGGTGAATTCGCCGTTGCGCTTGATGAACTCGCGGGTGCCGTCGAGCGGATCGACCACCCACAGGCGGCTCCAGTGACGCCGCTCCTCGAAACCTATATCCGCCGACTCCTCGCTGAGGATGGGGATGTCCGGCGTAAGCTGCTTCAGCGCCGCCACCAGGATATGGTGACTGGCCATGTCCGCCTCGGTCAGCGGGCTCTTGTCGTGCTTGGCTTCGACCTCGAAATCATCGCGCTCGTAGATGTCGAGAATCGCGTTGGTCGCTTCGCTGCAGGCCTGCAGCACGCCGGGCAACAGCCGGCTTTCAAAACTGCTCACATCTGTTCCTTCAGGTCTCGGGCCATGTAGAGCGCGGCGATCGTCCGGCCCTCTGTGCAGTCGTCACGCCGGACGAGCTCGGCGAGATTGGCGATCGGCCATTCGATCACCTGCAGCTCTTCGGGTTCGTCACCCGGCAGTCGCGACGGATAGAGATCGCGCGCCAGTACGACCTGGGTCGCGTGGGTCATGTAGCCGGGTGCCAGCGTCAGCGGGCCCAGCACCTTGAGATCGCGCGCGGCAAAACCGACTTCTTCCTGCAATTCACGGTTGGCGCCCTCGACGTGGCTTTCGCCGGGTTCCAGGCGGCCCTTGGGCAGGCCGACCTCGTAGCGGTGGACGCCGCAGGCATACTCGCGCACCAGAAGCACGGTTTCGGGATTCGGCATCGCGACGATGATGACCGCGCCGACGCCGCGGCTGATCAGCCGTTCATAGGTTCGCTTTTCGCCATTGGAGAATTCCAGATCCAGCGCCTCGACCCGGAAAAGGCTCTTTTCGGGCCGCTCCTCGCGCTTGTGGATGATCGGAAGCTTGGGGATTTCGTCAATCATTGAAAAAGGATACCAGCCGACCGTGCAGCACCGGTGTCGCGGCAAGAATCGTCGTGCTTTCCAGCCCGATATCGGCGCCGCCGAGTTCGGTCACCACGCCGCCGGCTTCGCGCACGATCACCGTCAGCGCTGCGATATCCAGGATGTTGATGTCGCTTTCGACCACTGCGTCCAGCCCGCCGGCCGCAAGCCGATGATAGGGATAGAAGTCGCCGTAGCCACGGGTACGCGCCGCGGTTTCGACCAGCTGGCCGACCTTCTGCCAGCCGGCCGAGCGCGCCAGCGTGCGTACGTTGCCCAGCGACAAGTCCATCTGCTCGAGCGTATCGGGGCCGGCACAGTTGAGCGGTTCGCCGTCCAGCCAGGCACCGCGACCGGCGATCGCCCAGGCAGTCTCGTCGAACGGCGGTGCGGCCGATACGCCGAGCACAATCTCGCCGTCGACCATGAGGGCGATCTGTACCGACCAGAATTCCAGGCCGCGGATGAAGCTGCGGGTGCCGTCAATGGGGTCGATCAACCAGAGGCAGCGGTGCTCGCCTGACTGGCCGTATTCCTCGCCGAACACTGCATGATCCGGAAAAGCCGCCTCGATCACCCGCCGAATCTCCATTTCGCACTCTCGGTCGGCCACCGTGACCGGGCTGGCATCGTCCTTGCGTTCTATGTCTAGCGGACGCCTGAAATACTTCAGTGCAATTTCGCTGGCATTGCGCGCGGCTTCACGCGCCACCTTCAGCGCCAGGTCGAGATCAACGGATTCGGAATTCATTTAAACCCTCGTTTTGAATGGATCGCGAAGCAGACCTGCCGATGTGTCGCCGCGCGGTATCGCTCAACGTCAATTTTCAGTGTACCCCGTCGCTGATCCTGCAGCATTCAGCACGCCGGCCGGCAAAGGGGATTCAGTCGGTGCCGAAGTCGGTGCGGCGCAGGACCACGACGCAGTCCACTCGACCGGCCCCTGCGCGATCGGCGGTCAGGCGCGTGACCGCCAGCGGTCGCTCGGCTACCGTTGCCGTCAGCCAACGCATCAGGTCCGGGAACGAGGCCTGCTCGAACACGACGCGAACCTCTTCTCCGGTACCCGGCTCGATACGCTTGAGTGCGCCGGCCAGCCCGGCGGCCCGTGCGCCCTGATCGATGACCGCCAGCGTGGACTGCCCGGAAAGCGTTCGCTCGGGGGCACGGTCGCCGCGCAGCCGCTGGACTTCAGGTGCGATCCGGTCGAGCCAGTCGACAAGCGCGCCTTGAGCGGCCAGCTGTTCCGACAAATCACGCCGCGCATCGCGGAGCGGTTCCCAGACCAGGGTCCAGCCGGCCACGAGCCCGAGCACGATCAGGGCCAGGACAATCACCCGGCGCTCGCGCGCCTGTAGCCGACGCCAGTACTCGATCATGACCCGTCCTCCGAAATCCGGATTCGACCACGGGTACGCTGCGCCAGGACCTCGACGTTGTGAAGTGCCGCATCGATACCCTGGGCACCAAGCTGACGCTGCAGCGCCTCCAGGTCGGCCAGCGAGGCCGTCTCCAGTTCCAGGTCCAGGGTGCCGTCGATAAAGCTGACCGAGGTCACCTCGATGCCGCTGGCGCCGCTGAACAGGGGGCTGACCGCACCCATCAGCTGAACGAAGCGGTCGCGACTGCCGCCACGAAGCTCGATCAGGGCACGCTCGGCCTGTGCACGGGGTCGCACGATTGTGGAAATACCCGGAAACAGGTCGGCAAAACGCGCCTCGACCGCAGCCTCCAGCCGCAGTTGTTCGCGCTTGAGCATGGTGTATTCGGTCACGGCGGCGGCCAGCAGCAGGAAAACCGCCAGGCCGGCCAGCCAACCGGCCAGGCGCCACTGCCGCGCGGCGGACGCCCGGTCGCGCTCGGCATACTCGCCCTGCAGCAGGTCGAACGCGGCGCCGGGCGATCCCAGCGCGGCCGGCGCCAGCAGCGCCAATGGGGAAATACCGTCCGACCGCGTCTCGGGGCCAAACCGGTCGAGCTCGGCCGGGGGCTCGTCGCCCAGCCAGACCAGCCGGGCTCGGTCGCCTGCACTGTCGATGAATTCGGGCACCAGGCTGTCGAGCAGCTCGGGCTCGATGCGGTCGAACATTTCATTGCCGCCGCGCGCCAGCACGAAGCCGCCCATCGGCATGAGCACGACTTCGTCGTCGGCGCGCGGCAGGCATGCCGCGTCGGGCACCAGGCGTGCCGGGCGGTCGGGCAGTGCGGCCAGCCATTGATCCATGTCCCCGCGCGCCACCACCAGGCACAGCAGGCGGCCGTCGCTTGCGCGCCTGACGGGCACGACGTGCTGCTGCTCCGGATCTCCGGCGATCGATTCTTCGACCGCCCATCGCAGCGCCTGAGCCATCCGCGCCCCGCTCAATTCGGGCAGGTCCACCCGCACCAGGCTGCAGCGATCAGCCGGGACCAGGGCGACGAGCTCGGCGTCCGTGCCGGCATCCTGCGCGGGGGCAATTGCGCCGTCGACGCGAGCAAAAACCGCCGACTCGCCGGTCACCACGTCGATCAGTTTGTAGCGCTCGCTTCTTGCCATGCCGATCAGGGGACCCCCTGGCTTAGATAGCGGAAATCATACCTGCTGCCGGAAGCGCTCACGAGCCGGAAGTAGTCCCGGACGACCCCGTCAAGCACGACCTGGGCCTGGACCAGGAACCAATCGCTCTCGACCGCGAGCCGCGGCCGGATTGCGGCTTTGCTCAGGGGGGCAAATTCGGGCTGGGCCATGACCTCGTCCAAGGAGGCGAACGGCGCACGGGCGAGCAGGCTGCGTGCCGATTCGATCGACAACCCTTCGACGAGGGCCGCAAGAACCTCCGGCGCCGCGCGGTTGACGTTGATGCGCGCATCGGTCGCCGGCAGCATGACGAGATAGGGTTCCAGCCGCCTGCGAACCGGCGGCGTGAACGATTCCAGTCGATTGAGTTCGCTCAAGTGCAGGCGGGCGGGCGCCGGCGTCGCCGCGTCGCCGTACATGGCAACAATGCCATCGCCCACCGCAGGATCCACGTTCAGCAGCGCCAGCAGCCGCAGAAGCGTCCGCCGGGCGTCCGCCGCGGTCGCCGGATCCCGGCTGCCGAGTGCGTTGAGGTTGAAGCGACCGTCGCGGGCGAACAGCCGGCCGCGTACCGACCCGCCCGGCACCGGGAAAGGCTCCGACCACTGGCCGTCCGGCAGCCGGGCCTGCGGCCCCATCTGGCGCTGACGCCGGATCCAGTCGCGGGCCAGTCCCTCCACGCCCTCGGCGAACTGCCAGGCCCGCTCGGCATCGACGACTGCCGTGGTCCGGGCGACATCGCGCTGGCTGCGTTCGACCAGCTCGGTCGCCAGCAATACCGCCAGCGCCACGGCCAGCAGCGCGATCAGCAGCGCGGCGCCGCGCTGGCGGACGAATCCCCCCGACTCGAATCCCGCCGCGGCCCTCACAGGTTCACCACCCGCCGGATCCCGCCGAACGCCGCCGTGTCGACTACATATTCGACTGCCGTCGGCAACGACTGCGGCGGGCTGGCGGCCGGCCATTGCCGATGCCAGACGCCGGCCGCATCGCGGAAGCGAAACTCGATGGCGGTGACCTGGGCGAACACGGTGCGGCCACTCGGCGGCGAATCGGGCGCGCTGTCGACTGCCGGCCAGCTTCGACGAACCAGCACGTTCCCTTCCAGCCGCCATTCGAACTGCTGCAGCTGGCTGCGCGGCAGTTCGGCCGGATTCATCCGTCCGGCCCGTCGGCCCAGCAGGGCGCGCGAAGCGCCGCCCAGCGCCGGCAGCAACCGTCCCTCGCGGTCACGGCCGCGCCGGCTCGCAAGCTGTCTCAAATCCCCATCCAGCGTGGCAACGGCCCGCTGCAGATCGGCGAAAGCGAGCGCCCGATCGCGCTGGGCACCGACGGCCGAGGACAGCGCGTTGAGTCCGCCGTACGCCGATGCCGCCAGCAGGCCGAACACCAGCACGGCCACCAGAAGTTCGACGAGCGTGAAGCCCGCCGGCGTCTTCGGCCGTCCCGCGATCATCTCGGTTCGAAACCGGTGTGGGTATAGATCGGTTGTTCGTCGGCGTCCAGGATGGTCACGTCGATTCGCCAGAGCTGACCGCCCGGCGCCAGCACGACCTCCCGCCGCCAGCGCCAGTCGCGGTTGGCGATGCGCACGCTGCCACCACTGGTGCCCGGCCGAAGCGAACCCTGAAGCCGGGTCTCGGCCAACTGGTTGTCGGCCGCCCACAGCGCGAACGTGCGTTCCTCCAGCGCGGCCTGGTTGTTCAGCGCCTGTCCACCGGCGAAGCCCAGCGCGGCCAGCGCAGTGGCAACGACGAACAGCGCCACCAGAACCTCGATCAGCGTGAAGCCCGCTGCGGGCCGAATACCGGAAAGCCGATTCATCCCGGCCAGCTCATTGTCTGTCGATGCTCACCCCGGCCGATTTCGATCTCGAACGGTGTCGGCGGCTCCAGGCCGGTGCACACGACCTGGGGCAAACGCCTGTTTCGGTCCCGACCGAGAACGTGATTCTCGATCTGCACCCGCGGACCCAGCCCTTCGGGCCAGCGCCCCGGGCGTGGACGCGAATCGGGCGGCAGCGGTTGCCAGGCGCCGGCGCTGTAGTGCCAGAAATCGTAGCCTGCGGCATGAAATCGAAGCCCGCGCGGCGCGCCGCCCAGCAGCGCCTGATCGCACATCATGTCCAGCGATGCGGTCAGCCGGGCGAGCTCGCGCTTGCTGGTCTGCGCCGGGCCGGATTGCCCCATCACGACAAGTACCGCGCCGGTCAGGATACCGGCGATGACGATCACCACCAGCACTTCGACCAGGGTGAATCCGCGCGCCATGCGCGGCGCGGGGCTAGTCGCTCCAGTTGCCAATTTCGGCATTGACGCCATCGCCGCCAGGCTGGCCGTCGGCCCCGTTGGTCCAGACATCGATGTCGCCGTGGACGCCGGGATTGAGGTAAAGATAATCGCGGCCCCATGGATCTTTGGGCAGGCGTTCGATATACCCGCCGGTCTTCCAGTTGCTCGGTTCCGGCCGACCCGAAGGCTCATCGACGAGCGCCGACAGCCCCTGGTTGGTCGACGGATAGACCTGGTTGTCGAGCCGGTACATGTTCAGCGCCGTGACCAGCGCCTGGATATCCTGACGGGCCTTGACCGCGCGCGCCTTGTCGGGCTCGTCCATGAAGCGCGGCACCACCACCGCGGCGAGAATGCCGATGATCACGACCACCACCAGCACCTCGATCAGCGTGAAGCCGCGGACCGCTGCGCGGCGCGACGGCACGGTTATTTTCGACGGCAAGCTGGAATTCATCGCACGCACTGCAGGGTGGACAGGTCGACGATCATAGCAAATCGGCCGGGATTCGATTGCCGGGTAAAGTAACATCGGCGGCTTCACGACCCGGACACTCAAACGCATGAACAACCACGATTGGCGGGCACGCGACCTGGATGTGCTGTGGCACCCGTGCACCCAGATGAAGGATCACGAGGATCTTCCGATGATTCCCATTCGTTCGGGTCAGGGGGTGTGGCTGGAAGACTTCGACGGCAATCGCTACATCGATGCCATCAGTTCCTGGTGGGTCAACCTGTTCGGCCATTGCAACCCCTATATCAACGAACGCCTGGCCCAGCAGGCGGGAACACTCGAGCACGTCATCCTGGCGGGCCTGACCCATCCGGCCGCCACCGAACTGGCCGAGCGCCTGGTCGAAGTGACCCCGCCGGGGCTGGACCGGGTGTTTTACGCCGACTCGGGTTCGGCGGCGGTCGAGGTCGCGCTGAAGATGTCCTTTCACTACTGGCGCAACGTCGGACAGCAGGCACGCACCCGCTTCGTGTGCCTGTCCGGCAGCTACCACGGCGAGACGCTCGGCGCGCTCGCGGTCAGCGACGTCGGCCTGTACAAGGAAACCTACGCGCCGCTGCTGCTGGAGCCCATTGTTGTGCCCTCGCCCGATGCATTCGGCCGCGAAGAAGGCATGAGCTGGGCCGAGCACGCAGAGCTTCGGTTCGCCGAAATGGAGCGAACGCTGGCCCGACGGCACCATGAAATATGCGCGGTCATCGTCGAGCCACTGGTCCAGTGCGCCGGCGGAATGCGCATGTACGATCCGATCTATCTCGAAAAGCTCAGAGCCGCCTGCGACCGTTACGACGTGCACCTGATCGCCGACGAGATCGCGGTCGGGTTCGGCCGCACCGGAACCCTTTTCGCCTGCGAGCAGGCCGGCATTTCTCCGGACATGCTCTGCCTTTCCAAAGGCCTGACCGGCGGTTACCTGCCGCTCTCGGCAGTGCTGACCCGCGAGCGGATTTACCAGGCCTTCTACGACGATTACGCCAGCATGAAGGCGTTTCTCCATTCACACAGCTACACCGGAAATGCATTGTGCTGTGCCGCCGCGCTGGCGGTGCTGGACCTGTTCGGCCGGTCCGATGTGCTGGGCGACAACCGGCGGCGGTCACAGCGCATGCGCGCGGCGGTCGCCGAGCTCGAGGATCACCCCAACGTCGGCGAGATCCGCCAGACCGGCATGATCCTCGCGATCGAGATGACCGACAACCACGGGCAGCCTTATCCTTGGCAGGAACGCCGCGGGCTGCACGTTTATCGCCATGCGCTTGCCAATCGGGCGCTGCTCAGACCGCTGGGCAACGTGGTCTATTTCATGCCGCCGTACGTGATTTCGGACGACGAAATCGATCACCTGGCCCGCGTGGCGATCGACGGCATCGCAAAAGCTGTGGCCGCGGGGGCATGAGATGAGAATCTACAGGATCTACGCCGACGCGGCCTTGAGCGCTGGCGCCGAATTCGAGCTCTCGGCGCGCGCGGCGCAACACCTGGTCAAGGTGCTGCGGCATCGCGTGGGCGATCGGGTCACGGTGTTCGACGGAAAGGGACGGGAGGCCACCGCCGAAATTGTCACGGCGCACCGGCAACACGGATGCAGCGTCCGGGTGATCGAGACCGTCGAGGTCAGCCGCGAGTCGCCGCTGGCGATCGAGCTCCTGCCGGGGCTGAGCCGCGGCGACAAGATGGACCTGGTGATTCAGAAGGCCGTCGAGCTCGGTGTGGCCGCGATCCGGCCGATCGTCGCCCAGCGCAGCGAAGTCAGGCCCGACAAGAGCGCGGCATCACGCCTGGCGCGCTGGCGCGAGATCGTCATCGGCGCCTGCGAGCAGTGCGGGCGGACCTACCTGCCCGAAGTTCATCCTCCGGTCGCGATCGAACAGATCGCCGCCAGCGCTGCGACGCGGCTGGTGCTGGATCCGGCGTCGGCCACGGGTCTGGCCGATTGCCGGCCGGCCGCCGACGCAATTTCGATCGCGATCGGTCCGGAAGGCGGATTCAGCGAACAGGATATGGCGCTGCTCGATCGCAACGACTTCATGAGGGTACGCTTCGGGCCGAGGATATTGCGGACCGAGACCGCCGGAATTGCAGCCGTTTCAGCGCTGCAGGTGCTTTACGGCGATCTGGGCAGCCGGGGAAATCATGCTTGATCGGGATTCGCGGCCTGCTGGAATCGATTCAGCCTGAAATCGGAAGCGCGCCGAACGCGGCGTGCGCCACGAGCTGTCCGATTCGATCGAGATCCGGCACCCAGGCTTCTCGATCGCCGATGATCGCCTTGCCGGCAATCGCGATGTGGCTGCTGGATTCCGGCACCTCGGTCAGGGTGTCGCCCGTCACCGTCACCAGGCGCGGGAAGCCCTGCGCCAGGATACCGATGTAAGGCATGCGCTCGTTATCGATCAGGCTCTTGCTGATGCAGATCTTCGCGCCCTCCACCGATTCGCCTTGCTGCTGCTCGGTCAGCATTCCGAACGACACCACCGGCACCTGCCAGCCGTGCCAGAGGATATTGCCCAGCAACCACTCCGGCGCCTGGTCGATAGGCTCGGGCGAGGTGTAACCCACGATCTCGGCGATCGATGCATTCGGCACCAGCAGCTCAGCGTCGGTCACCGGCACCAGCACGCTTCGGATTTCAGTCTCGGACATTGCTAATCCTCTTCACCGGGCACCGGCATTTCGAGCATTTCAAACACGTTGCGCACCATGTTGGCTTCCTGGTAGGGCTTGATCAGGTAGCGATTGACGCCGAGCTCCCTGGCGTGCTGGCGGTGCTTGTCGCCGGAACGCGACGTGATCATCATGATCGGCACATGGGAAAGGCGCGTATCGTCGCGTACGTATGCGGCCAGTTCAAAACCGTCCATGCGGGGCATCTCGATATCCAGCAGCATCAGGTCGGGCACACGCTCGAACAGCATGTCCACGGCTTCGACCCCGTCGCGCGCGGTGATCACTTCCAGTCCGTAGTGCTCGAGAATCCTGGCGGTTACGCGGCGCATCGTGATCGAGTCGTCGACCACCATGACCAGCGGCGTGCGCTTGACTTCCTCTTCGCTGCTCTCGACCGCCTCGACTTCGACCATTCCGGGAAGCCGGTGCTCGGCCAGCGCGATCTCGATGAGCGGCGCCATGTCCAGCAGCACGACAACCTGGCCGTCACCCATGATGGTGCCGCCGAGAATGCCGGGGATCGAGCTGATCTGCGGCCCGACGGGCTTGAGGACGACTTCGCGGTGGCCCTGAATATCGGCGACCCGGACCGCGGCCCGCTGATCGCCTGTCGAGATCATCAGCAGCGATAGACTCTCGTCGCCCACTTCAACGGGTTCGAAGCCGAGCTGAGGGTCGAGCTCGATCAGCGGATAGTCCTCACCGCCATAGCGATAAGTACCGTCGGTTTCCAGCGCCTCTCGCCATTCGGCCGGCCGAATCCGCGCGACCCCGCGAACCGCCTGCAGCGGAATCGAGAACAGGCGCTCCCCGGCATGCACGAAGATTGCCTGCATCACGGCCAGGCTGAGCGGAATGCGCAAGGTGAAACGGGTGCCCTGACCCGGCTCGGAATTGACCGCGATCCGGCCGCCGATCTGGCGAACTTCGCTGGAAACGACATCCATACCGACACCGCGGCCCGACAGTTCGCTGACCTCGGCCGCCGTCGAGAACCCGGTCTGGAAGATGATCTGCGCCAGCTGATCGGGATCGTCGGCCTGTTCGGCGCTCAGCAGGCCCATTTCGAGCGCGCGTTCGCGGATCCGGTCCAGGTTCAACCCGGCGCCGTCGTCGGCAACCCGAATCAGCAGCTCGGTGGCCTCTCGATCGATCGTGATCGAAATGGTGCCGGCTTCGCTTTTTCCTGCCGCGGCGCGTTCTGCCGGCAGCTCGATGCCGTGTGCAATGGCATTGCGCAGGATGTGCTCGATCGGCGCCGTGACGCGGTCGAGCACGTTGCGGTCCAGCTCGCCCTCGCCCTCGAGCAGAATCTCGAGGTTCGCCTTGCGCCCGATATCGCGGGCGGCGTTGCGAACGACGCGGCGCAACCTCGGCGCCAGCGTGTTGAACGAGACCATCCGCGCCTGCATCAGGCCTTCCTGGAGCTCGGTGTTGACCCTGGCCTGCTGCATCAACAGGGTTTCGGACTGGCGGCCGGCATCGTCCATCAGTTCGGTCAGGCTGTTCAAGTCGCTGACACTCTCGGCCAATGCCCGGGAAAGCTGCTGAATGGTCGAATACCGATCGAGTTCCAGCGGGTCGAAGGTCGAGTCCGAGGACCCGTGCTCGCGCTCGTAGCGGGACAGGATCTGGGCTTCGGTCTCCTGCTCGAGCTTGCGCAACTGTTCGCGCAGACGCGAAACCGTCTGCTCGACTTCGCCGATATTGCCGCGGAACGACCCGATCTCCTGCTCGATGCGCGAGCGGAAAATACTGACTTCTCCGGCAAAGTTGAGCAGCTCCTCGACCTGTTCGGACGCCAGGCGGATGGTGCTGCTTCGTCCGGTTCTCTCGGTGCCCGCCTCTTCCAGGTCGGCCCGGGTAGCGGCAGGCGCGTCTTCGGCCAGTTCCTGTTCGTCTGCGGTCAGCGCTTCGAGTTCGGAGCGCGCCGGGAGCGGCTGGCGCTTTTCCACCGCGTCGAGCATCGCGTGCAGGTGGTCGCAGCCGGCCTCCAGCGTGTCTATGCTGGCCGCGGTGGCCTGCTGACGGCCGCCCGCGATGTTTTCGAGCAGATCCTCGAGCACGTGCGCAACTTCGCCGACCGGATTGAGACCGGCCATGCGGGCACTGCCCTTGACGGTGTGAATGTCGCGCTGCAGCGCGGTCACCAGCTGGCGATCCTCCGGATTCTCGCGCCATTGCTGCAGCAGACCGTCGGAGTGCTCCAGCAATTCCTGGCCCTCTTCGAGGAAGAGTTCCAGCAGCTCGGCATCCAGATCGGCGTACTCGACCGCAATCGTCCCGGCCGGGGCGCTTGCGCTTTCGGCCGTCTCGGGCTCGGACCGCTCGTCGCGGTGCGCGTCCGGCCATTCCTCGAACTCGACCTCTGCACCTGCAGCCGGTGATTCTTCCTCGGGGACTTCTTCCTCGGGGACTTCTTCCTCGGGGGCTTCTTCCTCGGGGGCTTCTTCCTCGGGGGCTTCTTCCTCGGGGGCTTCTTCCTCGGGGGCTTCTTCCTCGGGGGCTTCTTCCTCGGG
>Ga0102938_10002864_pt1 | contig 13002 bp, 14 predicted proteins | sample SalPonR2_B_D2_MG_FD_84516 | JGI IMG/M metagenome (GOLD analysis project Ga0102938, IMG submission 84516) | Salt pond soil microbial communities from South San Francisco under conditions of wetland restoration - Salt Pond MetaG R2_B_D2_MG | ecosystem: Environmental > Aquatic > Marine >... | reverse complement strand
CGGGAAACACATGGGCGAATCCATGGTGGACTTACTTCAACAGAAATAGTATGTGTGGATCTGTGGGTGTGGGTCCCAGGATGGCCAACAAATGCATGCTGTTCTCATGCATCTTTGCGATCTTCGCGCCTTTGCGGTGATCCGCTGAACTTTACCCTGGATCACGTACTTTTATCACCGGTAGAACCATCAGCCCTGTTACTATGCCTGCTGCGAAGCCCATGGCGTGGGCCAGGTAGCTCACCTGGGGTTCGAATGTTGAGGGCACCAGCATTATCATCACGAAACCTGCCGCACGAAAAATGCGTATGGCGAGGCGGCGCTCGGTATCATACTTCATGTAGAAGATAAGCCACAGGGCTGCCATGGCATAGATCATTCCCGAGGCACCCACAAGTTGAATTTCCGGTTCGTAGAATGCAACGGTTGCAAGGTTACTGACAATTCCCATGAGAAAAGAAATAACCGGGAAGGTGATGAATCCGAAATAAGCACGCAGAAGCCAGCCGAACACCACGAACATAAACGCGTTAGACAGGAGATGCAGCAGGCTGCCGTGCACGAACAGGGCGGTGAAAAGCCTCCAGTATTCGTTGTTTTGAAATATGGAGGCTCCGCTTACCGGCAGCAGCCTGCCATAGTGATGACCGGCATGCACCGTGCTTGCCAGGTAAAACAGGATAAGACAGATAACCGCGGGCCACAGGTGTTGGCCCGAGGGAAACTTCGACAGGGGCCCCGGCGGATGCAGGGGCTTAAGGTCATCTTCGAAGTCTTCATATTCATAGTCGTTCCATCGATCAATCACTATGATACGCCTTTACCGGGCATTATGTAATCTTCACGCAAGGGGTTCCATCCGTCAATGGCCACTGCCGGGCCCTCAATTATCCGGGCGCTGTGAACTACCCCCGATGGAACAACGGCTACCCCGCCCTTCTCAAGCACCCTGCTTGTACCTTGAACGGTAAGCTCAATTATTCCTTCTACTACAATGGTTATTTGTTCATGCGGATGGCTGTGCTCCGGAAGTTGGGCTCCTTCTGTAAATTCCATCCATGTCATCATCAGGTTGTCAAGATGCACCGACTTGATAGTCACCCCGTCTATCGGAGATATACCTTTCATTTCCCTGAACTGCGCGAAGTATTCTTCCATAGTACTATCCTTTACAGAGGTTAGCGGGTTAGATACCCATGGACTGGTAATCGGTAAACTGTTCCCTGTTCCAGAAGGGATCCACCACCAGTGAACGGATTCCCCGTCCTTCCAGTATCTTTTCAAATCCTTTCACGTGTTCATGGCCGCACACAAAAAGTATGGGACTGCCGATCACGTCCGACAGCTTCTCCAGCCAGAACTCTTCACGCCGTTTCCAGTATGAACGGGCGATGCCCCGGCATTCGTCTTCCACGCTTCTGCCTACCGAAGGATCATGCACAAGGTCGGTACGCTCAAGCCCCCTGCTTTCAAGTACCCGGTCACGTATCTCTGAGTAATAGGGGATACCCAGCCGTTCACGCTCTGACGATCCGGGGTCACAGAACCGGTGTTCAACAGCCAGACTGGCTGCCACACTTTCAACTACTGCCTCGCTTGAGAAAAACACGTCCCGCAGGTACTCCCGGTGAAATTCCTCGGCAAGCACCCGAATGCCGTATTTCTCAACTGTGTCGCCGAGGAAATCCCGAAACCGGTTCTGCACCTCAACCGGAACGATATTATTCTTATACTGCACAAGATGATCTACGCCAATTATGTATATCATATTATACGTGATATCCCGGCAATAATGTATGGCAAGAAAAAAATGAAAAATTATGATTCTCCGCGTCAACCACGTCTTCACCCGGATTTCTTTCGGGAAATCATCCTTTCAATTATAATATCTCCAAGCATCACCAGCGTCATGAATATGGTGACGCCCAGTGCCACGGAATGAGACAGGTGGAGTTTAGCCTCGTATCCACCGAAATATAACATGTACGTCAGGAAGGTTAAACTGTATATAATTACGCCGATTATACTCATTATTGTACCTCGATTTATTTTGTGATATGTGTACATTATAAAGTAAATCGTGGCAGGTCAGGTGCAGGTTGCCCTGCTCCATCTTGGAAACACCGTGCAGTCTGAATGTGAATTAGTGACCATCCCTAAACACTGTTTAAAACGAACACGATGACGGTTCATCACCCATCGCAAATGTTCCACATCATGAGACTGCACCCTGCTGCTGTTCTTACCAGAGGGGGTTTCGCATTGTGCTGCCTGCAGAACAATACTGGTTTCCGTTTCACAGCTGATATAATCCGGCCCGTTACCCGACTGCAGCAGTATCATGCCTGGAATACATATCATGATGGTTGCTATGGCAAGCTGCTGGAAGTTTTTTTGTACTACAGGATTCATTCAGACACCGTTATGGATATTCATGATCTTTTTTCAAAATGATAATAGGGTTCTGACCCCTGAAAAGTCAACCAAAGAATCACACCCCCTGTCATTATATTTTATCATGACTTCACCCTGAACATGTGATAGTATACTGAAAACTGGAACAGGTTACATAAGGTATACACTATGAAGAAGATAACCACGGGTATGGCTGTGGCGGCCGGGCTGCTTGCCCTGCTTGCGTATTTCCGGGGAGGCATCAGCCTTGTACTGGAAGGGCTGCAGGGTGGAGGATTAATGCTGCTTAAAGTGACCCCCCTCTTGCTGATCGCATTCCTGGTAGCCGGTCTCATACAGGTGATGGTATCACATGAATTTATTAAGAAATGGCTGGGAAAGGAAGCCGGGATCAAGGGAGTATTTCTTGGTGCCCTTGCCGGTGCCATGGTGCCGGGAGGTCCCTACGTCTCCTACCCCATTGCGGCATCCTTCTTTATCAGCGGGGCGGAGATCGGCACCGTGATGGCATTCATAGCCGCAAAGAATGTATGGAGCTTCACCCGTCTGCCAATGGAATTCGCATTGCTGGGTGCTCATGTGACGGTCACCCGGTTCCTGGTAACCCTCGTGTTCCCAATCATAGTGGGTATTCTTGCCAACCTGCTGCTTGCAGGTACCGAGGAAAAGATCCGAAACCAGGTGAAAGAACTTGCGGGAGGTGGGCATAATGATTGAAGCTATGGTTGTCCTGTCGCTTTTTGCATTGATACTGCTGTCAATAGCAGTGAAACGCAAGGACGGATCTTCGAAGAAGGCACTACGATCGGGTTTTGGCATGATGAAAGGGGTGATCCCCCTGCTTCTCTTCGCATTTATACTATCGGGAATGCTTCAGGCGGCTATCCCGGCTGAACTCATAAAGCAATGGCTGGGTTCCGAGGCAGGCCTCAGGGGTATTATTATCGGTACACTTGCGGGCACTTCCATACCTGGAGGGCCTTACATCTCCTTTCCCATAATTTCTGCTGTTCATGATGCCGGTGCAGGAATAGGTACGGTGGTAGCGTTTGTCACGGGCTGGGCAATGATGGGGCTGGGCAAACTTCCTTTTGAGCTTGCCATAATGGGAACCAGGTTTACCCTGGTGCGCATGCTGCTTTTTGCAGTTTTCCCGGTTATTGCCGGGTGGATAGCCTACGTAGTATTGTAATGATCAATACCGAACCTGTTTTCCGGGGAATTGGCCAGAAAGCAACTGTGTAATAGATTCCTGCTCATCAGGAGAAACCACCGGTTCAATCATGCTAACGGGGCGACCGCATGAATCACACGTATACTGGTAGTCCATCACGTAACCGGGTACTCCCACGAAACGGAAACGTCCTTCACCTGTCAGGTGACTACCCACCTTGACCTCGCCAAGGTAATAGAGTATTTCCCTGCCTTCGCAGTCAAGATATCCTTCTTCAATCATGGTATAATTGAACGCGCATCCCTCTACCTTTGTACCGGGTTCAATGTGCACGTACGATTCCATGTTTTCAGTCATTTCAAGGGCGGCACCCTGTTCTGTATTAGCCATTCCTTCCCCCTGTCCCATGAGGATGATATATAGTAAAACTATTGTTATTATTCAGTATTGCTAACACTTACTATCATACAGGGGTATAATGTCAACAGCTTTCTATCGTGTCTTCCTTTAGAAAAACGCAAAAACCATGCGAAAGACTCTCCCGCATGGTACAAAATAAACAGCTCCCCTCTACCAGCAGAGAAAACAGGTGGAGGTACACTGGTGTTTACTATGGGGTCCCGTCCTGCTCTTCACCTGTAAACACCTGGTGTAATACCCGGCTCATCTCGTCAATCCGGTATGGCTTTGCCATGACCCCGTCAAAACCATAGTCCCTGTAATCAGCCATAACCGCCACATCCGAGTAGCCACTTGAGACAATTGCCTTCACAGATGTATCGATTTGCCGAATTTCCCCTATGGTTTCCCTGCCACCTTTCCCACCGGGAATGGTGAGATCAAGTATGACCAGGGCAAATGGATCTTTTTCACGCATGGCCTGGATAAACTTCTCAAGAGCCTCATCCCCATCAGCCGTGACGATAACGCTATACCCCAGTGACTCAAGCATGCGGCCGGCCACCCGCCTGAGTGCCACATCATCATCCATCAGTAATACTTTTCCGGTACCTTCTACGGGTTTATCACGCCTGGCGGGAGTACCGTTGTCAATCGCAGCAGCCGCGGGCAGGTAGAAGGTGAACACCGAACCCTTACCCCGCTCAGAGTCTACCTCGATATACCCACCATGACGTTTTATCACCGAGTATACCACAGAAAGCCCCAGCCCATGCCCTTCATCCCTTGTAGTAAAATAGGGATCAAAAATACTATCGATATGCTCTTCACTGATGCCGCGACCGGTATCCTGTATGCGTATTGAGATATACTCCCCCGGCTGAAGAGGAAGGGTGCTGTTCTGTTCAACCTGGACTGTTCTGGCACTGATATTTATTTCACCCCCATCAGGCATCGCTTCTTTCGCGTTTAATATGAGATTCTGAATGAGCTGGCTCACCTGTTCGCGGTCAACTTTCGCCTGCTTCAGGTTATGGTGAAAGTTATATACACAGTTGATATTTGACCCCATGAGAATGAAACTTGCCGAATTGGTGATAATCTCCTTAATAGATGCTTCGCCCTGCACAGGCGACCCCCCCCTGGCAAAAGTGAGAAACTGTGCCGTAAGCCCCCTGGCCCTGTAAGCTGCATCTTCAGCCTCTCTCAGGAGCTCGTCATATTCCAGGTCACCTGGTTTTTTCACCCGGGCAAGGGATATATTGCCCATTATGGCGGTGAGAATATTATTGAAATCATGGGCTATACCACCGGCGAGCACACCTATGGATTCCAGACGCTGCATTTTACGGAGTTCGTCTTCCATCCTGTAGCGTTCAGTAATATCCCTGAACTCAGTTACCCGAACGATTCTTCCGAAATAAGGGGCATTTTTTCCCTGTATCTCCAGCGGATAGGTAGAGCCGTCTTTTCTCTGGCCGAATACTGAATATGGTTTATCATAACCACCTACGATCCTCTCCATCACCTGGTCACGATACTCAGGGGCTATAAGCAGCAGCCCGTTCATGCCGATAAGTTCATCGTATGAAAAACCAGTCACCTCACAAAGTCCGCTGTTGCATTCAATGATGACACCTTTCTCGTGTATACCGATACCACCGAAGGATGCCTCGTGCAGTACCCGAAACCGTTCTTCGCTTTCTCTCAGCTGTTGTTCTGAAATTTTACGTTCGGTTACATCTCTTATAGAACCCGAGGCACGCAGTGGTTTTCCCTCCCTGTCCCATATACCCCTGCCAACCGCGTGAAACCATAGATACTCATCATTCTTTGTTCTCATCCTATATTGTACATCATACGTCCCCCGTTTAAGCAGAAAGTCACGCACCACCTCAATCACATCATCCCTTTCATCCGGGTGCAACAGGTCAATCCAAGTACCCAGCCTGTGGGGAAAGAGATCGTAATCATTCTCATTATACCCGAGAAGCCGCTTGAACTGTGATGAAAACCACATGTCATTATCAAAATTCATGGGATCTTCAGGATCGAGTTTTACATCCCAGAGCCCGTCCTGTGCCCCTTCAACCGCCAGGTTGAGCCGTGTCATCAGCTCATCCACCTCTTCACTGGTTTCCATTCTACTGGTGATGTCCTCCATAAACACCAGTACGGCCTCCTCGCCCTCCCATGTGACGGGGTTGACCCGCATCCGAACCCACACGGTAATCCCGTCTTTTCTGTTGGCCCTGCAGTTATACGACCGGGTAAAGTTTTCACCGCTTACCCGCCTGCGGTAATTCTCCATCACAAAAGGGCGGTCAGATGGGTGAAGAATATCAAATATATTCATCGAGAAAAGTTCGTCACGGCTGTAGCCTGATATAGTTTCCATTCCCCTGTTGACATACACCGTAGTGGCAGCCACAAGTACGATGACTCCCTCGGAAGCCTGTTCAATAAGGTTTCTGTAATTGTTCTCAGAATCGCTGGAGTTCTTGTCAGAGTATTCAGGCATATGAATTCAATCCTTTTATTGGCATAACCATTAACAACTATATACATGTTTTGTTATTTGTAAAGCAGCATTCATTTAAAATTATTCACTCTTTCCGGATTATTGGGAATGTAAAACAGTTCTTTATAACAAAGATCAACGAGATTGCAATTTACATAATTATTTTAACCGCAGATACACGCAGATGAACACAGATGATGGTAATAATTAACGATAATCAGCGTTAATCTGCGTGTATTGAGCGAAGCGGGCGGTTTCACTTATTTAGAGCCGAATGATATCATAAGCTCCTCTTTGGATGATTAATAATGATGTAGAGTCAAAAATAATACTTGCAGTATTTTTGTATCATACGCACCTTTCACAGGTCTGATACTAAAAGGAATACTTTACCTCATGGAGACATCATGGAGCTTACTATCGCACCGAAAATTGAGAAGGAATCAGAAAGCCTTCACATTATACACTATCCCGATGGGAAAACACTCTACCTTGTTGGCACTGCCCATGTGTCGAAAGAATCGGTAGAACTTGTTGAGGAAACCATCCACCGGGTCAACCCTGATACACTCTGTGTTGAACTTGACGACAAGCGTTTCGAACGCATGACCAATAAGGAAAAGTTTCTGGACATCAATATTGTTGAGATACTGAAAAACAAGCAGATGTTCTACTTCATAGGCCAGTTCATACTGGCCATGTTTCAGCGCAAAATAGCAGAGAAGACGGGAAGCAAACCCGGTAGAGAATTTACCCGGGCCATTGAGCTGGCAAAAGAAAGGAACATACGAATCGTGCTGGCAGACAGGGACATAGGCATCACCCTCAAACGGGCATGGCGGCTTACCCGGTTTCGGGACAAGTTCAAGCTCATCGCCGGTCTGGGGGCAAGCGAATCGGTTGATATCGAGAACATGGACATCGAAGAATTGAAATCTTTTGATGTGATGAGCAAGATAATGGAAGAGTTTGCCGAAGAACTTCCCGTCACCAAGCGTGTGCTCATCGACGAGCGGGACACCTACCTGGCCGAGAAGATACGAGAAGGACTTGGCCAGACTACCGTGGCAGTAGTTGGGGCGGGTCACGTACCCGGCATGCTGGAGATTCTTGAATCCAATTCACAACCCGTCGACCTTTCGGAGATTGAATACGTACCCACCGCGGCCCCGGTGGGAAAGATACTGAAATGGGGCATTCCCATTATCATCATCAGCATATTCATCTGGGGATTCTTTACCGGTGGACGGGATGTTGCCGGCGAAGTGCTGTTGTACTGGGTACTCATCAACGGTATCCTCACCGCCATCGGCTGCCTGTTGTCCTTCGCCCATCCGTTGACAACCATATCCGGTTTTATCGCAGCCCCCATAACCAGTCTCAACCCAACCATCGGCGCGGGCATAGTTACCGGTATTGTACAGGCAATGCTGGTGAAACCACGTGTCCGTGATTTCGAAGAACTTCGTGACAGCACCATGCACATCAGGGGATGGTGGACGAACAGGGTAACCCGGGTATTTCTGGTGTTCTTTTTCTCTTCACTGGGATCAGCCATAGGCACCTTCGTAGCATTTCCCTTTCTTACTAAGTTTTTTACGGGATAAATAGTATCACGCGGAGACGCTGAGGAAGGGTACGAACTCTCCGCGTTCCCCGCGTCTCCGCGTGATACTAATTGTGTCTTAGTGAATCGATCCCGTGCATACCTTTATTCAGACCGAAACCGGGCAGGCGTCAAGGGCCAGTTCGATCTCTTCACGCACTATACCTTTACTTTCAGACCGGAAGCTTTCCAGAGCTTTTTTCGCTTCTGCACCTCCAAGCCTTCCAAGGGCCCAGGCTATCATTCCACGCACCCTATCGTCGTCATTTTCTTTGAAGGCTTGTATCAGCTCAGAAACATATTTCTGATCCAGGGTATTGCCCATTACACGGGCCACGTTCATCTTCCATCGCCACATGTCATCGGGTGACATGTAGAACATGTGGGGCCAGATCTTCGCGGTAAAGTACTCACGGTCCATGTGCAGAAGTTTCACCAGGTCAAAATCGTCCGCCTTTGCCACCACCTTTTCGTTCGCCGGCAGGTCTTGTGACATCCAGGCCCTGTTTCGGGGACAGACGTCCTGGCAGCGGTCGCAGCCGTAGACATACAGGCCCATGGGTTCGCGAAGTTCACGGGGGGTAAGCCCGTCACCGTAATAGGTGAGAAAGGAGATGCATTTTTGAGGGTCGATCTTGCAGTTTCCCTGCAATGCCCTGGTGGGGCATGCTGATACACACGCATTTCGGCACCAGTCGGGACAACCCAGGCGAACCGTCGGCTGATCCGGTTCAAATTCATGATCAATGACAATGGCAACCGGCAGCACCCATGAGCTCTGTCGTGAGGTACGGTTGGCATACAGCAGGCAGTTCTTACCGAAGGTGCCAAGGCCCGCCCTGGCCGCGGCAACCCGATGGGGGAGATTGAAGGGCACCTTGGAGTCGATACCGTTGTCCCGCAGAAATGAGCGAAACTTTTTGATGCGCAGGGCCAGCCCGTCACGGGTTACCCGGTCATCATCAAGATAACAGCGGCCGAAATACGGTTCCAGTGACTTCGGGAAGGATTTTTGATAATATTCCTCCAGCACCACGATCACTGTTCTGGCACCTGGAAGTATGCTCTTGGGGTCAGAGCCGTCAAGCAGGGCAAGGCCAAGGGCCTCCGCCCAGCCGTAATCTTCATGCCTGCCCTCCAGAAGTTCACGATGATGGGCAAACGGTTCTGCAGTGGTAAAGCCCACGTCCCCGAAGCCGCACTGGTATGCTTTTTCAATTACCTTTTCCCGGCTCAGCATGCCCGTCCCCCTGTATCGTAGTTTTATAGCTTTCAAGAAACTGCTTCAATAATTCAACGGTGTCACTAATATCCGACTCATTTTTTGTGGTCTTCACCATCATGATGCCCCCCTCCATTGAGGAGATGATATAACGGGCCATCTTGCCGCTATCAATATCTTCACGCAATTCGCCCGCCTTCCGGGCGTCGTCCAGCAACCTCTTAATCCACGCTGCCCACTGGTTAAAGACTTCCTTTACTGCATCGGTGAAACGGGGGTCACGGTCTGCCATTTCAAGGGCGGTATTACCGAAAATACATCCCCCAACGAAACCACGCTGCCGGTGGAAATCCATAACCGCGTCCAGCATGCTGAAAACTTTCTCGAGGGATGTTGCTCCCTTTACCCTTTCTTTCAGGTATATGGTATACTGACGTTTTGCCTCATCAATCACCGCAAGGCCCAGTTCTTCCTTACTGTTGAAATGGAAGTAGAGGTTACCCTTCTTGACACCCGTAACATTTACTATATCATTCATACTGGTGGCGTTGAATCCACCCGTGTAGACCAGCTCCATGGCACGACGCACAACCTTCTGCCTGGTATCCCGTCCCTTTGTTTTTTGCATGACTGCACTCCTTGTATACTGACCGGTTGGTACATTTTATGCATATAGATATTCCTGTCAACATTATTTCATTGAAAACAAGAAGGGTCGGAGCCTTATTTCCCATGGAAAATATTCTGGACAGGACAAGATAATATGGCCATTATGTAACAATACAAAATTCGTAATCGCAACACTCCCCTGATCCAATCATCTTCATACCAACAGTCCGTGTTTCGATTACAGAAATATATTGAACACACTGATAATTATTATTTTAAGGAGGAGTTTCATGAAAAAGATAACAGTAACCTTCGTTATCATGGCAATGGCACTGGCCGTTGTGGCGTGCGGTTCAAAGGAATCGTCTTCTGAGAAGACCACTGAACCGAAAACAGAGGCAGAATTCCAGGCAGCAATGAAGGACCTGGGTATCAGCATGTACGAGGGTTCAGAGATTACCGGCATCAAGACTGGTTCGAACAGTGAACTCTACACCTTTGTTCCCGCCGACAAGGGCGACGCAAATGCCATCATGACCCATTATAACGAGCAGTTAAAAAACGCTTTCTCCGGAAAGGGTGAATGGGTACAGCAGATGCAATCCAACAAGTCCATCATGTACAGGAAAGGCTATACAGGCTGGGTTTTTGGTGTGCTTTTAGGGAAAGCAGAGGGCAAGGACGGAAGCAAGGTCACCCTCACCTACGGGGATAATGCTGTTTCATACTAATCGTTTTTATTTCACGGGTAATGCGTGAATCCTCATGCGCAACATGCACCAGCAATGATGAATAAGAAGGTATGCGTATTGTGCATGAGGGCCCTGTTATATTTTATGCCTCTTCGATAGCATGTTTTGCCCGTTCAAGCAGTTCTTCTGCACCCTCGGCGATAGAACGGGAAGTGTTGGTGAGATCCTGGATCTCGTCTACCATCTTTGATACTACCGAATTCATCTCTTCAATGGCCTTTGTTGAAGCCTCGATGGCTTCTTTCTGTTCCTCGGTGCCGGTTCCGATATTGCGTGCCATTTCCACGTTGTTCATCATCTGGTCGATGATGGTTTTTATGTATTTTTCTTCAAGCATGATGCTGTCCTGAAGAAGTTTTATTTTCTCGGAACTCTGCCCCATTCGGTCGATCAGTCCTTTCAGCATATCCGCCGTTGTACGGATAACACCCACTCCTTCTTCAGTGGTATGTGTACTCTTTGAAAGAACCGACTCGATCTCTTTCACGCTATCGGTGGTCTGGGTTGCCAGTTTTCCGATCTCGTCTGCCACCACCGCAAAACCCCTGCCGTAATCCCCCGCACGGGCGGCCTCTATACTGGCGTTCAACGAGAGAAGGTTTATCTGATCGGCGATATCCACTATCATGGAGATGGTCTCAGCGATGCGGGTACTCTGATCGCGGATGGCACCGATAGTATTCTGTATATCAGATATCCGCTCATTGGCTGTACTGGTATCGGCAACCACGCTGTCCACATCATTTATAGCCGCTTCAAGATTCTCCCGTGTCTCTGACTTGATATTTCGAAACTCGTTAATTATCTCTTCCATTATCTCGTTACCTGACACCTGCTCACCGGAGATAGTGGATATATTCTCAGCCGACCCTAAGAGCTCTTCAAGGGAAGCGGATATCTCCTCGAATGTGCTGGCCTGTGTCTGCATCTTATCGTTGAAGCTTCCGGTAAGGCTATCCTGCCGGTTCACCTGTTCGGCCAGCCCGTCCATCTTCTCCTTGATCTGCCTGGTCATCTCGTGCTGGGCACGTGCCTGCTCCTGTATCTTGTCACGCTGTGCGGTGGTCTGCTCATCGTACTTGTCGATTACCGGTATTGTTCTATATGAGAGCCAGCAAAGAAGGCCGAACATGAGTATGAAAAAGATCTCCCGCAATAGAACAATCTTGTCAGTTACGGGTGCACCGTTTTCCATGGCAAATAACGACACCTCACCACCCCTGGAGATAGCGAAAACAACAAAAAAGGACCATACAACTAACGCGAAAACACTGTAAAAAATAAACGCCCGTCTATTATGCTGTAGTTGCAGCATGATAACCAGCACGATCATCAGTATGGAGGTATTATACGACTGCAGGGCAAAAGTCCATCCCACATCAAACCCGTACTTGAACTTGGCGATCATGGGCATTGCCACAGTAAGAAAGCCCAGTATCCAGATAAGCAGGTTAGCCGTTTTATGATGTTTTTTGCGGGAGTATATGGTATAAGCTATGACGAGACACGTAATGTTAACGATAAGGGGTGGGAGCACTTCACTCCATTCCACGTTGGCTACTATTTGAAATATCTCCGCGATTACCGCCACAATGAGATACGCAACCAAATAGGTGAAGCTGTTCTTTATGATCAAGACATCTTTTGCCGTATATATTCTTTCAGTCATTGCAACCACCCTTTCTCCGAATTTCGAAAATCCGCCCAATAATCCGGAGCCACTTTATACGAATACGTTCAGTATACAAGAATAAATAAGTAATTTACTTATATTATTCATTACTTATGTAATACCACAAACCACCCAACCCTTCATTAATTTACATATCTTTCAGGCACTTTTCCAGCTTATCACGTATTCCTGGTTTTTCCCCGGCAATGGGGCTTCTTTGTCAGTTATCCAGACTCCGTTGAGATCCATCCCGGCGGCGGCACGCTGAAAATGACACATGGCTATTCCCATGTCGACACGCTGCAGGTCAAGAAGCCCGAAAAGCTTCTTGCTGCTGCCGGAATAACCCCCCGCTCTGTCCAGGTAGAAATGGAAATTGTCATTACTGCCCCGAACAACCCGCCATGGCTGCTTATTGGAGGCAGAAGGAGCCCTCCGCACCATCTCCAGCGCGTCAGCGTACATCCCCGCACCCGCCTGGTCAAGCCGGCCATGAAAACTCCCATCGAAGAACAGTTCTTCCCATGGTTTTCGCCTGCTGGATCCCGCGGAGAAGCGTATCATTGCATCCATCATACTCTTTTTCTTCGCCGGGTATCCAACCGACACCACTGCCGGCAGCAGTTCATCGT
>Ga0102938_10002863_pt1 | contig 13003 bp, 8 predicted proteins | sample SalPonR2_B_D2_MG_FD_84516 | JGI IMG/M metagenome (GOLD analysis project Ga0102938, IMG submission 84516) | Salt pond soil microbial communities from South San Francisco under conditions of wetland restoration - Salt Pond MetaG R2_B_D2_MG | ecosystem: Environmental > Aquatic > Marine > Intertidal... | reverse complement strand
CTTCATGACGGGCAGGACTGCAAGGGATTCGAGTGTCGGCAGCTTCCTGTGGCGTTCCTCAGCCTCAATGACACGATCAGCCCGGCCACCGTCGATTTCACCTTGAACAGCGGCTTCGGACTGACCGGCACCGTGTATGAGTCCGACGGTAGTACACCGCTCGAAGGCGCTTTTGTCCAACTGATTTCCAGCGATGGATATGCTGATCAGTCCAGCATGCAGACCGACTTGACCGGCACCTACTCGTTCGAAACCCTTCGTCCGACGGATTATCGAATCATCGTTCGTCACCCTGGCCGACTGGGACAGGTCTACCCGGGAGTCGACTGCTTCGGGCTGTCCTGTAACCCCGAGGTGGGCAGTACCATCGCGCTTGGTGCTGCGCCGCAGGTGCTGGATTTTGATCTGTCTTCCGGCAACAGCGTCTCCGGCACCATACGTCGGCAGAGTGACGGCACGCCGGTCGAGGGTGCCACGGTCAACGTATTCAACAGCCTGCAGGGCGGCGCATCAGCCCTGACCGATGCGGCCGGGAACTACACGGTCAACGGCATTACCGAAGGCACATTCTTTCTGCGAGTTCAGCCGGATCAGGTCCTGACGCCCGGTCTGCAACGAGGCTTCCTGGGCAACGTGAATTGTCCTGCGTTCAACTGCGGCGATTTCGGCACGCCCCTGACCGTCAGCTCTGGCGATGCGCTGACCGGGATCGACATCGACCTGGCCGTGGGCGGTGGTCTGAGCGGGACGGTTTCAGATGCATTGACGACCGAGATCCTGGGTTTCGGGTTTGTCCCACGATTGGAGTTATGGGTCTCCTCAGGCCCATTCGCCGGCCAGCTGGCTGCCCAGGGCTTGAGCAATGAGTTCGGCGATTACTCGGTCAACGGGCTGCAGCCGGGTTCCTACAAGGCCACTTTCGGGACCAGTACGCACCTCGGCTTCATCGATACGGCCTTCGGCGGTTCACCTTGCCCGCGGGGTTCCTGTGACCTGAGTCTGCTGCCTACCGTCTTCGTGACTGCAGGCACTGTCCTGCCGGGCATCAGCGCGACGCTCCCTCGAGGTCCGGTCATTTCCGGCACCATTACCGATGCCGTCACCGGCGTTGCCCCGGATCTCGTTGCCGAGGGTCGATCGAACATCGTGGCCTTCTACGGCACGTCAGGCAACTATGCGAGCTTCAGCGCAGTCGACGGCGAGGGCTTCTATCGCAGCCGAACCGGCTTTCCGGCCGATACCTTTTTTGTGTCGACCTTTGCCACCCGAAATTTCACCAGCTTCGGGGGCAACTATATCGATCAGGTCTACAACGGTCTGGATTGTCCGCGCCTGCAGTGCAATGTCACCGGGGCGGGAACCGGCCTGACCGTGGCCGGAGCCGATCTATCGGGGATCGACTTCAGTCTTCGGCAGGGCGGACGGATTGAAGGTCGGGTTCGTGACGACCTGACCACCAGCGATCTTTCCGGTGTCGTCGTCGAGGTATACGACAACCTCGCGCGGCGGGTCGGTTTCGATACCTCGGATGTGGCGGGCAATTACCGTCTCGAAGGCCTGCCGACCGGCAGCTATTTCCTGCGGACCAGGAATCTGCTTGGCTACCAGGACCAGCTCCACGCCGGCGGTTCATGCAATCCATTCTGCGATCCGGTCACCGGCACGCCGGTCGTCGTGGTCGAGGGAGCCACGGTCAGCAACCTCGATTTCGACCTGGTCCAGTCGGCAGCCTTGTCTGGCACCGTATCTCTCAGCGGTGCACCCCTGGCCAATGTCACCGTCGAAGCCTATGGCGCCATCGGCAACTTGATCGGCTCGACCCTGTCGGCGGCCGATGGCAGCTTCGAATTCAACAGTCTGGCGGCAGGTGAGTTCTATCTGCGTACCCGCAATGCCTTCGGACATGCCGACGTGCTCTATGACGCTGGTCCCTGCGTCGGGAACGCCTGTCAGGTCCGACGCGGTGATCCGATCCTGCTCGCGGCCGGCAGCACCGTCACAGGCCTGGTGCTCGATCTTTCGCCCGGGGCGACGATCAGCGGGGAGGTCAATGATCGCCTCGCTCCGGCGACGAAACTCTCGGGTGTGCGGGTGCAGTTGCTCGATGATCGGGGCGCGGTGGCATTCGAGTCGACCACCAATGCCCTGGGTCAGTACAGCTTCGAAGCCCTGGCCGCCGGTGATTATCACCTCGTGACGCGCCAGACACCGGCCTATGTCGATCAGACCCTGGGCGGTGCCCCCTGTCCGAGCGCCTGCAATGGGCTGAACGGCACCACCCTGACGATCGCGGCGGGCGCCACGTCCGCGGGCAACGTGCTTGATCTGGCGCCCGGCGCCTCGATCAGCGGAAACGTACAGGCCAGTGGATCGCCTTCGGTCGGTGCGACCGCTCAGGTCTACAACGACAGCGGTGTGCCGGTCTTTCAGGGGCCGACCAACCCCTCGGGCAATTACGAGATCGATCAGCTGCCCGACGGCGACTTCTTCGTCCGCATCGTCAACGTGCCTGGCCATGTTTCGCAGCTCTGGGACGCCAACAACTGCAGCGGTTACTGCGACATTCTCAACGGCGATGCAGTGACGATCGCTGGCAGCACATCAGTGGGGTCAGTGAACTTCAATCTCCCGGCCGGCGGGGGGGTCAGCGGACGGGTGAGCAACGGCGCCTCAGGCCTGCCGGCGGTCGAGGTTCTCGCCTTCGACCTGTCCGGCTTCGTCGCCGGCCGGGCGGTGACCAATGCCAGCGGCGACTACACGATCAGCGGCCTGGAGAACGGGAATTACAAGCTTCGGACCCTCAATACCGGCGGCTTCGTCGACGCGGTCTTCGGCGGCAGCACCTGTTCCCCCGCGCCCTGTCCTCTGGCTGCGGGCAGCTCGGTCAGTATCGCCGGCGCGACAGTGCCCGGTATCGATTTCGCGCTTTCGCCCGGCGGATCGATTTCCGGCACGGCCACCGATCAATTCGGCAATCCCCTCATTTCGGGCAGTGCTCGCCTGCTTGACTCGAATGGCATCGAACTCGATGTCTTCGCGATCATCGAGGGAGTCTGGAGCTTCGACGGCCTGGCCGATGGCACCTATTTCCTGCTGATTGAAAACAACCTGGGCCTGATCGACGAGCTCTACGCGGGCGTGCCCTGTCCGGCAGGCGCCTGTGACATCACAGCACTCGGCACGCCGATCATCCTCGGCGGTGGTCGGGTTCAGGGTCAGGGATCCACCGGTATCGGTGTCGAGCTGGATCGGGGTGCGAGCATTTCGGGTCGCGTCACCGATGGCCTCAGCGATGAACCGATCGTCGGGGCCAGGGTTTTCGTCAGAACGGCGACGGGAGCGCTGGCCGCTATCGGTGTCACCGATGGGCTCGGCGAGTATGCAACGGCGGCGAGTCTGCCGGATGGCACCTACTACGTGTCCACGGCGAGCGGACAGCAGCGCGGAGTAGCAGATAATTACATCAACGAACTCTACCAGGATGTCGATTGCCCGCTGGATTGTGACCTGGCACAGGGCTCGGCGATCAACATTGCAGGTTCGAATATCGAAGGCATCGATTTCGAACTTGTGAAGGGCGCGGGTATTTCTGGCCGGATCAGCCGTCCGAACAACCAGGCGCTGGTCCAGGTCGAAGTCAGATTCTTCGATCAGCAGGGGCGTCTGGCCGGAATACAGCGAAGCAATTCTCAGGGGCAGTACAGGCTGGATGGTCTGCCTGCGGGAACCTACTATGCCCATACGGTCAACGTCCTGGGGCTGGCAGACGTGACCCTCGGAGACACGCCCTGTGGCGGGGATTGCGACCCGCTGAGTGGCCAGCCGGTGGTGGTCACCTCTGGCGGGATTGTCAGCGATATCGATTTCACCCTCGATGTTCCCGATCAGGTCTTCGCTGACCGCTTCGAGTAATCAGGCCCGCGGCAAAGCAAATAAGAAAGGCCCGCGCTGCGGGCCTTTCGTTTTCTCGATTCGTTTTCTTGAGTCGAAGCCGTTCGGCCGGGATCTACAGCTCGCCCATCTGGGACTGCAGGTAGTTCTGTTCACCAACACGATCCATCAGCTGGAGCTGGGTCTCGAGCCAGTCAAAATGTCCCTCTTCATCGTCCAGGATGGTCTGGAACAGATCCCGGCTGACGTAGTCGCGCGCCGACTCGCAGTATTCGACGGCGCTGCGATACATCGGAATGGCTTCTTCTTCCAGCGCCAGGTCGCACTCGAGGACCTCTCGCGGATTCTCGCCGATCCTCAGACGTCCCAGATCCTGAAGATTGGGCAGACCTTCCAGAAACAGGATTCGCTTGATGATTTCATCGGCGTGCTTCATTTCATCGATCGATTCTTCGTACTCCTTCGCCGCAAGAAGCTTCAGACCCCAGTCCTCATACATCCGGGAATGCAGAAAATACTGGTTGATGGCCGTCAGTTCTGCCTTCAGGGCCTGATTGAGGAGTTCGATGACTTTGGGATCGCCTTTCATGCTCGTGTCCTGTCTGGAAGCGGGTTTTCTAGTGGCAGGGTGCACCAGAACACAAGAATACCAAACCGCCGGGGAGACGGCTTGGCTATCAATGCAGGGGCAGTATCAGCCGGACGCCAAGGAGAGCGGCAGAGTGGCCGGGCTGTTCCGTCGGGATTGATCCACGATCGTTTCGGCGAACTCGAGGCAGCTTCCGCAGCTCCCGGAGCAGTTGGTCAGCGCCTGAATTTCCTCGAAACTCAGGCCCTCGGCCGCAAGATCACGAACCATGGTGACGGTGATGGCATTACAGACGCAGAGATACATGACCGGAAGTATATCGCAATGCGAATCATTGTCAATTACATCCACGAATTTTCTACCTGGTGGTCATGCCGACGAAAGGTAACGATCAGCCCTCGCCCTGATTGCTCTGAAATCCGCCGCTGCGCAGGGTCACGACCAGGGTATCGCGCCAACCCAGCCTGTCTGGATGCAGCGGCTGGATCGGCGTGGATTCATGAATGACCCGGTGATCGTCGAGGAGCATCAGGGACCAGGGGCCGGGCAGGGTGAAGCGGAGCCCGTTCGGTCCGGCGGCATCGAATACGCGGGTTTCTCCGCCCTTGATCGCGTGGCGGTCGATCATGAAGATGGCGACAAGGTCGACGCCGTCTCGATGAGCACCCTCCGGTGTCGGGCGACCGATACCGTCGGTCGTGTCGATCCGGAAGGGGTGCGCTTCTACATACCAGCGCTGGGGGCCGTGCAGGCCGCAGCATTCCCGCGCCAGCGCCTTGAGCAGCAGGGCCCAGGCCGGGTGAGTTCCCATCGCAGGCTCGATCGGCTCGAACCAGCGCTGCATGCCCCCATGGAGGGCGTTGTAGGCCAGCGGCTGCCAGTGCGCCCGGTGGGCGACGGATTCGATGCTGCCCCCTTCGATCATGCAGCAGCCATGACGCCGTCGACGATACCGACCGCCGTCGCGCAGGTGCGGATCGGGCGGGAGTCGCTCCCAGTAGGCTGCCAGTTCATCGAGCTGGGCTGGAGCGATTTCAGCCCAGCGACAGACACCTGCTGGATCGAGGAGGGCATAACCAGCCTGCTGCAGGGTGGTCTGCAGGGCCTCCGGGGGCGTCCATGGGGGATCGAATTGCCTGGGCATGGCCGCAGAGTAGCTGAATCGACGTCAAGAGCGGAATGTCCGAATCCTTTATCATGAAGAGTTCAGCCTCAAAGCACGGAATGCTCATGAACAACTCGCGCTACCGCAAACCCCTTCCGGGATACGAGGTCGACTATTACGATGCCAGAGAAGCCGTCAACCACCTTGAAGACGGTGCCTGGGAGCGTCTGCCCTATACCGCCAGGGTGCTCGCCGAGAATCTGGTGCGTCGGTGCCCTCCTGAGCAGCTCGAGGCCTCGTTGCTGCAGATCATCGAGCGCAAACGTGATCTGGACTTTCCCTGGTTTCCGGCGCGTGTGGTCTGCCACGACATTCTCGGTCAGACCGCATTGGTGGACCTGGCCGGTCTGCGCGATGCCATTGCTGCGAAGGGGGGAGACCCGGCCCAGGTCAATCCGGTGGTTCCCGTCCAGCTCATCGTTGACCACTCCCTGGCTGTCGAGCATGCGGGCTTCGAGAAGGATGCCTTTGAAAAGAATCGCGAGATCGAGGATCGCCGTAACGCCGACCGCTTCGATTTCATCAACTGGACACGCGAGGCCTTCGACAACGTCGATGTGATTCCCCCGGGCAGCGGCATCATGCACCAGATCAATCTGGAGCGGATGTGCACGGTTGTGGAAATGCGCGACGGCGTTGCCTTTCCCGATACGCTGGTCGGCACGGACAGCCATACCCCGCACGTGTGCGCCCTGGGCGTGATCGCCATCGGCGTTGGCGGTCTGGAGGCCGAAAACGTGATGCTGGGACGCGCCTCTTATCTACGCCTGCCGGATATCGTCGGGGTCGAGCTGGTGGGCCGGCCGAAGCCCGGCATCACCGCCACGGATATCGTCCTGGCGCTGACCGAATTCCTGCGCAATGAGCGCGTGGTCGGGGCCTGGCTGGAGTTCTTTGGCGAGGGTTCAGCCGAGCTCACGGTCGGTGATCGGGCCACGATATCCAACATGACGCCGGAGTATGGCGCAACGGCGGCCATGTTCCACATCGACCGCCAGACCATCGACTACCTGACCCTGACCGGGCGTGACGATGCGCGAGTGAAGCTGGTCGAGGATTATGCCAGGCACACCGGCCTGTGGGCCGACGACATCGAGTCGGCCGAGTTCGAGCGTACCCTGCGCTTCGATCTGTCGAGCGTCGGACGCAACATGGCCGGCCCTTCCAGCCCGCACAAGCGCCTGGCAACTGCCGATCTGACCGAGCGTGGTATCGCCGCTCATTACGAGCAGTTCGATGACGGTCGTATGCCCGATGGCGCGGTGATCATCGCGGCAATCACCAGCTGCACCAATACTTCGAACCCGCGCAACGTGATCGCGGCCGGACTGCTGGCCAAAAAGGCCAATGAACTGGGCCTGCTGCGCAAGCCCTGGGTCAAGTCATCGTTCGCGCCGGGATCGATTGCCGTCCGGCTGTATCTGGAAGAGGCCGACCTGCTGAGTGAGCTGGAAAAACTCGGCTTCGGCATCGTCGCCTTCGCCTGCACGACCTGCAACGGCATGAGCGGCGCGCTGGACCCGGCCATCCAGCAGGAAATCATCGACCGGGATCTGTATTCGGTGGCGGTGCTGTCCGGCAACCGGAACTTCGACGGTCGGATCCATCCTTACGCCAAACAGGCCTTTCTGGCCTCGCCCGCGCTGGTCGTGGCCTATGCCATTGCCGGCAGCGTGCGTTTCGATATCGAGCGCGACCCGCTCGGCCTGGACGCCGAGGGCAACCCCATCACGCTGAAGGATCTCTGGCCCAGCGATGAAGAAATCGATCGGATCGTCGCTCAAAGCGTCAAGCCGGAACAGTTCCGGAAGGTGTATGAGCCGATGTTCGGTACGACCTTCAAGCGCGTGAAAAAAGTCGACCCGCTCTACGACTGGCGCGATAAGAGCACCTATATCCGCCGCCCGCCGTACTGGGAAGGGGCGCTGGCCGCCGCGCCGACTCTGACCGGCATGCGGGCGCTGGCGGTGCTCGGCGATAACATCACCACCGATCACCTCTCGCCATCGAATGCGATCATGGCCGACAGTGCGGCCGGCGAGTACCTGGCGAGCATGGGCGTGCCCGAAGCCGACTTCAACTCCTATGCGACCCACCGTGGCGATCACCTGACCGCGCAGCGCGCGACCTTCGCCAATCCGCGCCTGATCAACGCCATGGCGGTGGTCGATGGCGAGGTCAAGCAGGGTTCCCTGACCCGGCTCGAGCCGGACGGCAAGGTCATGCGCATGTGGGATGCGATCGAGATCTACATGCAGCGCAAGCAACCGTTGATCATCATCGCCGGCGCCGACTACGGTCAGGGATCGTCCCGCGACTGGGCGGCCAAGGGCGTGCGCCTGGCCGGCGTCGAAGCGATCGCGGCCGAGGGCTTCGAGCGCATCCACCGGACCAATCTGATCGGGATGGGCGTGCTGCCGCTGGAGTTCGAGCCCGGCACCACGCGCAAGACCCTCGGGCTGGACGGCAGCGAGATCTATGATGTGATCGGTGAGAAAGCGCCTGGCAGCACCCTGAGCCTGCGGATCCACCGGCGCAACGGCGAGGTGCTGGATGTCCCGGTGCGCTGCCGCCTAGACACCCGCGAAGAGCTCAGCGTCTACGAGGCTGGCGGTGTCCTGCAGCGTTTCGCCCAGGACTTCCTCGAGGATTCGGAGGCCGCCTGACATTGAATGACTTCGATACGTCAGGACACAAACCATGATTCATCAACCACAGCTCAGAATTCCGGCGACCTACATGCGCGGGGGCACCAGCAAGGGGGTGTTCTTCCGTCTCGAGGACCTGCCGGAGGCCGCGCAATCGCCTGGTCCGGCGCGCGATGGGTTGCTGCTGCGCGTGATCGGTTCGCCAGACCCTTACGCCAAGCACACCGACGGCATGGGCGGGGCAACCTCCAGCACCAGCAAGACGGTGATCCTGTCGCGCTCCGAGCGCCAGGGCCAGGACGTCGATTATCTGTTCGGGCAGGTCGCTATCGACAAACCCTATATCGACTGGTCCGGTAACTGTGGCAACCTGACCGCAGCTGTTGGCGCCTGCGCCATCCGGCTGGGTCTGGTCGAGCGGTCTCGCATTCCCGATCATGGGATCTGCCGGGTGCGCATCTGGCAGGCCAATATCGGCAAGCAGATCATCGCCCACGTGCCGATCACTGATGGCGAGGTTCAGGAAACCGGCGGTTTCATCCTCGATGGCGTGACCTTTCCGGCCGCTGAAGTACGGATCGATTTCATCGACCCGGCCGATGGCGATGCGGCCCTTTTCCCGACCGGTCGTCTGGTGGATACCTTCGAGGTGCCCGGGGAAGGGGCCCTGGAGGCCACCTTCATCAACGCCGGCATTCCGACCATCTTCCTTCGCGCCGAGGATCTGGGTTTCGATGGCACCGAGCTCCAATCGGTCGTCAACGGCAACCCGGAGCAGGTCCTGAGGCTGGAGCGGATTCGCGCGCACGGCGCGCTCAGGATGGGTCTGATCGGCCACCTCGACGAGGCGGTCGATCGTCAGCACACCCCCAAGCTGGCCTGGGTCGCGCCACCTCGTGACTATGTCGCCTCCAGTGGACAGACCATCTCGGCCGAAGACATCGACCTGAATGTCCGGGCCATGTCGATGGGGCAATTGCATCACGCGATGATGGGGACGGCAGCCGTGGCCATTGCTTCCGCGGCGGCAGTCCCGGGCACCCTGGTGTTCCAGGCCGCCGGCGGCGAAGAGAAGGCCTCGATCCGCTTCGGCCATCCGTCGGGGACGCTGAAGGTGGGTGCCGATGCGGTTCTGCGGGGGTCGGACTGGACCGTCAGAAAAGTCAGCATGAGCCGAAGTGCGCGCATCCTGATGGAGGGCTGGGTGTGCGTGCCGGTCGATTGATCGTCGACCATAGTTTGCGATTGTCGCGCCAACGTGTAACAGTATGGGGTTGTTCGAGGGCCCGCCCTCCAGAAATCCATCCTCAAACGGAGTTGATAGCAATATGTCGTCCAAAAGCGATCTTCTGAACTGGTTGATCATTGCCCTGGTTTCGAGTCTGCTCGTGGCCTGTGGCGGTTCCGATAACGAATCCTCGGCCCCCGCACCGATGAACGACGCCTCGCAAGCCGCCGCCGAGCAACGGTCGGCTCCAGAGCCCGAAGCTCAGGCCGATCCGGCACCGGCAACGGATGAGGCCGACAGCATGGCTTCCGACATGAGCTCGCAGGCACAGCCGGAAACATCAATGGATGAGCAGGCCTCCGAGGCTGCCGACGCAGCGGCTCCGGCCGCGGCCGAGAATCCGGTCACTGTCGGCGATGACGGCGTTGCCAGACTGACCATCGGCAGCACCGACACCATGCAGTACACCGTTCGAGCATTTACCGTCGAGGCCGGCCAGGACGTCGAACTGACGCTGGTCCATGAAGGCAGCCTGCCGATCGAGGTCATGGGCCACAACGTCGTGATCCTGCCGATGGGTGAGGACTATGTCGCCTTCAGCCGTCAGGTGATGAGCGAGGGTGGGTCAGTTGACAATGACTATTTGCCGGAGGGCTTGCAGGACGGTCTGGTGGCCTTTACTCAGCTGATCGGCGGCGGCGAGTCCGACACGATCACCTTCACCGCACCCGAAGAGCCAGGTGAGTATCCCTTCCTGTGCACCTTTCCGGGGCACTTCGGCGTCATGAACGGGATCATGACCGTACTCTGAGTTCTGTTTTCTGGTGGACGCAGTCCGGTCACCCCGGCACTGTGTCCGCCAGGCTCGGTTGCTGAACCGAGGGCAGTCCGAAATCACAATACCGTTCGACAATACACTGGTGGGAAGGAATCAGGGGTATTGTCCTTCGGTCCTGGCCTGAACGATTTCCGGCGGTGTCCAGAGCCCGGAGCGGGCGATGGAGATATGGGACCGCCTCGGTGCCAGTGCGTCCGGAACCGAACTCGCCATGCGGAGGATCTTGCGGGATTTGCTGGTGTAGACCCGATCACTCAGGACCACCGGTCCGCGCCGCAAGATCTGAAGTCCGATATCCCGGTAGACCTTGCGGGCAGTTGCCACCGCCCAGGCGGCCCGCCGTGGCAGCGCCCTGATGCCGACCGAGGCCGATTCATAGTAGGGCTCTGCCTCTTCGATCAGGCGTCGTACCAGCGGAAAGACATCCTGGTGGCGCGAAGGTCTGGCCAGGTCGTCGACGCTCAAACCGGCCTCCGATCGCCATTCCTCGGGGATATAGCTTCTGCCGGCCAGCGCATCCTCGACGACGTCGCGCGCGATATTGGTCAGCTGGAAGGCAATCCCGAGGTCGCTGGCCCGGTGCAGGGTCGACGTATCCTGCACACCCATGATTCTCGCCATCATGATGCCGACCACGCCCGCAACGTGATAACAGTACTGTAGCGTGTCTCTCAGTGTCACGGGTTGCCAGCGCTGGACATCCAGTTCGAATCCGCGGATATGGGCTTCGACCAGAGTGCGATTGATCGGACGACGAGCGGATACTTCGGCCAGGGCGCGAAAAGGCAGCGCATCAGATGGCTGATTGGATACGGCTGCAAGTGACTTCTCTCGGAGTTCGCGCAGGGCTTCAGCCGAAGCGGTGCTGATCATACCCTGGCCAAGCTCCTGGCCATCGGTCACATCATCGCAGTGACGGCACCAGGTATAGAGCAGGGTGACATCGGCGCGCATGTCCGGCGAAAAGAGCCGACTGGCCGCGCCGAAGCTCTTGGATCCGCGGTCGATGATCGATCTGGCCTGGCGAACCAGATCAGAATCCACGGCCGCCCTCATTGTGGACGCCCCCGTCGACTCGCCAGGCGACCCGACGAACATTCGATCCAGACTGACTTCAAGCGCACGCTTCCCTCGAATTTCAAGGCCCGTTGATGCTAAAGGGAGTCCCCCTCGTTCACTCGGTGGGGATCATACCGACCATTACGGAACGGTGACATGATCCAAAAGTATCACGGCTCTCTAATTCCCTCCATGCTTTCGGGCCCCGAAGAAGCGACGCGGCATTCTGAAAGGCAGCAGAAGCTGAACCCAGAGCGCCGAGAAACGATTCAGGCTGAGGCTTTCATGTACGGCGGTCACATCCTCTCCCATCAGCCGGGTCGAGACCAGTGAGCGGGTGTAGAACGGCGTATCCTCCCACACCTGCTCGATCTTTGCCTGGCCATTCTCGGAGCGGGTGGGTCGAGTCACGCCCCATCGGCTTCGCGGCAGATTGACCGGCTCGGGTTGGGGAATCTCATGTCGCTGGCCGCTTTGATCGAAGTGCATCGCCAGCGAGCTTCTCTCACCAGTATTGAATTTGCTGTCATAGAGCACCACGGGCCCCTGGCTCGTCATGGCGCGCAGCCAGAACCAGTTGTCGAAGCATTTCTCCAGAGGTTCGGTGCCGGTGTTGTGGTCGAAGTAGCCGGTTCCCGACCAGCGGATGCCGGGTGTCTGCATTTCGACCTCGATGTTGGCCGCCGGCATGACCGGCGTCCAGAGGTGGTGGCCATCAGGATCCAGCTTGACGGACTCGCCATGGTGGACCGTGGGGCGAACGCGTATCCGCCCGCAAAGACGGCGGGGAACAGGGACCGCCCATTCGTCGATGTCGATCTCGAGCGTGTCGCCATTCCAATGCAGATTGCTCGGACCGATCTTCAGCATTCGCTCGTCACGACGAAGTGCGTGTCGGTTGCGTTCGGTCATGCACCAGCGGCCCTGCGGGCCATAGAGGGCAACATTGACCGCGCAGTGATCGAGCGGGTTGCTTCTCACGCGCGTCCGCTGCCAGGCGTAATAGGGTGAGAACACGCTGCCGATGAAGGCAATCAGGGTCAGACCGAAGCGACCATCATCGCTGATCGCATCGAGATACCACCAGGCATAGCCTCCGGGATTGACGTCCTGGTCGAAGGGGGGAGGCGTGCAGTTGCTTTGCATGAAATCCATCCTGAATCAGTTGAGTCCGAGGTCCTCGGCGACCGTCTGAGCCGCCAGCCGTCCGGAGATTGCGACCATCGGCACGCCGGACCCGGGGTGAACGCCGCCCCCGGTCAGATACAGTCCGCGGGCCCGACTGCGGGCGGTCGGGCGCGTGAACGAGGCGCGCCAGCCGTGCGACACCGCGCCGTACAGGGCACCGCCGGTGCCCGGAAACATCGATTCGAAATCCGACGGCGTGGTGATGACGCGATGCGCCTGCGCCCCGCTGATCTCCAGCCCGCAATCCGCGAGCAGACCGAAGACGGTGTTCTCCAGGCCATTTCGCGCCTTGTCGTCGAGAGTGAATCGGTCTCCATTGGCCGGTGAGTTGGCGATCATGAACAGACGCTCGGGGCCTTCAGGGCGGCCGGCACCCGGACTGCGGTCCTGGGCGCAG
>Ga0102938_10002858_pt1 | contig 13008 bp, 13 predicted proteins | sample SalPonR2_B_D2_MG_FD_84516 | JGI IMG/M metagenome (GOLD analysis project Ga0102938, IMG submission 84516) | Salt pond soil microbial communities from South San Francisco under conditions of wetland restoration - Salt Pond MetaG R2_B_D2_MG | ecosystem: Environmental > Aquatic > Marine >... | reverse complement strand
GGGCCATCTGCGCTTGAGCTACCGCCGGATCGAGGTGCTCGACCCGCAGGGCCTGCAGCGGGCGCTGCGCTGCGCATGACCCGGCGCTGCGCTGCGCTGCGCATGACCCGGCGCTGCCCTGCGCATGACCCGGCGCCGCGCTGCGCGTGGACCCGGAAGTGTGTCCGGGGTGACAGTCGTGGACACGACCGGCCCTCTCCCCCGGTTCCTCCTCCAGCGGATCGGCACCGGCCGGTCCCCGGGAGGAGACAACGATGGGCACCACCGCATGGCTCGCACGACCACCCGTGACCGAGCGACCCGATGCCCAGACCTGGCACCGCAGCGCCGGGCTCGGGCTCGCAGGCCTCGGCTTCGCGATCATCGCCGCCGCCGCCGTCACCAACTGGACCACCGCCCCTTCCGTGGGAGAGAGCGGCGACACCGCCGGCACGCTGGCTGGCACCTTCGCCGCCTCGACCTTCGGTCTGGGCGTCACCAAGACCGGGATCGCCGTCATCCTGATCGGCATCGTCCTGGCCCTGTGGCGCCGGGTGAACGCGGTCAGTGTCGCACTCCCGCAGCTGCGGACAGGGCCGGCGAACGGTGACACCCGTCCACGGACCGGGAACCTGGATACCCCCTACGGCCCGGCCAGCGCCTCGGCCCGGGCACCCGACCCACTGGCCATCCACCGGATGGCCGAGGTGCTGTGGCTGCCCGTGCTGGCGATGGGGGCCATGGCGCTCGCCGCGGGGCTCGTCCTCGGACTGGTGACCTCCTCCGAGGCCACCGGCACGGAGGCGTTCCGCGTCGCATCTGCCTGGAGCCAGGGCACGCTGTTCCTCGGTGAGGGGCTGCTGCTGAGCGGGATCTCGTTCCTGCTGGGCACGATCCTGTCGTCGCTGCGCAGAGGGGGCGCCGAGGTCCAGGAGTCGTTGGGCGTGCCCGTCCAGACGCTCAGGATGCCCGCGACCGCCAAGGCTTTCATCGCCCTGATGGCCATCGGGATGATGGCCGCCATCGTCCAGTTCGTGCTCTACGGCGTGGCCGCCTCCGTCGCTGGTGATCCTGCCACCTACGCCGTGTGGGTCAGCTGGCTCGGTCCCTTCCGGGAGGTCGCGCTCGGCGTCCTGCTCGCCGGGATCGTGCTCGCGCTGGCCAGCATCGCCAAGGCGCTGGGTTTCCAGTTCCACCGTCTCCGCCAACTCGCCGTCTGACGGCAACCGAGAGGTCTGATCATGAGCACCAACACCCCGACCAGGACGACGAAGACCACCAGGACCGACCGGGTTCCACGCCTGCCGGAGCCCCGTCGTGACGGGTTCGCCGTCGACGGCTCCGACCGCAGCCTCGGGACCAACCTCCCCCAACGCATGGGTGAGCTGCTGTGGGCACCGATGCTGGCGATGGCACTGATGGCGTTCGCCGCGGCGATGATCCTCGGCGTCCTGCGTGCCGACGTCGTCGCCACCACCCCCGATGACGCGGTGCGCCTCGCACAGCTCCAACACGTCACCGCCGGCGTGATGTTCATCGGCTTCACCGCCGTGCTGTCCGGCATCGCCTTGGCCATCGCCCGGATCCTGGGCGCCTTCCGCGTCGGTGGTGGCCAGCTCCAGCACACCACCATCGGCCATGTCCAGACGCTGCGGATGCCCACCAGCGCCAAGCTGATGATCGCGCTGATGATGATGGGCATGATGGCCATCATCGGTGGCGTGATCGCCCACTTCGTGGTCGCTGCCCAGACGACCACGGCCGCGGATCTCGTGGCCGCTGAGCAGGCCTTCGTGATCATCGAAGCGGTCCGCCGGATCGGTGTCTCGCTCCACCTCGCCGCCATCGCCTTCGGGCTGGTCACCATCATCGAGGTGCTGCGGTTCCAGGCCGTGCGGATCGGTGAGCTGGCCACCACACCGCGCCACAGCTCCAACTGAACACCGCAGGGCACCCACCTGCCTCACCGCAGCGGGGTGGACGGTCTCCTGGACCGTCCACCCCGCGTCCGTGGGACTGCGCCCCGACCGATCCCAACCGGGCACCACGGTGCCTCGCAGGCGACGCCGAGGTTCGGCATGCTGCGAGCCAAGCGACCACCTGACCATCCAGCACCTCTCAGGGAAGGCCCCGTATGAGCACGATCACCGCCGAGTTGACCGAGGGCTACGCCGTCGACCTGCGCACCTCCTCCGGCCACCGTTGGGCCAGTGACGAACCGGTCGCCGCGGGCGGCACGGATACCGGTCCGACGCCCTACGAGCTCCTGCTCGGTGCGTTGGCCGCCTGCACCATCATCACGCTGTCGATGTACGCCCAGCGCAAGGGCTGGTCGGTCGACGGCGTCGAGGTCAGCTACGAGCATGACCGGATCCACGTCGATGACTGCACGGACTGCGAAGCCCACCACCGCGGCTACATCGACCGCATCGTCAGCCAGGTCACGATCCGTGGCGACCTCGACGAGACGCAGCGCGCGCGGCTGACCCAGGTCGCCGCCAGCTGTCCCGTCCACAAGACCCTCGCCAAGGGTGTGCACCTCGAGGACCAGGTCACCTTCTCCTGAGCTTCGCCAGGGCCCGACCGACCGGAACTGGGACCGAGCCCAGTACCGGGCGCATCGGTGGTGGTCGCCCGGCTCCGGCCGGTGCGACGACCCAGGTGCCCAGCGCCCGGCAGCGACGGGGTGGAAGAGGTGCACCGGGTCGGCGGTTGCCGTCGGTGACCCCCTGGACCCGGCACCGAAGGACCCCGTATGGCGGACACCGACCGGACCTCCCGACGGCGTGAGCCCGGAGCATCGAAGGGTCACCCGACACCGGGACGCAAGCAGCGCAACGCGGCTGCACGTGCCCGCGTCCGCCGCGAACAGCTCCTCATGCGCCTGATGTGGGTTGGGGGTGCCGTGGTGGCGATCGGCCTCATCGCCGTGCTCGTGGTCACCGGGGTCGGCGCCGGAACGGGCGGCCACACCCTGCCCTGATCGCTCGAGGCTCATCGGAGCCCCCGGGTGACCCTTCCTTGGCCCCTGCCGCTCATGCCGGCTGGGGACTACGGTGTCGGCCAGGGCCTCACGTCGCGGACGAGGACGACCACATGCCCCAGCCGGTGGTCCGCGCCTTCGGGCCGCTGCGTCTCGAGCTCGACGGTCGCGCGCTCGGCCCCCGCGATGTCGGTGGTCGCAAGCCGAAGCTGCTGCTGGAGATCCTGCTCATCGGCGACGGCCGTCCGGTCCCGCGCGAGCGGCTCGCGGAGCTGCTGTGGGAGGAGGACGACGACCCTCCGCACAACGTGCCCGGCACGATCGACACCTACGTCTCCGTCCTCCGTCGCAAGCTCGGCCGCCACCGGGAGCTGCTGGTGACCGAGCACGCCGCCTACCGACTGGTGCGCTCCGGGTTGCTGCTGGACCTCGATCGCTTCGACGGGTTGGTCGCTCGAGCGGCGGACCAGGCGCGTGGGGCCGGACAGCGCGAGCTACTCGAGGACGCCCTGACCCTCGCGGGTGGTGAGGTCCTCGAGGACGAGCCGTACGCGGGATGGCTCCAGGAGACGCGCGGTTACTACCGACGGCGTGTCACCGACGCGCGCCTGGCGGCCGGCACCGCAGCGCTGGCCGTGGGTGACGCCGCCGGGGCCGTCACCCACGGGGAGCGCGTGCGGGACGATGACCCGCTCGACGAGCGGGCCCACCGTCTCGTGATGGTCGCCCACGAGCTCGCCGGGGTGCGCTCCACCGCCCTGGAGGTCTACGAACGCTGCCGCCGGGTCCTGGCCGAGGAGCTCGGGACCGATCCGAGCCCGGAGACCGAGGACCTGCACCGCGCCATCCTGCGCCAGAAGCCAGCCACCGAGCTCGTCGCTGACCTGTCCGGCCCGACGTCGCGACCCCGCGCGACGCCGACGGCCGCAGCCCGGCGGGGCCGCGCCATGCGGGTGCTGCTCGTCGAGGACACCCCGGCCGACGCGCACCTGATCGTCGCGGCGCTCGAGGCTGACGCCGTCCCCGTCCAGGTCGAGCACGTCCTGGATGGGGAGACGGCGCTCGAGGCGCTACGCAGCAGGCAACCACGTCCGGATCTGGTGCTGCTCGACCTCGGGCTCCCCGGGCTCAGCGGCCACGAGGTGCTCGCCGAGCTCAAGCAGGATCCCGGGCTGCGGCGGATCCCGGTGGTCGTCCTCACCTCCTCCACCACGAACGACGACGTCGCCCGCAGCTACGACCTGCACGCCAACAGCTACGTCACCAAACCGACGGATCCGGACGAGCTCGCCGAGGTCGTCCACGCGATCGAGGCCTTCTGGCCGCTCACCTCGGCGGGGGGCGATCCGGGACGGTGAAACAGAAGGTGCTGCCCGCTCCGCGCGCCGAACGCACCCAGATGCGCCCAGCGTGGCGCTCGACGATCTTGCGACAGATCGCCAGCCCGATGCCGGTACCGTGACGGTGCTGCTGGTCCCGTGCGCGCCGGAACATCTCGAAGATCCGCTCGTGGGAGGCGGGATCGATCCCCACGCCCTGGTCGGTGAACTCGAACCGCCACCCACCAGCCTCGCGGTGGGCGTCGATCCTGATGACCGGGGGCTCGCCGGCGACGGGGAACCGCAGGGCGTTGCCGAGCAGGTTCTGGACGACCGTGCCGAGGCCTGCCTCCTCGCCCCACACCGTCGGGAGCTCCGCCAGCGTCACCTGCGCGCCGGTGTCGGTCAGCTGTGCTGCGAGGGCCCGCAGGGTGCGCTCCACCAGCACGCCCATGTCGACCTCGGTGCGCTCGTACTGCTCCTGCCCGGCCTGGGCGTAGCCGAGCAGCCCCCCGGACAGGTGACGCAGCCGTGTGGCACCGTCGTCGAGGTAGCCGAACAGCTGCACAGCGCGCGGATCGAGGTGCTCGCGGTAGTGCTGCTCGAGCAGACGGGTGTAGGCGGTGACCGTACGCAGCGGGCCGGCGAGGTCGTGGGCGACCCCGAAGGCCAGCTGCCGCAGCTCGGCGTTGAGCCGTTCGAGATCCGCCACGGAGGCCGCGAGCTCCGCCTCGGCCCGCTTGCGTGCGGTGACGTCCTCCACGATCGAGCGGCTGGCGACCACCTCGCCGTCCTCTCCACGCACCGGGCTCACCGACAGCGAGGTCCACACCGTCCGCCCGTCGGCGGCACGCATGGCCAGCTCCTCACTGTGGATCCGCCCACCTGCACGGAACCGTTCGAGCACCTGCTCGGCTCGTGCGCGGCCTTCCGGCCGGTCGGGGTCGTAGAGGTCCAGCACCCGACTGCCCACCAGATCCTCGCGCGCGAGCATGGCGTTCGCGGCCCGGTTGGCGAGTCGGATGCGTCCGTCGACATCGACCGAGAAGTAGGCGAAGGGCGCCTGCTCGTACAGGTCCCGGTAGCGCCGCTCCGCTGCGCGCAGTTGGGTCTCCATCCGACGTCGGGCGCGGACGTCGCGGATGATCGCCAGCACCCAGCTGTCCTGCTCCGAGCGCACCCAGGAGGCCGAGATCTCGCAGGGGACGTGCGCGCCGCGGTTGTCCGCGCAGCTCAGCTGGTCGGTCCGCGCCACACCCTGCTCACGGACACGTGCCACGAAGCGCTGGAAGGCGATCGGCTCGTGGGCGTGGATCGTGGAGGGTCGCTGGCGCAGCAGGTCGTGGCGGGAGAAGCCGAGCATGTCGCACGCACTCGGGTTCGCATCCAGCACCTCGTCGCGCTCCGGATCGAAGATCAGGATCGCGTCGTGGGAACGATCGAAGATGGCGCGGAAGCGCTCCTCTTCGGCGCGTCGAGCAGTCTCTCGCCGGGACTCCTCGGTGACATCGGTGACGAAGCCGAGGAAGCCGGACAGCTCACCCTCGGCGTCGTGCAGCGGTGACGGCCAGATGCGGGCGGTGAAGGCGGTGCCGTCGCGTCGCAGCCGGGTCGCGTCCAGCGATCGTCCGCTGCGTGCTCCGGACAGGGCCAGGCGCCGCTGCGCCTCGAACTGCGCTGCTGCCTGCCCCGCCGGGACGATCCCGAGCTCGAGGAGCGGCCGTCCGAGGACCTCCTCGGCCGGCCAGCCGAAGAGCCGCTCGGCCTCCGGGTTCCAGAGCACGACCCGCCCGTCGGTGTCACTGGCTACCACGGCCAAGGGCGAGGACGCCAGCGCGGCTCGCTGGGCATGGTCGACGAACTCACGCTGCGACATAGAGGGATCCAGGGTCGTCGTGCCCAGTGCAGCCGACCGTACAAGGGCCCCGCGCGGCCACGCCAGAGGCCAAAAGGTCCACCAAAGGCGATGTCCTACGGTCGCTGGTGCCGCCATGGCAACCGACACCACCCGTGCCCGCGACCGAGGGGAAGCCCATGCAGCGCCCGGACCGGCACCACCGGGCAGACCACGTCGGATGGAGCGGGGCGCAACGCGGGCTCGTCGTCGCGCAGTTGCCGAGCCTGCTTCGCGCGGCCTTGGTCTACAGCGGTAGCCAGCCTCTCGCGGAGACACTGGTCGAGCAGGCCCTCAGCGCTGCAGCTCGGGACGTACCCGACGAGGACGAACCACACGCATGGCTGCACGCCCACCTGTGGGCCCGCTTCCTGGACCTGAGCGGCCACGGTGGGCAGGACCCGATCGGACCCACCCCGGGCCATCTGCCGCCTGAGGACGACCCGGGCACGTTGCGAGCAGCGGTCGCAGCCCTACCCCCGACCGCACGGGCTGCCGTCCACCTCGTCGACGGGGAGGGCATGTCCTACGCCCAGCTCGCCCGGGTCCTCGGCACGAACACGCAGGAAGCGACGGCCATGTTGCACGCCGCGCGCCGCGAGCTCGTCCCGGCCGCCACCGTGGTCGACGTGGTCGAAGGCCCGGGCCGCGCTGCCGTGCTCAACCGCCGTCCACGAGCGCACGGATCCGCTCCGCCACCGCCTGGGGGGTGAGCTGGAAGTGCTCGTAGAGCGCGTCGGCAGCGCCGGAGGCCCCGAAGCCATCGAGGCCGACGACCTCGTCGGCGAACTCACGCCAGCCCTGCGGCGACGCCGCCTCGACGGCGACCGTGGGCAGATCCGGTGGCAGCAGTGCGTCCCTCTCGGACGATGGCCGGGACCGGAACAGCTCCCAGGACGGCAGGGACACCACCCGCACGGAACGCCCGGACGACGCCAGGACCTCGCGCGCCCCGAGCGCGACGCTGACCTCGGAACCGGTGGCGACGATGGCCGCATCGTTGCCATCGGCGACCACGCGGCCGGCGGTGTCCAGCCCTTCGACGGGCAGGACCGGCAGCTTCTGACGTGAGAGGATCAGCGCGACCGGACCGTCGAGCTCCAGTGCGGTGCGTACCGCCGCCGCCGTCTCGCTGGCGTCGGCCGGACGGAGCACGGTGAGCCCGGGGATGGCCCGCAGCCCGGCGAGCTGCTCGATCGGCTGGTGGGTCGGCCCGTCCTCACCGAGGCCGATCGAGTCGTGGGTGAAGACGTAGAGCACGGGCAGCTGCATCAGGGCCGACAGGCGGATGGCCGGCTTCACGTAGTCGCTGAAGACCAGGAAGGTGGCGCCGAAGGGCCGGAGGCCGCCGTGCGCCGCGAGACCGTTGAGGATGGCGCCCATGGCGTGCTCACGCACCCCGAAGTGCAGGTTCCGTCCGGACTTGTCGGTGCGGGTCACGTCGCCCTCGCCGTCGAGGGTGGTGACGGTGGACGGCGCGAGGTCGGCGCTGCCGCCGACGAGCTCCGGCAGCCGCGCGGCGGCCGCGTTCAGCACGTCGCCGAGCGAGGCACGCGTGGCGACGGGGCCGTCGCTGGCCGCCGCGGCCAACAGCTCGTCGGCCCAGCCGTCCGGCAGCCGCCCGGCCACACGCCGCTCGAACTCCGCGGCCAACTCGGGGTGGTCGTCGCGGTAGTGCGCGAAGGCATCCTCCCAGTCCGTGCGGGCGCGTGCCCGCTCGGCCACCTGCTCGTGCCAGTGGTCGTAGACGTGACGGGGGATCTCGAACGGCGCGTGGTCCCACCCGAGCTTCTCGCGGGTGGCGGCGATCGCCTCGTCACCGAGGGGGGACCCGTGGGCGGCGGCGTCGTCCTGCTTCGGGGAGCCGTAACCGATGTGGGTCCGCACGATGATGATCGTGGGCCGGTCGGTGTCGTCTCTGGCGGTGTCCAGCGCCGCCGCAAGCTCCTCGAGGTCGTTGGCGTCGTCGACCCGCAGCACCTGCCAGCCGTGGGCGTCGAAACGGCGCGCGACGTCCTCGCAGAAGGCGATCTCGGTGGCGCCCTCGATCGAGATGTGGTTGTCGTCGTAGAGGACGGTGAGACGGTCGAGTCCGAGGGTGCCCGCCAGCGAGGTGGCCTCGCTGGTGACCCCCTCCATCATGTCGCCATCCCCGGCGATCACCCAGGTGCGGTGATCGACGATGGTGTGCCCGGGCTGGTTGAAGCGGGCGGCGAGCATGCGCTCCGCAAGTGCCAGGCCCACCCCCATGCTGATGCCCTGGCCCAGAGGTCCGGTGCCGACCTCCACGCCCTCGGTGTGCCCGCGCTCGGGGTGGCCGGGGGTCCGGGAGCCGAGCGTGCGGAACGCCTGCAGGTCCTCGAGGTCGAGGTCGTAGCCCGACAGGTGCAGCGCGGCGTACTGCAGCATGGAGGCATGGCCGACCGAGAGGACGAACCGGTCCCGATCCGCCCAGTGCGGGGCGCCGGGGTCGTGGCGCAACTGCCGGGTGTACAGCTCGTAGGCGACCGGTGCCAGCGCCATCGCGGTCCCTGGGTGCCCGGAACCGGCACGTTCGACAGCGTCTGCCGCCAGGAAGCGGATCGCGTCGACCGCATCACACTGCGTTCCCGGGGGCAGGGGCTGTGGGGTGCCGTGGGCGATGGCGATGACGTCGTCGCGCAGGGACGGGTCAGCGGACAGGCTCATGGTCGTTCCTCCTACAGGGTCGGATCGTCGGCTCGGTCGAGGTCCGCAGCGGCCCCGCGGTCCACGAGCCACACCGACGCCTCGCGGGCCACCCGCGCGGCGGGCAGCGTGGTGTCACCGGCCAGCACCCGCACCAGGGCGTCGGCCTTGGCAGCGCCGCTGACCAGCCACACCCGTTGGCGGGCGCGGGACAGCAGCGGGAAGGTGCAGGTCAGACGGCGTCGGTCCTGGTAGTGACCGGTCACGGCGACGTCACGGTCGACGATGTCGAGGACGGGATCGCCGGGCACCAGGGAAGCGGTGTGCCCGTCGCTGCCCATCCCGAGCTGGACGACGTCGAGGACCGGCGGATCGCCCGCCAGTTCGACGAGCAGGGCCGCGTAGCGCATCGCGGCGGTGTGGGGGTCGCCGGTCGTGACCGGCATGGCGTGGATCGTCGGTGCGGTGCCGGTCAGGGCGCCGAGGAAGCGTTCGCGCACCAGCGCGAGGTTGCGGTCCGGGTGCCCGTCGGGAGCGATCCGCTCGTCCACCTGGACGACGTGCACCTGCTCCCAAGGCACCGGTCGCTCGGCCAACGCTGCCAGCATCGCCCCGGGCGTGCTCCCACCGGAGACGGCCAGGGTGGCCCGGCCACGCTGCTCGACCGCCTCCCGCAGCGCACTCGCCAGCACCTGCGCACCACGCTCGGCGAGCGCAGCCGGGGTCTCGAGGACCTCGATGGTCAGCTCGCTGGCCCCCTCGCTGGTCATACGGAGACCAGGTGGGCGCGGTCGTTCCAGGCCTCGGTCAGGGGCAGGTCGGTGGCACCGGTGTGCTGCCCGGTCAGGCTCCAGGCGGTCTCCGCGTGCCGGACCAGCACGATCCGCTGCAACGGGCTCTCGACCTTCACCGGCCAAGCTCCCGGGCGCCCGCGGCCGCCGCCGGCCCCGCGGGCTCCGCCGGCCCCGCGGTCGCGCGTGCCCAGCCGGCAGCGCCGACCAGCCCGGCGTCATCACCCAGCTCGGCGGTGCGCACCTCGATGGGCGGCTGCAGCGCCCGCGGCCCGTGCTCGGCGAGCCCTGCACGCACGGTCGCCAGCAGGCCGGGATCACGCCCCATCCCGCCGCCGAGCACCACGACCTCAGGAGCGAACAGGTGCGCGACGTTGGCGACAGCGAGCCCGACCACGCGGGCGACCTCCTCCCACACCTCGATCGCCGTGGCATCGCCGTCACGCACCAGTGCGGACAGCTCGGCGCCGGAACTCGGCAGGCCCCGCGTGGCACCGAGCCGCCCGAGCGCGGTGCCGGAGCCCAGGTCCTCCACGGTCGCGGGGCCACCCTCGGCCAGGGCATGTCGGTCGATGATGGTGTGGCCGAGCTCGGCCAGCGAGCGCCGGCCACGGACCAGCTGGCCGGCGAGCACGACGCCCGCGCCGACCCCGGTCGACACGGTGAGGTAGACGACGTCCGCGGTCCCCTGGCCGGCACCGAAGAAAGCTTCGCCGACGGTGGCGAGGTCCGCATCGTTGGCCAGCGCGACCGGCACCCCCAGCTCGGTGGCCAGCAGGTCTTCGCGGAGCGCCCCGGGCCAGTGCGCAGGGAGGTTCGGGGCGTACTCGAGCGCGCCCGCAGCATGGTGGATCCGGCCGGGCACACCGATCACCGCCGACGCCACCGGGTGGTCCGCCAGGACCCCACCGACCAGTCCCAGCAGCGCATCGGGGCAGGTGTCCTGACGCGGCGTCGGCTGGGAGCGCCGCAGCAGGACGTCACCGTCGACCGCGACCACCGCAGCGCGCATGTTGGTACCGCCGAGGTCGACCGCCAGGACGTGGTCAGTCATCGTTCGGGAGCTCCGGGGTGTGCCAACCGTGGTCGCCGGCCAGCAGCTGGTCGGCCTGCTCCGGACCCCAGCTGCCCCGCTGATAGGGGTGGACCGGACCCACGCTGTCCAGGACCGGGCCGACGACCCGCCAGGCCTCCTCGACCCCGTCGGCGCGGGCGAACAGCTGCTGCTCGCCGTCGAGCGCGTCGTCGAGCAGGCGCGCGTAGGCCTCCTCGCGCGTGCCCTCCACCCGCTCGTCGTACCGGTAGGAAAGCTCGACCGGATGGCTGAGCATCTCACCGCCGGGAGCCTTGATCTGTACCTGCAGACCCACCTCGCCGCCGGGCTTGATCTGGAACCGGAGCCGGTTGGGTGCCGGGGGCGGGGCGTCGCACCGGGCGAAGAACTGCAGCGGCGGTCGCTCGAACTCGACCACGACCTCGGTGGCGGTGACCGGCAGGGCCTTGCCGGCGCGGATCGAGAAGGGCACACCAGCCCAGCGCCACGACTCGATCGTGGTCGTCAGCGCGACGTAGGTCTCCACCTCGGAGTCGGTGGCCACGCCGTCCTCGTCGCAGTAGCCGGCGTACTGCCCCCGGACGATCTGCGCTGGGTCGAGCGCCGGGATCGCGCGCAGCACCTTGACCTTCTCGTCGCGCAGTGCGTCGGCGCTGGTGTCGACCGGCGGCTCCATCGCGACCAGTGTGAGCACCTGCAACAGGTGGTTCTGCACGACGTCGCGCAGCGTGCCCACCTCGTCGTAGAAGGCGCCGCGCCCCTCCACATCGAGCGACTCGGCCATCGTGATCTGCACGCTGGCGATGTGGTGACGGTTCCAGGCCGGTTCCAGCAGCGAGTTCGCGAGCCGGAACACCAGCACGTCGAGCACCTGGTCCTTGCCGAGGAAGTGGTCGATGCGGAACACCGAGCTCTCGTCGTAGGCATCGAGGACGCACCGGTTGAGCGCTCTCGCCGACTCCAGGTCGCGACCGAAGGGCTTCTCGAGCACCACCCGGCCACGCTCCGCAAGACCCGAGCGTGACAGGCCGGCCACGACCGTCTCGAACAGGCTCGGCGGGATGGCGAGGTAGACCAGGGGCAGCTGGCTGCCTGCCAGGGTGGTGGCCAGCTGCTCGAAGGTGGCCGGGGCCCGGTAGTCCCCGGCGACGTAGTCCAGCGCGTCGAGCAACCGGGCGAGCGCAGCCTGATCCAACGACCCGCCCCCGAAACGCTCGACCGAGGTGGTGACCCGCTCCTGCAACTCATCCAGCGTCCACTCGGATGCGGCGACGGCCACCACCTGCGGCGGGAGCCGTTCGGCGCGCGCGAGCTCGTACAACGCCGGGTAGAGCTTGCGCTGTGCCAGATCGCCCGTGCCGCCGAAGAGCACGAGGGCATCGGAACGCTCGGTCACGACCGCACCTCGTGGCCACCGAAGGCGTTGCGCATGACCGCGATGGCCTTCATCGTCGGGGCGTCGTCCTGGCGCGAAGCGAACCGTGCGAACAGCGCCGCGGTGATCGCCGGGGCCGGCACGGCGAGCTCGACCGCCTGCTCGACGGTCCAGCGACCCTCACCGGAATCCTCGGCCCAGCCGCGCACGCTGTCGAGTTCCGGGTCCGCGTTGACCGCCGCGGCGAACAGGTCGAGCAGCCAGGAGCGCACCACCGAGCCGTGCCGCCACACCTCCAACGCTGCCGGTAGGTCGATGTCGAGGTCGCTGGCTGTCAGCAGCTCGTAGCCCTCGGCGAGGCTCTGCATCATCCCGTACTCGACACCGTTGTGGACCATCTTGGTGTAGTGGCCCGCACCGATCGGACCGACGTGGGCGAACCCGTCGTCGGTCACGAGCGCGTCGAAGATGGCGCTCAGGTGGGTGATGTCCTCGTCCTGGCCGCCGGCCATGATGCAGTAGCCCTCGTCCAGCCCCCACACGCCGCCGCTGACCCCGGCATCGACGAAACCGACGCCCTGCTCGGCCAGTGCGGTGCCGTGGCCCTGGGAGTGGCGGAAGTTGGAGTTGCCGCCGTCGATCACCAGGTCGCCGGCATCGAGCAGTTGCGCCAGTTCGGCGAGGGTGTCTGCCGTCGGTCCGCCCGAGGGCACCATGACCCACACGATGCGGCGTGGTTCGCCGGTCAGCGCGTCGACGAGCTCCTCGAGGGAGCTGACATCGCGCGTGGCTGGGTCGCGGTCGTAGCCGACGACCTCGTGGCCGTGGCGGCGCAGGCGCGTGGCCATGTTGCCGCCCATCTTGCCGAGTCCGATCATGCCGAGCTTCATGGGATGCTCCTTACCGTGGTGGATGACGGGTACGTCGAGCAAGACCGCTCGCGTGC
>Ga0102938_10002855_pt1 | contig 13014 bp, 7 predicted proteins | sample SalPonR2_B_D2_MG_FD_84516 | JGI IMG/M metagenome (GOLD analysis project Ga0102938, IMG submission 84516) | Salt pond soil microbial communities from South San Francisco under conditions of wetland restoration - Salt Pond MetaG R2_B_D2_MG | ecosystem: Environmental > Aquatic > Marine > Intertidal... | reverse complement strand
GACAATTTTACAAGGACCTTATCTCCAATATCATGGCCGTATGTATCGTTCACATACTTGAAGTGATCGATGTCGAGAATGATAAGGGAAAATTCTTCTCCGTATCTTTTCGCTTTCTTGTGTACGGTTTTCGACTACGCTCTATTGTTTCCGGGGGGCTGATAAAAAGTGCATATACAAGTTGCTCGAAGAAAGTATCAAGACAGGGGGATAGTAGAGGCAGGGCAATTGCATTAAAATGTCCAAAGGCTTATCCGGAAGACCGCTGGTCCGCCATCTCTTTTTCTCCCTCTTCTAACCTGAAAGAAAAAAGGGGGCGCCCCATTCCACTCAAGGATGTATAGATTGCCGCAGGCTAACCCGTACGGTGGTGCCCGCTTTTTTTGAAGAGTCCCAGGAGAACAGACCCCCCTGGGTTTCCGTCATGAGCCGGGCGCTGTAGACCCCCAGGCCTGTCCCTCTGGATTTACCCCAGGTAATGTACTTTTTTCCGAATTTTTGTCGTATTTCCTCGGGGACCTCCTCCCGATTCCAGACTGATACCTGCACCCAGCCGTTTTCCCCTGCTTCCAGGGAGATCCTGACTGGATCGTTCTCTTTTGAAGCATCTATAGCGTTTTTGATAATATTTGAAAAAAGTGAATAGCAGAGGAGCTGTTCCCCTTGGGCAATAAAATGGTCTTCTGCTCCCTCCGAGGTGGGAGTCCGTTCAAGGCTTACATTGATTTCCTTCCCGTCGATACTTGCCCGGTGTTCCACCAGAATGTTTCTCAAAAGGTTCTCCAGATTAACTTCTTCATGCCGAACCTCGTAGATTCCTTTTTCCATTTTGTACAAACCCATAGACTTATCGATCATGCTAAGCATCCGCTTACCCGACTCCTCGATCATCCTGATATACTGTTCTTGTTCGTCTGTTAAAATGTTCTCATCATCCATCAATAGCAGCTGGGCCCCGCCGAGAATACCGTTTAAGGGGTTTTTAAGGTCGTGCCGGGTTATTCGGCCTATCTCCTCTTTAAGCTGCTCTACTTCTTTTATGGGGGTTATATCGGTGAGTATCAGCAAAGCTGCTTCCTGTGCCTCCGTCCATCTGATGGGGCTTATTTGCATGAGAAAGGTTCTCTCGATTTCCGGCAGATGGTATTCCGAAGTGACAAATTGCTGATTTCCCTTCTCTGTTGACTCTGGTTCAAGAAAAACCGGGCATCGAGAACAAAAGTCCTCCTTGTAGCCGAAGACCCGAGTACAGAGTCTTTGTTCCAGAGGGTCGGAATAGAATGACTGTATATAAGGATTTGCGTAGAGAATTTCCCGAGTCTTCCTATCAATCACCAGAATTCCTACATTGATGTGTTGCAGAATGGTAAGAAATCGGTGGTTTGCCGCTTCCAGATCATTTCTGATGCGCTTTTGCTCGGTGATATCCCGGGCAACGGCGATGATGTAGGTCTTACTTGGGGTTTTAAAGGTGCGCAGCCGGACCTCGACCTGTATCTGTTTACCCTTTTTACTCTGGTGTACCGTTTCGATAACACCCGTCTGTAAGGGATCTTGTAAAACCTTATCCAGATCCTCTTCCAGGCTTTGAAGGTCATAATACGGTTTGATGTCCTGGGGGCCAAGGGAAAGCAATTCTTCTCTGGTGTAGTCAAGGGCAGAGCAGGCGGTATCGTTTACATCGACGAACTTCATGGAGCTCCTGTCAATAAGGAAAACCTGGTCCGAACTGTTGTCTACCGCTGCCCGAAATCGCTCCATAGTTTCCCGGGTACGTTTGACCTCGGTTATTTCGGTAACGATACCGGTCAAGGTGGTAATACCATTTTCTTGGTTGGTAATTTTCCCCAGGTCCCGGAACCACTGATATTCGCCGGCGGCATTGCGGATACGATACTCGCAGGTGTAAGTCTTCGCGGACCCATCCAGATGTCTTCGAAATGCCTCCATGGTAGCATTGTAATCATCTGGATGCACCAGGTTCGTAAAATCCGTGTAGTGCTTGAACTCCTCCGGCCGGTACCCCAAGATGGTTGCCTTACGCTCGTTAAACAGTACTTTTCCTGAAGGGAGTTCAAGTTCCCACCAGGCCATGTTTCCGCCGCGCAGGGCCGATTCCAGATGGGTGTTCAGCTCTTCGATGGTCTTTCTGCTGGTGATTCTTTCGGTAATATCGGTAAGAATACCCACATAATACGGGGGCAGATTCTCCTGAAAAACGACGGAGACGGTTAGGTCCGCCCAGAGTATACTTCCGTCCTTTTTTGAAAACCGTTTTTCTAAACGGGTCTGTGGATTCTGCTCTGTGAGATTAAAGATGGCCTCTTCTTCGCGAAGGATATCCTCGGGATGGTTAAAATCCTGTATTTTACTGCCGTAGAGTTCCTCTCGGCTATAGCCAAGCATAGCCGTAAAAGCTTCATTGCACTCAACAATCCTGCCTGTCTCGTCGGTGATTCCTATTCCGACACTGGTAACAGCAAAGATGGTCTCGTACCGGGCAAAGGTATCGGCAGTCGATTTCTTCGATTCATCTTTGACACCCATACATACCTCGGGCCGTGTATTTTATTCTTTATGAACTATATGTAATGGGGCTGTATCTGTCAAATTTTCAATCTTCCCATCAGCAAATTGATATATTTGCTATAATCACTCACATAGGATATAATGTCAGCAAATTTTTAGTATAAAACCATCTTGTGTGGAAGTGTAATAGATGAAAGAGCAGAAGAGCCTGCTTCTTGTAGAAGATGAGGCCATTATCGCACTGTATACAAAGAAACAGCTGGAACAGTACGGCTACCAGGTAACAGTAATTCATAATGGCGAGAAGGCGGTTGAACATGTCTTGAAGAATGATGAAATCGATCTTGTTTTAATGGATATCAACCTCAACACTAAGATGGATGGCACAGAAGCGGCAAAGTGCATATTGTCAGTCAAGGATATTCCCTTGATATTTCATTCAAGTCACACCGAACCGGAAATGGTAAATAAAACGGAAGCGATCACCAACTACGGATATGTGGTGAAAAATGCCGGAATCACCGTGCTCGATGCATCGATTAAGATGGCATTTCGCTTGCATAATGCAAACAAAGCGTTGCAAGAAAAAACCAATATGTTTGAAGATGTGATCAACCACATGCCGGGATTTGTTTTGTGGAAGGATAGGGAGTGCCGTTTTATGGGATGCAATCAAAACTTCGCAGAAAAGAACGGCTTTTCCGAGGTTGAGGATATTATAGGGAAAACTGATTACGACCTACATTTTACCAAAAAGGAAGTTGAAGGCTTTATTAAGGACGACAAAGCGGTTATGGCATCCGGGATACCAAAACTACATATCCGTGAGCAGGCACATGTGAGCCATGATGAGGTGATCCATTTTGATACCACAAAAATCCCGATAAAAGATGGAACCGGCAATGTGTATGGCGTACTAATTGTTGCACTCGATGTTACCGCCCTGATGGCACAGTCCTGACCACATGCAGCAAAACAATACCCATCGGCTCACTTGGCTGAAGGCAGCCGCACCTATGATTATATCATAGGAAAATTCTGGAGGTGCCCCTTTTTTATCCTTCCAGTAGGGTCAAATTTGGGTATACGGGGTGAGGTGAAAAAAGTAATTCTTGTGTAGTTTACAAAAGGCGTTCATATTTCATTGCACAGCAACTATATTAGTTCTAGAATTGTAAAATAAGTGTTCCAAGGTGGTGACCTATGCCAAAAAAAATTCTCCTCGTAGAAGATGATGTTCTCATTGCAATGAATGAGGCGCAGACACTTGAAAAACACGGGTATGAGGTGGTATCCGCCCATAAAGGCGAGGAAGCGGTAGAAATGGTGAACACTGACCCGGAAATATCACTTATTTTGATGGATATAGATCTTGGTAGTGGGATGGATGGAACAGAGGCAGCCGAAAAGATTCTGACTAAAAAGGATATCCCAGTTGTCTTTTTATCTTCCCATACCGAACCGGAGGTGGTGGAGAAGACCGAGAAAATAACCTCCTACGGCTACGTAGTGAAAAACAGTGGTGTTACCGTGCTTGATACCTCAATTAAAATGGCGTTTAAACTTTTTGATACTAAAAATGAAGCAAGGAAGCATGAACAGTCTCAGCGTCAAAGCGAAAAACGCTATCGTGCCATAGTGGAAGCTTTTGATGGCTTGATATATGTCTGCTCGCAGGACTATCACGTTGAGTTCATGAACGAGCGTTTCATCGAGCGTACCGGTTATGATGGAACTGGAGAATTGTGTTACAAGGCGCTACACAATCTCGAATCTGTCTGCCCGTGGTGTGTAAATAATAGGGTATTTAAGGGTGAAACAGTGCGATGGGAAGTGTTGAGCCCAAAAGATAATCGTTGGTATTACGTGGTCGATAGCCCTATATATCATGACGATGGCTCAATGTCCAAACAGGCGATGATTATGGACATTACCGAACGCAGGCAGGCTGAAGAAAAACTGCGTTTGAAATCTCGGTTCATAGATCGGATAGCAGAGGTATCCCCTGATATCTTCATTATTTATAATGAAGAAGGTGAGTTTTTAGAAATAATCACCGCGAACGAAGATTATTTATTCTTAAAAAGAGAAATGTTGATGGGAAGTAAAATACCTGAAGTTCTCCCTGAGACAGCTGCTTCTCGCATTATGCAAGGTATAGATGGGGCCTTAACGACCAATTCACTTAAAGTGGTTGAGTATGAACTTGAAATAGAAAATAAGAGGTTATATTTTGAAGCCCGTATAACACCACTGGAAGAGGATAAAGTTCTTGCACAAATTATTGAGATTACAGAACGAAAGCAGACCGAAGATGCTCTAAGAGAAAGTGAAAAAAAGAACTCAGCAATACTATATGCTTTTCCCGATCTAATGTTTATTCAGGACAGCGCCGGAACATATCTCGATTATTATGCATCAAATGAAGACTATCTGTACGTTCAGCCGGAGCGGTTTATCGGACAAAAAATGCAGGATATTCTGCCTAAAGAAATCTATCAACACTTGTTTCCATTAATAGAAAAGACACTCGCGACTAACGAAGTTCAGAAGGGTGAATATGAACTTGCCCTATCAGGAGATAAAAGAGCCTATGAGGCGCGATTTTCTCCATTCGATGAAGATAGAGTAGTAGCAATTACAAGGGATATCACCGAACTCAAGAGAGCAGAGGAATCTCTGCAAGAAGCAAATCTTCGTCTTACAACCGTAATCGACGGTATCGATGCTGTAGTCTACATTTCTGACATGGAAACCTATGAAATCATTTTCATAAACGAGTATGGCCGTAGAATATTTGGTGATATTGCCGGACTAAAATGCTGGAAAACCATTCAGGGACAGGATGGGCCCTGCGTGTTCTGCACCAATGATAAACTAGTAGATAAAGATGGTAATCCAACAGGTATTTTTGCGTGGGAACATCAGAATACCCTCAATGGAAGGTGGTATGACTGCAGAGATAGCGCTGTGCAATGGTATGACGGGCGCATTGTGAGAATAGAGGTTGCAACAGATATTACCGCGCGTAAACAACTGGAAGAGCAGTTAAAGAAAAGTGAAGAACGCTTTAAAACAATTTTTTACAATTCCGAAGTGTCTCTTTGGGAGGAAGATTTCTCAGAGGTGAGGGATATTATAGAGGACTTAAAAGAAAAGGGAGTAAAAGATTTTAATCGCTATTTTGATGAAAATCCCAATGCTGTATTTGACTTCGCGAAAAAAATAAAAGTTATAGATATAAACGATGCGACGCTTCGACTCTACGGTGCAAAAACAAAAGAAGAAATGCTGGGTTCTCTAGATAAGACTTTATATCTAACAGACAATACTTACGACATTCTTAAAGATGAGTTTGTGGCAATAGCCGAAAAAAGAACAAGTGTCAAAGGAGAAATGAAGACTAAAAGTTTGTACGGGAAAGTGATCGATATTACCATGAGTGTGTATTTGTCAAATGAAAAAGATATCAAGGTAGTTGCTATTAATGACATAACGCCGTATAAAAGGGCCATAGAAGAAAAAGAATTCCTCATGAAAGAGCTCAATCACAGGGTAAAAAACAACCTTGCCATGGTCTCTTCTCTTATCAATCTGAAAGACTCGGAAATCGAGAGTGATTTATCCGACTTAAAAAGCAGAATAGATGTAATTAAGTTAGTCCATGAGAAACTCCATCAACACAATGATGTAGAACATATTGAGGTAAAAGAATACTTTCAGGAGCTTTTAGAATCGATATTTTATTCTACTTCAAGAGGGACTGTTCAAATAATCAATAATGCTGAAGATATAAGTATTCTCACAAAAATTGCTATTCCATTAGGGTTATTGGTAAATGAGATAGCCACGAATGCAATAAAATATGGATTTAACGATAATGAAGAAGCACGATTTTCAGTGGATATGAGAAAGGAAGCCGATAGAAAGCACTACATCCTCACCCTCTCGAATTCTGGTAATCCTTTTCCTGAAAAAATAGAATTGGAAAGCCCGGAAACAATGGGTCTGCAGTTGGTATCTACCTTGGTAGCCCAGTTGAATGGTACTATAAAATTGAAGAAAAAACCTAATCCCGTGTTTACTATCAGGTTTCCTCTAGGAGAGGAATAGAAAATACAACTATTCGCTTTTAGATCCGAGGTGTCATAAATCGGGAAAAATGGGGACCTTTCGCCGAAAATCAGCAGAAATCGTCATTCTGGAAAATAATAAAAAACAGTGGTATACTTTTTATGTAGTACAATTGCTAAAAAATATAGAGTCACACCCTTAAAGAATTATGCAAAAAGTAAAATTGATCTAAGTGGAAATAACATATATTCTTTGCATTCCATGTAGAAGCTATATGTGAGCGTTTTTTGTATTAAATGGCTAAGCCATGACTACTGTTTTACTTGTTGTGGAAAGGTAAAACTCAAATAACGAAACCGTGCATCCCTATGTGTTCTTCTCTAAGTCATGTCTTTAAATGATTTTTTGGAGGTTTAGGAAATGGGGAAAAGTATGGCATTAGGTTTTTTGTGTGTGGCAATGTTAGTGTTTCTAATTGGATGCGGTGATGTTGGTAATGATGCTGTCGAAACTTCAGAAAGTATCGCTGCTACGGGAAGTGTGAGTGGTATAGCACAACTTAACGGCTCAAGTACCGGAAATACTGGAATAATGGTGTACATCGCAGGGACGCATTATGTTGCTCTTACCGATAATGAAGGAGCTTTCAGTATGGATGGGATTCCAAGCGGTACGGAGTATGAATTAATCGCAACCAAAGATGGATATACCGATGTAAGTAAAACGGTGGATGTTTCTGCTGAAAACAATACCGACCTTGGAATCTTAAATATGACTTTCAGCGCTAAGGTAAACGAGACACATTTAATAGCTGCCCGTGGGATGCCGTTTAAGATTTGGGGAAGAGGACTTGATGTTGCGGATGTGTGGTTTGGAAGAGAAAAAGTAACAGAGGTGATAAGTGTAAGTGCCTCTGAGTTATGTGTCCGAGTACCGGAAGAAACTCCACTCGGAGAGACTGAATTAACTATTCGCATTGGTGAGTATGAGGACGAGGAAACAGTATATGGTAGTGAACCTGTGTATATAAAAGCTGGACAATATCACAGTCTTGCCCTTGATGACACAGGAGAGGTGACTGCATGGGGTTATAATAATTACGGACAAAGCACTGTTCCAACTTGGTTGAATCTATTCAGATAACTTTTGTTAGTTATATAAGACTACTTCTTGATGCTTCATTAATTGGACCTTTCCGTGAATAGGTTCGGCTTCTTCACCTCACCTTTATTCTCCTCTACGACCTTTGGTTCCTTTCTGCCTTGGAGTATGATCTGAGAAACCACATAGGCGGGAATAACAGAAAATTAGATATGGTGATATAAAGGTTGTTATGCTATATCCTGAAGAAGCACGGCAGGCGAACTTTGAATATATCGAAATGTTTTATAATCGGCAACGAGCACAGAAACTATTGGGATATGTGAGTCCTCTGGAGTACCTAAGGAGATGGGAGAGGAACCAGCTATCGAACGTCGCTTAAAAAAGTATATAGTTGGAAGTCAAAAACTGGATTTAAAATTTTAGAGCAAGTATACATTTTAAGTTTTAATGAGAGATTCTATACGAATACAGTACGCACAACAGGAAGCCCAACCCCGGCAAGTTCGGGATCCCAAGGGGTTGGACTATTCATTATCTCACAAAACTATTCCACGGCTTGGGTGAATGTGTCGAGTTAGTTCTGAGTATTCGAAGCGGCTTTCCGGAAGGCGCTTGGTGTAGATCCGGTAAGTTTCAAGAAAACCGTATTAAAGGTAGATTTTGATCGAAAGCCACTGTCGAAGGCAATTTGAAGGATAGATAGATTGCGGCTATCAATCAGGAGATTCTGGGCCCTTTCTATGCGAAAGGTATTGATATAGTCGGAAAATGATACCTTCAATTTGGTATTGAGAATTTCAGAAAGCTGATGAGGATGCACTCCCAAAGGCTCACTGAGCAGCTGTATTGTCAGGTTTTCGTTCAGATAATACTTTTCTGTATCCATAAGCTCGTTTAGACGATCGATTGTGTGCTTAATGTCGAGTCCAACTAATCTGGATTTAGAGTATTTTGCCTTTTGGACCTTCTTCTGTAAGTCAGAAAACTGTTCTGGATGGTAGAAATAATAGAAGAACACTATAAGGGCTAGATACGTACCGGCCAACAGGGTAAAGGAGTAAGCCTCGGGTAGAGGTATCAGGATGATTGCTGAAAAGCAAACCGACCATATCATCCAGGCAGAGGAGTAGAGGATCGCAAAGACAATAGTACTATCATACTTGAGATTTCCTCGCTTCAAGAGAAGGAGGGTCTGTAGAAAAAAGAGTCCAATACAGAAGAGGAGCCACAATTCAATGGACCGGTCGAGCACAAAATAGATACGATCGAGAAAAGAGTTTCCTGAAGTGTAGAGGGGAATCTGCAGCAGTTTATCCGCTGCACTGTGAGAAAAGTATGGAACCAAAGCAATGGTAGCGAGTATGAAAGGTACAAAGAGTAAAAAATGCTGCCTTTTTATCTTGAATTGCCTATCAATCATATTTTGTAGGAGAAGGTAGAGTAGAGGCGGCAAGAGATACTCGGTCGGATAGGATATGTACAGGGTATGTGGGAAACTATGATAGAAACCAGCATGAAAGAAGATATCCGCCAAAATGTTGAATGCGGCTATACTGAAAGCGGCGGACAATAAGTAATGAATCTTTCTTTTATCACCTTTAAGCAGCAGGACTGTCCCGAAAGTAAATAGGGTAATGGCATTTCCCGCAATTAATACGTTGATAATGATCTCTGAATTAATATCCACGTGAATTCTCCCTCAAAATGAGTATAGCAGAATACTCATGTTCCTATCACTTTTTTAAAAAAAAGTTCAGAATTATATCCCCGGACGATTTCTCTGCTAATTTATAGCATACTCCCTCATGTTAGTACTTGAAATGAGCAAAGGGGATATATGTATGGTAAAAAAGATCGTGTCCAAGAAACTTTTAATTCTTGCAACTACGGGTATTTTGTTGAGCTCCTGTGCATTTTTCGGCCTAGGCTCCGACTCTAATGGGCCTAACGATTCCAGTGATACTAACGATCCCATTGATAACAGTACTGCCAAGTCAATCCTACAAAGCCTTAAGGTAAATGAAGTCGATAATCCTACTGACCTTAAAACAACCCCCGTCGGTGGCGGGGACCAGGTGGTCATCGATGCTCCGGACGAATGGCACCCTTTGAAAAAACCTTACTCGGTTTTTTCTCCCAAGACTGAGGTCATGCAGATTGGTATTCCCCACGCCGGGGCCAACCAGGCCCTTTTCGAGGATTCATCAGAGGCCTACAATGCCTCCTATCCAATTCCCTCCGGCAACCCCTGGGTCATCGACCAGACAAAAGTGAGCACCGCCGCCGATCTTGACGGTGATGGTATTGATGAGATTGTGGTGCTCTACACAATGTACGACCCGGATGATGAGGACCCTGAAGACCGCTACGCCGGCTTGATGATGTACAATGATGGTTCTTTTTCGGAGACCTACACAATTCCCACCACCGGCGCGGACTCCATTCAGGTCTCCACCTATGCCGATAATGTATATAATGATGGGCGTGAAGCTTTTTTTCCCCATTGGCGTTTAGAGTCCGCTGATGTGAATAATGACGGAATCGATGAGCTTCTTTTTACCAATTACAAGACTCTGCGTATTATGAGTGTCCCCGCCGATGGAAGCTCCCTGCAGGTGCTGGATAAAAAAGCGTTCGAATATCCGGTCAGTTCTTTCACGGGTGGTGATTGTGACGGCGACGGAAAGGACGAGCTCCTGGTAGTTCTTGAGGGAGGCCGTTTCGCCCTTTACGATTCATCAATGGACAGTCCCCTTCTATCCCCGGAGTTTACCAATCCTGGTGCCTGCGACTTCGCGGAGGGGGCCTTCGGTGATTTTGACGGGGACAATATTGATGAAATTGCCATTGTTCAGGTGGCCGGATCTGATAACACTAGCACCTTGATGAGTTACAGATTCGATGGGGGTACCCTTACCGAGGTGGCCGGTCCGGAAGAGCTAACCCTTAACCTTCTTTTTCCCTTCCAATGGTCTTATTTATCTGGTGTTCACCCTTTGCCCCAGGCTGTGGATCTTGACGGCGACGGTTCCTATGAACTGTCCGTCGGTGCCGCAGTTTTTAATAATGTACTTGAATCATTTGGGAGTGAGAATCGAGCGAGGTTCGAGCTGCCGATCAGTACAGATGATGAAATATTGGCCCATAAATGTATAGGTGATGTAAACGGCGACGGCCAGGAGGATATCATCTGCCATACATGGCTTGAAGGATCTTTTGAGAGTAATGTGGAAATCCTCCAGGCGTATGGCATCGGCGAAACTGATGATTGGGATGAGGTAAATGCATTGGAGAATGCGGAATATATCAATAGTAATACCGGTTCAACCAGGTACCAGGCTCTTTCCAACACCTCCCTTGTCGTGGGCAACTTCGACGACGATTCGAACCGGGTTCGCTACACGGGACACGAGTTGCAGTTCACAAATCCCATTGTAATCGCCACCCTCGCTTCGGCGCCCTACTACAGCGATATTGCCGCATCCGATGATTCATATAACTATGCAAGCTGGCAGACCACCTTCGGCAAGACGACTGCATCAAGTGCCACGGATACCTCAAGGGTTGGTTTCAGCATAGGTTCTACAGTAGAGGTGGAGCAGGGCATCAATGTATTCGGTGTGGAAGTAGCTACTTTCAAGGCGTCCTCCTCTTTTTCAAAAAATACCAGCTGGGAGTGGTCGACCACCTCAAGTATCTCAAAGAGCATCACCTACACCTGCAACGGCGGGGAGGACCGGGTGATTTTTACCGCCGTCCCCATGGATATCTATACCTATGAAATTGTCGGTTCATCCGAGACTGCTGATATCGGTCAAAATCTCTACATCAAGCTCCCGAGAGATTACTCCACCTACACGGTGACAAAGGATTTCTTCAACACCAACAACGGTGATCTTCCTGACCTGCCCAATGAAGTCCTGCCCCACACCTTGGGGGTTCCTTCAAGCTACCTGAGCGCTACGGAGAAGTACGAGCTCATGGAAGACCATCCCGGATCATACGAAATCGGTCCAAAGACTGCCGCTCAGGGAGACGGGTATTCTGGTATTACGGAACTGGAAATAGCAGTTGAGAAAACGAATGAAAAGACCGTTTCCACCGACTTTACCACGGAGACCTCCGTCGGCGGCGGCGCCGGAGGAGTAACTGTCGCCCTGGACCTGGGCTTCAATACCGGCTATGGATACACCACCACCTCTTCCCAGGGAACGTCCTTCGGCGGGACCGTTGGTTTTCTTCCGTCCGGCTACTACAGTAATTCGGATTACTCCTACTCCTCAGGACTCTTTGTACTTCCCTATAGGGATACAGAGAGGGACGATGCTACCGGCCAGAGCTGGTGGGCGATCAACTATTGGGTGGAGTGAGTAGTCCCCGCCGGTTATAGAAATATCGCGGTGCAATCTCTATCAGTTTATTGACCAGTGTCGGAAGGATCGCAAGAAACTATTTTTTCTATTCGCTCAAGTCTCACAGATAACCATATATGTGCACTCCTTAACCCTGTCGAGGCTTCTGATATAAGGTCAACATTTTATCGGACAAATTCATCAAGCTGTTTCCTTATCTATTCAATGATATCTTAACTTATACACTTGACACTACACGACACTTATTATAATGTAACATACGTTAGGTAACAAATGTTATATTAAAACTGAAGGAGGGAGTATGCCGCCGAAAACCAGGTTTGAGCGGTCGGATATTGTGGAGGCAGCCTTTGGGATTGCCCGTGACGAAGGGCTGGAGGCAGTGAAGGCGCGCCGGGTAGCGGATAAGCTCGGCAGCTCGGTAGCCCCTATCTATAACAACTTCGAAACCATAGATGAGCTCGTGAGGGCGGTGGTGGAACACGTGCTGGCTATATCGCGTTCGATTTTAGCCGAGCAGCAGGGCGACAGTGTGTTCGAGAATATCGGGCGCGCCAGCCTGGTCTTTGCTCGCAGGTATCCGATGCTGGTGCGGGATTTGGTGTTAAAACCGAACCCCTGGATTGCATCGAACGAGCAGCAGGATCACACGCTGGTCGAGATGATGGCGGAGGATCCTGCTCTGGCCGACTGGAGTCAGGCCGAACGCCGGCGCCTTTTGCTGCAGATGCGCGCCTTTCAAATGGGCTTAACGCTGATGACCGCTAACCAGCAGATTCCATCGTGGGCCGCAGATATCGACTTGGAGCAGCTGCTCATGCAGACCAGCACCAGCCTGGTGCAGGCCCGCAACAATAAAACACACAGGAGCGAACAATGAAAAAATCAGTCAAAACAATCACCATTATTGGCGGCGGGATTGCAGGCTTGAGCG
>Ga0102938_10002853_pt1 | contig 13020 bp, 12 predicted proteins | sample SalPonR2_B_D2_MG_FD_84516 | JGI IMG/M metagenome (GOLD analysis project Ga0102938, IMG submission 84516) | Salt pond soil microbial communities from South San Francisco under conditions of wetland restoration - Salt Pond MetaG R2_B_D2_MG | ecosystem: Environmental > Aquatic > Marine >... | reverse complement strand
GACAGCTGTTCCGGCGTGGCTGGGGGCTCAACAGCTTGGCCCACGCTCACGCCCAGGCCGGGAACACCGACGAGGCCCAGCGACTGGCCGACGAGGTGATCCGGGCGGCCGACGAGCTCGGCGACCCGCGACTCGAGATGGCCGGCCTCGCCCAGAAGGGGCTGGTGTACCTGCACCAGGGCCGGTGGGACGATGCGATCGAGTGGTTCGAGCAGTCCCAACGGTTGAACCGCCGAAACGGCGACCCCGAGAAGCTGACCACCGTGGCCAACTATCTCGGCGAGTGCGCGGCGGGCAAGGGCGACGTCGACGCCGCCCACCGCCACTTCGACGAGGCTCGCGCCGTGAGCATCCGAGCCGGCGTTCGCACCGAGTTGGGGCGCGCCGTCGTCGGTCTGGCCGAGGTTGCCCACTGGCGAGGTCACGCCGCGCTGGCGAAGCACGCCCTCTCGGTGGCGTCGACCGCGAGCCCTGCGCCCGCACCCACCCGCCACCTGCTCCGCGCGGTCATCGAACGCACCGGTGTGACCGTGGATGCCTCCGACCAGACCGCGCAGACGGCCACCGTCGACGAGATCGGCCGAGAGCTGCTGCGGGTGCTCGGCGCCGCTGCCCCGCTGTGACCCATCCGACCGCTCCCACGAAACGAGACTTGCCGTGACGAACCTCGACCGACAGCCACTCGACGGTTCGCACCCGGCCGGGATCGACCTCCGAGGTGGCGAACCCCTCGACGTGCTCGTGGTCGGAGGCGGCGTCGGAGGCAGCTATGCGGCGTGGCGCCTCAAGACCGGCGAGGTCGCCGATGGCGCGTTCGGCCTCCCGAGCGACCCTGCCGCCCGCCGCATCGCGCTGATCGAGTCGTCGGAACGGATCGGCGGTCGACTCGAGTCGCCAGCCGCCCCCGATGCCCCTGCGCTGCACGCCGAGTTCGGCGGGATGGGCTTCACCAGTCACAACACGATCCTGACCGCGCTCGTCGACACGGTGTTCGGACTGCGCGCCGAGCCCTTCCCGCGCGGCGGCGACGCCAACCTCTTCTATCTACGCGGCGAGCGGTTCACGGTCGAACAGCTCCAGAACGGGTACCGGGTGCCCTACCAGCTCGATCCCGCCGATCGGGGCAAGGGGCCGATGTCGCTGATCGTCGAGGCGATCGAACGCGTGCTTCCCGGCGCCACCGGGTACACCGCTGCCCAGTGGAGGGCCGTCCAGGAGAACACGGTGTTCGAGGGGCGTCACCTGCGCGACATCGGATTGTGGAACTTCCTGTTGATGAACATGTCGTCGGAGGCCTTCGCGTTCGCCCACGACGCCACCGGGCACTTCTTCGAGGTGTCGAACTGGAACTGCGCGCAGGCGCTGCCATGGCTGCTCGGCGACGGCAACGCGTCCTATCGCACCCTCACCGACGGTTACGACCAGCTCCCGATCACGTGCGCGACGCGGTTCGTTGATGCAGGTGGCTTCCTCCAGATCGGGCTGGCGGCCGACGGCATCACGGCGAATTCCGACGGCACGCTGCGGGTATCGGTCGGTGCGGCCGGCTCGATCGACACCCGTCGCGTGGTGTTGGCGGTTCCTCAGCGCGCGCTCGAGATCCTGGCCCCGTCGTCGATCGTGCTCAGCGACCCCGGCCTCGCTGCGCCTCTCGGATCGGTGACCGGCCATCGTGTGATGAAGATCTTCCTGGCGTACCCGTCTCCATGGTGGAGCGAACTGGGAATCACCGACGGGTCGAGTTCCACCGATCTCCCCTTGGGACAGTGCTGGTACTTCTCGCCGGTCGAAGGCCAGGGCAACACCAACAGCTTGTTGATGGCGAGCTACAACGACACGCTCGCAACCACCTACTGGGAGGGCCTCGAGGGCGGTGATGCGTTCCGGAACCCGATCGGAACGGGTCGGTTCTGGTCAGAGCACGTGCCGAGCGCGCTGATGGTGGCCGAGGTGCAACGACAGCTGCGCGAGGTGCACGGCGACGTGACCATTCCGGAGCCCTACGCCGCGGCGTACCGCGACTGGAGCGTCGATCCCTACGGCGGGGCGTTCTCGACGTGGAACGTCGGCGTCGATGCGGACGCCGTGGAAGCCACGATGCTGCAACCGGATCAGGGTGTGCCCCTGCACGTGATCGGCTCGACGTATTCCTCGGACCAGGGCTGGGCCGAAGGCGCCCTCGCCACCGCCGAGCGGCTCGTGACCGAACACCTGGGGCTTGCTCGACCCCCGTGGCTGACGACGACGTCGACCTGACCCCTTCGCCCGAGGGGATCTCGTCGGTTCGACGCCGCGACGCGGCGACACGGGCCGTGTGACGGGCTCAGATGCGTTCGAGCAGCCCGCCGTCGAACAACGGCGTGATCCCCTCCGCGACGACATCGGCGCGCATCTCGTCGTCGGACGGCGCCACCAGGTCACCGGTCGCAGCGTCGACGATCAGGGGGAGCAGACGCGCATCGCTGGTGGTGTTGAGGAACATCTGCGGGTGTGCGAGCACGAACCGCACGGCCCGGGAGATCGCCGCCGGGTCGGTCAGCGGGTCGTACCAACTGAATCGCGCCTTCGACTCGTCGTCCCATCGACCGCGAGCGATCGACTTGATCGTCTGCACCGCGACCTGACGATCGGCGCACACGGCCAACAACTCCTCGACGTCGGCCCGGTACCCGGGGTCGTCGAGCAGGATGAAGTTGACGGGGAACAGCACCGACGCGAAGTCGAATCGCTCGAGGCTGCGAAGGTGCATGCCGGCGATGCGCAGGCCATGACCGGTGACACCGATGTGCGACACCAGGCCCTCGTCCCGCGCTGCGGCGAGCGCCTCGACGGCGCCACCCGGTGCGAACACCGTGTCGAACTCGTCTTCCTCGACCAGATTGTGCAGCTGGATCAGGTCGACGTGATCGACGGCCATCCGCTCGAGCGAACGCTCGAGTTCGGCGCGAGCAGAGTCGCCTCGACGCTCGCCGGTCTTGGTGGCGAGGAACACCTCGCCACGATGCACACCGAGCCATGGGCGCAGACGATCCTCGGAGGCGCCGTACCCCGCGGCGGTGTCGATGTGGTTGATCCCCCACTCGTGGATGCTCGCCAACGTGGCGTCGGCACGCTCCTGGCTCATCCCACCGAGCGCCGCAGCCCCGAAGATCACCCGAGTGGACTGGTGGCCGGTGGATCCGAACGGTGCCAGTGGGAGCGAGGTCATACCGGCGAACGTACCCCACTGCCGGCAACCGCGGTCACGGCAGCGCCGCCTGTTGCGTGAAGTCGGCAACGAAGACGGCGACCGCGGTGGCGACGCACGCGCCCGAGATGAGCCAGAACCGGGCGATCACGGTCGTCTCGGGCCAGCCCTTCACTTCGAAGTGGTGGTGGATCGGCGACAGCAGGAACAGCCGATGCCGACGCCCCGACGCGCGGAACACCACCATCTGCAGCCCCACCGATCCGGCCTCGATCACGTTGATCCCACAGATCAGGATCAGCAGCAGGTGCGTGTTGGTCGTGAGGGCCAACAGGGCGAGCGTCGAACCGAGCGCGAGCGCACCGACGTCGCCCATGAAGATCTGAGCCGGCGCGACGTTCCACCACAGGAACCCGGCGCACGCTCCGGCGAACGCAGCAGCCAGCACGGCGAGGTCGTACGGATTGACGACGTCGCCGTAGATCGACGGGTTGCGAAACGCCCAGAAGGCCATGCCGGTGAATGCGGCGAAGCCGAACAGCGCGGACCCGCCCGCCAGACCGTCGAGCCCGTCGGTCACGTTCACGGCGTTCGTCGTGGCGAAGATGATCGTCGCCGCCCACAACACCCACACCACCGGCCCCAGGTCCCAACCGGGGAGGTCGGCCCGGGTGAGGGAGATCCGCGTGTCGATGTCGGTGGTTGCCACGAGCACCGAGGCAATGCCGATGGCCATCAGGTACGACACAGCCCCCTTGAGCTTCCAGTAGACGCCACGGTTCTGCCGAGTTCGAACCTTCATCAGATCGTCGATGAGCCCGAGACCGGCCATCGCGATCACGCCGCCGATCACCACCAGGGTCTGGTCGGAGAACACCACGCCGGCACGAACGTGGCTGACGAGATAACCGACCAGCGCAGCGGCCAACACCACGAGCCCGCCCATCGTCGGCGTGCCGGCCTTGTGAGCGTGCGGCGGCACGCGTTCGTTCGCCGCGTTCGGTTGGAGTATCGGCTGGCGCGCACCCCAACCGGCCAGCACGCCGATCGCGCTGCGGGTGCCGACAAGCGCCAGCAACGCCGCGATCGCGCCGGCGATTCCCAGCGCGATCACGCCGTCGGATCCCGTTGCACCGGAACAGGGTCACCCACTCTGCTGACGACCGCCAGGGCCCAACGTCCCTGGAAAGCGACACCCGTTCGGCATAGCGTCGTGGGATGGACATCGAGGAGTTGACCGAGCGCGCCACCGAGTTGGTACGGAGCGGCACGCTGTCGTACGACCAGAAGCTGCGGCGTCTGGCCACGCTCGCCACGGAGGTCCTTGCCTACCCCGACATCTCTGATGCCTGCGCAGCCGCACTCGACAAGCGCGTCGTCTGTGACATGTTCGAAGGCCACGCCCCGTTCACGCCCCGATACGTGCTCCCCGACTACGAGCTCGCGGTGCGACAGGGCCTCGAGCATCTCGAGATGCCGGCCCCGACGACGCTCGACGACGCGCTGGCATTCCTGCAGGTGATGTACACCCACGTCCCGAGCGTGACGACCTACCCCGTGTACCTGGGCGATCTCGACAAGGTGCTGGCGCCGTTCGTCGACGACGACCTCTCCGACGACGAACTCGACGTGAAACTCCGCCGGTTCTGGGTCGGCATCGACCGCATGCTGCCCGACGCATTCGTGCACGTCGACCTCGGGCCGCACGACAGTCGGATCACTCGATCGATCCTGCGCGTCGAGCGGTCGCTGCGCCAGGCCGTGCCGAACATCACCTTGAAGGTCGACCCCGACGTGACCCCGGACGATCTGATCGAGGACGCCGTGCGCACCGTGTTCGAGACCGGTAAACCGCACTTCGTCAACCACCCGATGATGGTCGGCGACCATGGCGAACGCTACGCCGCCGTCAGCTGCTACAACTCGCTGAAGATCGGCGGCGGCGCCCACACGCTGGTGCGTCTGAACCTGAAGGAGGTTGCACTCCTCCACGCAGGCACGGCCGACGAGTTCCTGGCCGACGTCCTCCCCCACTACGTCGAACTGACCGCCGAGCTCGCCGAGGCGCGTGTGCGCTCGCTCGTCGAGCAGCAGCGGTTCTTCGAGACGCACTGGTTGGCAGCCGAGGGCCTGATCGACCTCGACAGGTTCTCGGCCATGTTCGGGATCTTCGGGCTCGCCGAATGCACCAACCTCCTGATGGCCTACGACGAGCTCGACCGCGACGGTGAAGCCCGGTACGGTCACGATGCCGACGCCAACGCACTAGCGGTGCGCATCGTCGAGCGGGTGGCCGAACTCGTCGCCGATCGGCCGATGCCCTACTGCGAGGGTGGTGGTGGGCGCAGCTACCTGCACAGCCAGAGCGGCATCGACCTCGATGCTGCGGTCACCGCCGGCACCCGCATCCCGGTCGGCGACGAACCGCCGCTGCTCGACCACATCGCCGCCTGCGCACCCCATCATCATCTGTTCGCATCGGGTGTCAGCGACATCTTCCACGTCGACGAGACCGCCACCCGCAACCCCGAGGCGCTCGTCGACATCGTCCGCGGCGCCTTCGCCAGCGGCATGCGCGACTTCACGTTCAACCTCGACGACAACGAGTTCGTCCGCATCACGGGCTACCTCGTCCGCAAGAGTGACCTCGAAGCGATTGCCGCCGACGGTGCGGTGCGACATGCCAGCGACCACCTCGCCGCCGGGAGCGAGAACGCCTTCCACCTCACGCAACGTGCCGTGAAGCGCGTCGGCTGCCATGAGCGCGACCCCCGCTGACATCGACCAGGACGTCGAGGACCGCGGCGCTCCGCGAGCGGTGACGGGCTATGTCGCCGACACGATCAGCTTCAGCAACGTCGACGGCCCCGGCAACCGGTTCGTGGTGTTCATGCAGGGCTGCAACTTCGACTGCGTAGCGTGCCACAACCCGCAGACGATCCCGGGCCACGAACCACTGGAGGGCTACCACCCGCAGCACCTGCTCGTCGACCAACTCCTCGACGACATTCGCCGGGCCGCACCGTTCATCCGCGGAGTCACGGCGTCGGGTGGTGAGGCCACGCAGCAGTCGGAGTTCCTGCGGGCATTGTTCACCGCGATCAAGAACGACCCTGATCTTGCTCGTCTGACCTGCTTCGTCGACTCGAACGGCGCGACGGCGCGGTCGGTGTGGGACCGGCTCGCACCGGTGACCGACGGAGCGATGATCGACCTGAAGTGTTTCGACGGAGACATCCATCGCGAGATGACCGGCCAGCCGAACGATCTGGTGTTGGCCAGCATCGAACACCTCGCCGGACTCGGCCTGCTGCACGAGACCAGGCTGTTGCTGTTGGCAGGCGTCAACGACGACGACGAACTGCTGCTGCGCACCGCCGAGTGGCTGGCCGCGGTCGACCCCGAGATGCGGATCAAGCTGATCCGGTTCCGCAGCCACGGGGCGCGCCCGCAGACCCCGCCGCTCGTCGAGCCGACCCACGAGGCACTAGTGCACGCCGCCGACGTCCTGCGGAGCGTCGCCCCGTTCGAGATCTGCACGGTCTGACAGGCCACGTCCCGCAACGGGTCACGGTGATTTCCGGTGGAGCTGGGACCTTGCACGTACCGGTGCGCGACACTGCTGCGGTGACCTCGCAGACAGCGCCGCTCGGCGATCACGTGCAGACCACCACGGGCTGGGATGTCGTCGACACCGCTCCGACGCCCGAACGTGACACGAGCGTCGGTTCGTGCTTCCTCGCCGGCAACGGATATCTCGGCTACCGAGGCACCCGCCCCGATCAGCGCGCCGACGCGCGCGTCGGGTGCACGGTGTCCGACACCTACGACATGGCCGACGGCGTGTGGCGCGAGCTGTGCACGGTGCCGAACGCGCTCTACGTGGGGATCGCGCTCGACGGCGAATCGCTGGAGTTCGCAGCCGACCGCGATGCCCACATCGAGTTGACCCTCGAGACCGGTGAGGTCACCCACGCCTGGTTCGGCCGGACCGCCTCTGGCTCGACAGCGCTCGTCTCGATGCGACGGTTCGCCAGCCTGGCCGAACTCCACGCGCTCTCGCAGCAGGTCACCGTGATCCCCGACCGGGCGTGCGATGTCGCGGTCAGCGCCGGCATCGACGACGCCGTCTGGAGCTTGAACGGCAACCACTTCGCGTCGGTGTCCACTGCAATCGACGGTGATGTGCTCGCCAGTCGGTGCGTGACCGGCGAACGAGGCATCGAGATCGCGGTCGCCTCGATCGCCGCCGTCGACGGTCTCCCGCCGACACCCGACCCCGTGATGCCGCCAACCGGCGAACGCGGCATCACTGCGCGACGTTGGTCGGGGAGAGTCGAGCCGGGCGCGACCGTGGTCGTCTCGTCGACGATGACCGTGGCGAGCACGAACGATGACGATGTGGACGGAGATCCACTCGTCGTCGCCGTCGAGGCCGGTCGCAGCACGAGCGGTGGCGGGTACCGGGCGGCGCTCGCCGACTCTGCCGCTCGATGGGCGTCGTTCTGGTCGACCGCCGACGTGCGCATCGACGGCGACCCGGCCGCCCAGGCTGCGCTGCGGTTCTCGATCTACCACAACCGCATCGCGCTGCCCGCCCACAGCGACCGGTTGCCCGTCGGCGCTCGCGGTCTGTCGTGCCAGGCGTATCAGGGCGCGGCGTTCTGGGACCAGGAGATGTTCAACCTCCCGGCCGTGCTCCACACCGCGCCCGACATCGCCCGCCGGCTGCTCGTCTACCGGTGGCGGACCCTCGACGGCGCCCGCCGCAAGGCGCAGCGCCTCGGCTACCAGGGCGCGTTCTACGCGTGGATCAGCGGCGACTCCGGCGACGAACTGTGCCCCGACTTCTTCTTCGTCGATGTGCTCACCGGTCGGCCGATCCGCAACCACTTCAACGTGTGGCAGATCCACATCAGCCCCGACGTCGCCCACGCCGTGTGGAGCTACTGGGAGGCCACCGGCGACATCGACTTCCTCGCCGACCACGGCGCCGAGATCATGTTCGAGGTCGCCCGATTCCTGCGCTCCCGGGCACGCTGGGACGAAGTGCGCGGACGCTACGAGATGATCCGCCTGCTCGGCCCCGACGAGTGGCACGAGAACGTCGACAACAACGCCTACACCGCCCGCCTCGCCCGCCTCGCGCTGCGCCATGCGACTGCGGTCGACGAGCTGCTCGCCGAGCACCGTCCCGACGAACTGGCTCGGCTGCGCGCAGACATCGGTGTGGGCGCCGACGAGATCGACGCGTGGGCACGGATCGAGTCGCTGCTGCACGAACCGACACCCGACCCTGAGTCCCTTCTCATCGAACCGTTCGACGGATTCTTCGGGCTCGAGGACTGCCGCCCCGACGACCTGCGCGCCCGCCTGCTCGACCCCGGCGAATACTGGGGTTGGCCGAACGGGGTGGCGGTGCACACACAGGTGTCGAAACAACCCGACGTGGTCCAGATGTTCGCTGTCGACCCGACGTTCGGCCTCGATGTGCAACGAGCCAACTACGACTACTTCGAACCCCGCTGTTCGCACGGTTCGTCGCTGAGCCATTCGGTCCATGCCACCGTCGCCACCCGGTTGAGCCGATTCGACCCGCGCTACCTGGATCAGGCCTACGAGTACTTCATGGACACCGCGGCGCTCGATCTTCGGACCACGGCGCACTCCGTCGTCGGCGGCACGTTCATCGGCGGGATGCACACCGCAGCGAACGCGGGCGCCTACCAGACCGCAGTGTTCGGGTTCGGCGGATTCTCGATCGCCGATGGGACCGTGCAGATCGCTCCGGCGCTGCCCACGCACTGGAACTCGATCGAGTACACGGTGATCGTGCACGGCCAGCGCCTCGACGTCAGAGCAACCTCGACGGCGGTCACCGTGCGCGCCGACACCGACAACACCGACACGGTTCCGGTCCGCCTCGGAGACGAACGCGACGAGCGGCTCGTCGCCCCTGGGGACCAGGTGGACGGCTGAGCGGATGGCATCAGTGCGTCACGTCGACCCCACGACCGTCGAGCGTTTCGAACACGACGGTGCGGTCCTGCTCCCCGGCGCGGTCGGGGCGGCGTGGCTCGATCTGCTGGCCGACGGCGTCGAGTACAACCGCACGCACCCGAGCGACTGGTCGCACTGGTACACCGACCCGAACGAGGCCGTCGGATTCTGGACCGACTACGTGACGTGGCCCGACGTCGAGCCGTACCGCCGCGTCGTGTTCGACAGCGACCTGGCGCACATGGCCGGCGAACTGATGCAGTCACCCACGGTGCGGTTCTTCCACGAACACGTACTGGTGAAGGAGCCGGGGGCGACCGAGCCCACCCCCTGGCACCACGACGACCCCTACTACGGAATCGACGGGATGCACAACGTCAGCATGTGGATCGCCCTCGACCCGGTGCCGGCAGCGTCGGGGCTGCACTTCGTCGCCGGATCGCATCGGTGGGGTCGCCGGTTCGTGCCACGCAGGTTCATCGATCAGACCCCGTACGGCGTCGCCGACGACCGCTTCGAGCTCCTCCCGCCGGGCGACGAGCTCGTCGCTGGTCAGACGGTGCTCAGCTGGGACGTCGAGCCCGGCGACATACTGGCGTTCCACTACCGCACACTGCACGGAGCCCCCGGCAACTCGTCGGCGACACGACGTCGGGCGGTGAGCTTGCGGTGGCTCGGTGACGACGCACGTTTCGGGGTTCGGCCCTGGACCACCTCTCCCCCGTACGAGCCGAACGGGCTCGCCGAAGGAGACGCCCTCGACGACGACCCCAGGTTCCCGCTCGTCGTCGACTGACGGACACGGCCCGCCCTGCGACTCCCACGATTCCTGCTCGTGGTCCGCCGATCGTCAAGATGGCGACATGCCTTCGCTGCCGTCCGCCTTCGACAACCGTGTGAGCCGCGACCTCGGGGTCGACATCCCGATCGTGCAGGCGCCGATGGGGTGGATCGCCCGTTCGCAGTTGGCGTCCGCAGTGTCGCGAGCGGGAGCCTGCGGGATCATCGAGACGTCGTCAGGCGAACTCGACGCCGTGAAAGACGAGATCCGCAAGATGCGAGACCTCACCGACAGGCCGTTCGGTGTGAACATCGCCCAGGCGTTCGTGCGTGACCCGGCGATCGCCGAGTTCGTCATCGACCAGGGCGTGAAGTTCGTGACGACGTCCGCCGGGTCACCGACGAAGTACACCGGCGTGCTCAAGGCCGCCGGGCTCACCGTGTACCACGTGGTGCCGACCCTGGCCGCTGCCGTGAAGGCGGTCGACGCCGGCGTCGACGGCCTGGTGGTGGAAGGTGGCGAAGGTGGCGGATTCAAGAGCCCGACACCGGTGTCGACGATGGTGCTGCTGCCGCTCGTGCGCTCGAAGGTCGACGTGCCGATCATCGCCGCCGGTGGCATCACCGACGGCGCCACGATGGCCGCAGCGTTCGCGCTCGGCGCCGAAGGGGTCCAGATGGGCACGCGCATGGTGTCGGCGGCCGAGTCGCCGGTGCACCAGAACTGGAAGCAGGCGATCGTCGACGCCGTCGAGACCGACACGCTGTTCCTCAACCAGCGGCACTCCCCCGCGCTGCGGGCGCTGCGCACCGACCGCACGACGGCGCTCGTCGACGCCGAGCACAACGTGTTCGGCGACTTCGGCGACCCGCAGTCGCTGTACTTCGGTGGCGACATGAACGCGGCGATCGCGCTGTCCGGCCAGGTCGCCGGGCGCATCGAGTCGATCGAGACGGTGGCGAAGATCATCGACGACACGGTCGCCGAGTTCGCCGCCACCGTCGCACGCCTCGCGGTGTAACGATTGGTGTCTGACACCAATCGTTACATCGTGACGCTCTCGACGACCACCTCGGTGAACGATGCTGCGTCGAGGAGTTGGGCGCGGGTGGCAGGACCCGGCTCGGAGCGAAGGCTCACCGCGGCGAGCAGCATGTCGGCGAAGTCGGGCGCCCGCTCCGCAGCCCAGGCGCCGGCTGCGGACTTCGCGGCGACGTTGCCCGTCTCCCACGTGTAGAGCATGCGGGCGACACCCAGCGCCACCCACTCGAGGACCTCGCTGCCGGTCGTCTCGATCGACTCGTCGGCCTCGAGCTCGGCTCGCAGCCGCTCTCCGACGCCCCGCCAATAGGTCTGCAGGTTCTCGCGCACGAACAGTCGCCGCTCGGTTTCGTCGACGACGACGCCGATCCGGTCCGGACGTTCACCGCGCATCGTGATGCCGCGCGCAGCGAGCGTGTACCAGGTGACCGGGTTGATGTCGAACGAGTCCCCGTCGACGTGGTACTCGCCGTCGAGCACCCACGGCCGATGCACCGCCATGGGGGGCACGACGAGGTCGCCCCACGCGACGTAGGGCCCGTCGACCGGGATCTCGACATCGAGTCCTGCCTGTGCGGCCGCGAGATCGGCGAACAGGTCGGGGTCGGATGGGTCCGCCACGACGGCGACGACATCGATGTCGCTACGCGGCGTCCAGTCGTCGAGCGCCACAGAACCGACGACATAGAGCCCCTCGATCGTGCGCGGCGCGAACTCGTCGTGGGCCCGCAGCCACCCGAGCAGCGCGCTCGTCACTGGGGCAGGAAGCTCGACGGGTTCCACGGGCCGCACGGTACCCGGCGCTCCTACCCTGGACGCATGGCACTCGATGACGTCCTGGTCAACAAGATCACGTGGAAGATCCCGAACGCGCTTGCGCTCGTCGGCTCGGCACACGACGGCGAACGGAACGGGATGACGACGAGTTGGATCACCCAGCTGTCGATGGAACCGGTGCTGATCGGAATCGGCGTCGACAATTCGGCGGTCACACATCGTTTGATCTCCGGGAGCGGCGTGTTCACCGTGAACCTGTGGGACAGCGAGCACACCCGGCCGTTCGTCAAGTTCTCGAAGCCGGCGGTCGACGACGGGGAGACGCTCAACGGTTTCACGGTTCACGCGGCAACGACCGGAGCACCGGTGTTCGCCGACGCCATTGCCTGGATGGACTGCGAGGTTCGCCACACGCTCGACCTCGGGACCCACACGCTGTTCGTCGGCGAGATGGTCGACGCCGCCGTCCGCGACGACGAGGCGCGCGCGGCAGCGATGAGCGACACCCGCATGAAGTACGGCGGCGTCAAGCGCCACTGAGGCCGGCCGTGATCCCAGGCCGTCGGGCCGACGCCCCACAGCTGAATTCCACCGGATCGGGAATTTATTCGCGCTAAGTGGCGCTTAACCGTTCGAATCCATCGAAAGGAAGCTCCATGCGCCAAGTCCTCACCGATCTCCGACCCAAACTTCCGTTCCTCGTGGCCGGATTCCTGTCGTTCCTGTTCTCCGTCTGGCTCTACTTCGTCCAGGACGAGACGACGGCGGGAATCTTCGTCGGACTCTGGGTGCCGTCCATCCACTCGCTGGGCACGCTGCTGTTGTCACCCGTGCAGGCCGCGTCGACCGCACCCCGCGAGAAGGTCAGCTCATGAGCGACCTCTCCATCTTCGCAGTCGGCGTCGTCATCTTCTTGATCACCATCTACGGAACGATCGTCGCCGCCGGGCTCGCGATGACCGAACGCCAGCTGGAGGACGAACCGAATCTGGAACGTTCCGACACGGGCCCGCTCCCCGTGCCCGACGACTACTGACCCCGGGGGTCGGCGAAGTCGGTTCACTCGGGCACCCGTTGCAACAGCGGCATCGTCGCCCGGCGGGCTCGACGATGTGCTCCGCCGGGGGCCGGTCGGACCGGCTCCGAGTTCGCCGTTAGCCTCGCGCTCACCATGGCGCACGAATTCATCTACCAGGCCCACAAGCTGGCCCGTCACTACCCGCCCGACAAGACG
>Ga0102938_10002849_pt1 | contig 13030 bp, 8 predicted proteins | sample SalPonR2_B_D2_MG_FD_84516 | JGI IMG/M metagenome (GOLD analysis project Ga0102938, IMG submission 84516) | Salt pond soil microbial communities from South San Francisco under conditions of wetland restoration - Salt Pond MetaG R2_B_D2_MG | ecosystem: Environmental > Aquatic > Marine > Intertidal... | reverse complement strand
GGCGGCACCGACCACCACCGAGGCGCCGGTGACCGGCCCCAGCTACCCCATGCTGCCCGACGGGTCGCCCGAACCCATCGTGGCGATCTTCAACGGCCCCGTCGTCCAGGTGACGGGTTGGGTGCCCAGTGAGGAAAAGGCCGCCCAGCTGACTGCGCTGGCGCTTGCCAACAGCACCGATCCCGACGCCCAGGTCGAGGCCGATCTCCAGATCGATCCGTCCGTGCCGCTGAACATCGGCACCCGGGTGATCGAGGTCAACTCGCCACGCTTCCCGACGGGCAGCTCCGACGTGACTCCCGAGCATGCCGAGCAGCTCGACCGGGTGGCTTCGGTGATGTCGCTGCTGCCCAACGTGTCGGTCACGGTGGTCGGCCACGCCGACCAGCTCGGCGACGAGGTGTCGAACTACGCGCTGTCGGAAGCCCGGGCGGTGTCGGTCGTCCGCTACCTCGTGGGCCAGGGCGTGGACCCGTCCCGTCTGGCTGCCCGAGCCGTCGGCGAACAGGACCTGCTGTTCGAGGACGACTCGGCGGAAGCGTTGGCCCTCAACCGTCGTACCGAGTTCATCTTCTACGGCCTGATCGCCGACTGAGGACGCAGGACGAGGCGGCGCCGGGTGACCGACACCCGGCGCCGCAGCGATCCGGTCGGTCCCACCGGTAGGTTCCGACCGTGGACGATCGAGCGTCGAGTGACGCCGTACGCGAGCGGCTGCTCGAGGCATCAGCCCTGCTGCGCGAGGTCGCGGCGGCGCCGGAGATGCTCGCCGAACTGGATCCGGCGGAGAAGGCCGAGCTCTTGAACGCCGCCGGGGACGTCTTCTGCCCCGATCCGGAGATCCGGCGTCGGCGGACGAAGCTGCTGCAGCGGCGCCGCCGACTCGACCGGCTGCAGCGCGACGACGAGGTGCTCGCCGGCACCGGCATTCGCACGTTGCGTGCCCGCCCCGTGTTCACGACACCCGATGTCCGTCCGCCCCACCGGGCCGACCAGGACGTCGCCGACGGTCGGAGCGACTCGGCGGGCGACCTCGACGAGGCGCCCCCGTCGCAGACACTGGAGTTTCAGCACTGCTACGTCTGCAAGGCCCGCTACCGCGAGATCCATCACTTCTACGACCAGTTGTGTCCCGACTGCGCGACACTGAACTACGCCAAGCGCCACGAGCTCGCCGACATGTCCGGCATGGTGGTGCTGCTCACGGGCGGACGGGTGAAGATCGGCTACCAGGCCGGCATCAAGCTGTTGCGCAGCGGTGCCGAACTGGTGGTGGCGACCCGTTTCCCCCGTGATGCGGCACGGCGGTACGCGTCGGAACCCGACTTCGCCGAGTGGGGTCACCGGCTCGAGGTGTTCGGCCTCGACCTCCGCCACACCCCCAGCGTCGAGGCCTTCTGCGGACACCTGCTGAGGACGCGTACGAGGCTCGATGCCATCGTCAACAACGCCTGCCAGACGGTCCGCCGTCCGCCGGGTTTCTACGAGCACATGATCGACCACGAGACAGCGGCCCTCGGCTCGCTGCCCAGCGACGTGCTGGCGCTGATCGGCTCGTACGAGTCGCTGCGGGGTGGTGACACGACCAGCAGGTGGAACGCTGCGGGCGACGACGCCGTGGCCTCGCCGGACGGTCTGCCGCAGTTGGCGGAGCGGACGGAGTTCCCCGGCCTCGCCCGCGCCGCGGAGATGTCGCAGACGCCGCTGGTCGCCGAGGACCGCATCGGGACGCAGGCCCTCTTCCCCGAGGGGCGGCTCGACCAGGACCTCCAGCAGATGGACCTGCGCGGGAGGAACTCGTGGCGGCTGCAGCTCCACGAGGTGTCGACCGTCGAGTTGCTCGAGACCCAGCTGGTCAACGCCGTCGCCCCCTTCGTGATCAACGCCCGGCTGAAGCCGCTGATGGAGGCCACGCCGGGCTCCCACAAGCACATCGTCAACGTGTCGGCCGTGGAGGGCCAGTTCTACCGGCTCCGCAAGACCACGAAGCACCCGCACACCAACATGGCCAAGGCGGCCCTCAACATGATGACCCGCACGTCGGCGACCGATTACCACGGGTCGGGGATCAACATGAACAGCGTCGACACCGGATGGGTCAGCGACGAGGACCCGGTCGACATCGCCGAGGCGAAGACCGAGGAGCACCGCTTCCACCCGCCGCTCGACATCGTGGACGGTGCCGCCCGCATCGTCGATCCGATCATCGACGGGCTCAACACCGGTGTCCATGTGTGGGGCCACTTCCTCAAGGACTACGCACCCACCGACTGGTGACGTTGCATCCAGCGTCAGAAGCGACAGCGGGGTCAGACCCCCCTGTCGCTTCTCGGCTCGACCGGCGTGTCAGAGGTACTGGTTCCGCCGCAGCCAGCGCATGGCGACGTACCCCCACACCGGCGGGAGGTAGAAGGTGCACACCCGGGTGGTGATCGCCGTCGCGAACGCAGTGGCCTCGGGTACCCCGATGGCGACGAGGCCCGCAGTGAGCGCCGCCTCGGTGACGCCCACGCCGCCGGGTATGGGCATCAGACCGGCGAACAAGGCCACGGTCACGTTCACCACCAGCAGGCTCATGATCGGTGCCGTCTCGCCGTAGGCGGCGAGACTCAATCCGAGCACCATGGCGAACGTGAGCTCGGCCATCGCGTTGCCTCCGAAGAGGCGGAACAGCTTGGTGGGAGAGCGGACCACGCGCAGTGACTCACGCAGCTGCCGGAGCGGCTCGACCACTCGCCGCCGGACGCCCCGGAAGAGCGCGAGGGCGACGGCCCCCGCCACGACGACCACCACGAACACCAGGATCACCAGGGTCAGCAACCGCTGCACGGTGTCGGACTCGATGTCGATGTCGAACTCGACGCCACCCAGGCCGAACAGCAGCGCCGACAGCAGCACGGTGAGCTGCACCAGGAATCCGGCGAACGCGTCGATGCCACTCATCGCCGTGGCCGATGCGATCGTCATGCCCGACTTCTGGAAGTAGCGCATCTTGGTGGCGATCCGGGCCGCCGTGCTGGGGATCACGAGATTGACGAACGTGATGGCGAACTCGAGGACCACGGTCGGGCCGAGCCGGAGCGGATGGTTCGTGGCGCCGGTGGTGCCGACGGCGCTCCAGACGCGGGCGACCTGGGCCACCACCAGTGCGATCGCCACCCATCCCCACGACGCAGTGGACAGTTCGTCGACGATCGTGTCGATCCCGATGTCGGACAGCGAGGAGATCAGCAGTGCCGCTGCCAGCGCCACCACGACGAGCGAGAGGACCGATCTGAACGTGACGCGGCGGAGCCGGACGAGAGCGACGTCGTCGACCTCCGCCACCGCCGAGGCAGCCTCCCGGAGGACGTCGACGTCGAAGTCGAGCGACTTCGCTTCGTCACGCAGAGCCGACGTGAGGGCGGGCAACTGGAGGTAGGGCACCAGCTCGCCGAGCCGCCGACGTCCGATCGAGTCGTGAGCGACTGCAAGGGCCCGGTCGACGCCGACTGCCAGTGACGTGAGCACGATCACGTTGGCCAGATCCTGGTCCATCGCGTCCGATGCGGCAGCGACGGACCCCGACGACCAGTCGACGACGAGCAGCTCGCCGTCTTCGTCGAGTGCGACGGCGTCGAGGTCGAGCCCTCCGTGCACGATCCCCTGGTCGTGGGCCCGCCCCACGGCGGCCCACAACTGCACCAGCGTGTCGTCGTCGACGGGAGCGTCCTCGGCGACGAGCCGGGCCAGCGGCGTGCCCCGTGCCGTCGTCACCATCGCGGCGTCGCCTCGAGCGGTGGCGCCGGCGACCAGCACCTCCGGGACGGGTGTGCCGGCACGGTCGGCGAGCAGTGTGATCAGCGCTTCGTGCTCCACCTGGTGCAGGCGGCTGAGCAGCAGCGTGGACCTGCCGTTGCGGTACCAGATCCATCGCCAGAGCTTCGTGATGAGCTGGCCGTCCCAGGCGTCGCGCCCGTAGACCTTCACGGCCAACGCCGTGCCGTCGACGTGACGTGCATCCATGAGGACGACGCCCGCCGGTTCGAACAGCGACGGTTCGAGACGGTCGACCGGCGTACCCAGCTCGGCCAGCACGAGGCGGACCTCGGCGTCGGTCGGACGGCCTCCCGGCGAGCCGAACACGAGGTGAGCAGCGGCGGCAGCAGCAGCGCCGGCGGCGAGACCGCCGATCGATCCGACGAGTGTGGCGACCCCGAGGCCGACGCTGGCCAGGAACCCGAATGCCAGCACGACGCGGCCGAAGAACCGGTACGGGCGGGTGATCGCCGGTGACATCACCACGAGCACCGCCGAGGCGCTCACGAGCCGGATGGCGGGGAACGACGCCGGACCCTCGCTGACCGTGAGCCGGCTGAGGATGCTGCCGATGTCGTCGGCGTCACCGAAGGCGATCCAGCTGCCGGCGACGGTGAGCAGGACACCGGCGACCACTGCTGCAACGGCGGTCACGACGGGCACGAACTGTCGTCGCACGACGGCCAGCACGACGAGCACACCTGCCCACACCACCAGCAGGTCGAACAACAGTTGCCAGATCGACAGCACCCACGCCGGGGAATTCCCGACGAGCCGGGTGAGGTCGTTGCTGAGCGTGCCGGGCGGGTCGGCGCTCCAGGCGCTGATGAGCAGCACGGACGCGGACACGACGAGGAGGACCACGTCGGTCGGTCGTCGGTCGTACGGACCCCCGGCCCGCGTCGAGAAGAGACGGAAGGATCGCACGGTGCGGGGTTCCGGCCGTCGAACGCTGTGGTCCTCGCCGCGATCGTCGTCGGTGTGCACCGGTGTGGCCACTCGCCGGAACCATAGCTCCGGCCGCATGCTCCGTTGGCGGTACGTCCGCCGCCGACCGATCATGCGTCGATCGCGGGTTGTTCGCCGGGATGGCCGACGGTGATGGGGGCCGGTCGACAGGATGCGGGAGTCGTCAGACCAGACGGCGGGGAATCGTCTCGCTCCAGTTGCGGCTGAACACCCGACGGTCGCCCTCGTGGGCGTCGAGTTCCGCGTCGAGCCGGAAGTTGTCCGCATCGCACGTCAGGTCGGTGCTGGTCCGGGTGCGGATCGACCACGAGCCGCGGCTCAGTGTTCGCTCCTGCACCGTGTGGCCGGCCACCGACGCGAAGTCGTCGGCGGCGTGGCAGTACTCCTCACGTGTGGAACGGCCGACCGTCAGATCGATGTCCTCGAGTCGGCAGACCCCGCGGTCGTCGATGACCTCCAGGGCCGATCGGTCGGTCGCGAGATCGCGGATCACGTTCCACTCGTGGCGTTCGCCGGTGATCCGCACGCACCGTCCTGGTGGCCATCCCACGGACTCGTCGAAGGTGATCGACTCGGCAGCGGGCCGTCGAACGGGGAGCCGGAGGTCGCTCGCAGAGGTGTCGATCGTGAGCTGGACCGGCTCGGGTGGTGGCCACGCCAGCGGGAAGTACGACGTCGACAACGAGACGCGGAGACGGTGCCCCTCGGGAAAGTGCTGGGCGACGTCGTTGAGCTGGACCGACACGTCGTAGGAGCGTCCGGGCACGAGGGGCTCCGGAGCGGCGTGCCCGTCACGGTGCGTGAGGTTCAACACGCCGTAGGTGACACGCGTCGCCTTGTCGTCGGGTTGGACGTCGCTGAGTCGGATCGCCACCATCGCCACGGGTCGATCGGCGCTGACTCGGAGTCCGACGACCGGTGCACCCAGCACCTCCAGGTCCTCGTCCAGCGGGTCGCTCGTGAAGACGAGGGCGCCGCCGTCCTCTTCGCGTTGGTCGTGGGGCAGGTCCGGTGGGGCGCTGTACGAACACCACTTGCCGGCGAACAGCCCCACGCTCAGCGGGGAGCGGATGGCGAGTTCGTGGTGCTCGGACACGGGGCCGGAGACCAGTCGATGGTCGTCGAAGGAGTAGCGCCGCTCGTCGATCCGGGGGGACGGCCAGCTGGGTTCGCTCACCCAGTGTCCGTAGCGTTGGCGGTACGACGCCGACGGCGGCATCGAGTGCAGCATCCACGCCCGCAGCATCGGTTCGTCGGCGATCCCGGTCTCGATCCCTTTCAACCAGTGGTCCCACCATCGCACCGACTCCTGCAGGAATCCGATGGCCGGCCCGGGCACCCCGAGATGGGGGTACTTGTGGCTCCACGGCCCGATGATCCCGAGGCGGGGTCCATGGAGGTGCTGCAGCAGTCGCAGCACGGCGTTCGAGTAGCCGTCGGCCCATCCGCTGACCGCCATCACCGGCACCTCGACGCGGGAGAAGTCCTCGCAGATCGATCCGTGTCGCCAGTAGTCGTCACGGTGCTGGTGCTCCAGCCAGGGCTCCAGCCAGGGCCGGTCGGCCTCGAGCCGCTGGAGCCACAGGTCGCGCCAGTCGTCGCCGACGATCTCGGGGTCGGGTGGCAGCGAGTTGAACGAGAACATCGTCGATGCCCAGGAGAGGTTGTCGCCGAGCAGGCAGCCGCCCATGTAGTGGACGTCGTCGGCGTACCGGTCGTCGGTGGAGCAGACGCTGATCACGGCTCCGAGTTCCGGCGGTCGGAGCGCAGCGATCTGCAGGCCGTTGAAGCCGCCCCACGAGATGCCGATCATGCCCACTCGGCCGGTGCACCACGGCTGTGCGGCGAGCCAGCGGATCACCTCGACGCCGTCGTCCAGCTCCTGGGGGAGGTACTCGTCGGTCAGGATCCCGTCGGAGTCCCCGGAACCGCGCAGGTCCACCCGGACGCACGCGTAGCCGTGCCCCGCGACATAGGGGTGCATGGTCTCGTCGCGGAGCCGTGAACCGTCGCGTTTGCGGTAGGGGATGTACTCGAGCACGGCCGGGACCGGATGGTCGGCGGCGTCGTCGGGCAACCAGATCCGGGCGGCGAGCCGCGTGCCGTCGGCCATCGGGATCCAGACGTTCTCGCTGTGGTGGATCCGCCGTGGCAGGTCGGTGGTCGTCCTCATGACGCCGCCGCCGTGCGGTCGTCCGACACGGGCTCGAGATCGAGGTGGGTGGCCGATCGGATGCTCTCGTACCGGCGGCGCAGCTCCTCCTCGTCGTCTCCGCCGACGAAGATCGTGGCGAGCTCGTAGCTGTAGCTGTCCTGCGACGGGAGGTCGGCGAGGTGGTCTCCTGCCTGCACCTCGAACTCGACCTCGGCGTCGGGGAAGCGGCGGCGCAGGTCGTCGAGTTCGTCGCCCGTGGGTGCGTGGCGCACGATGGCGTCGTCGTGGGTCCGCCACATGAACTTGGCCGCGAGACGGTGCCGTCCCCGGCGGTGAGGAGGGTCGGGCCGTTCGCCGAGTGCCACGTCGATCATCACCTGATGGTGGTAGTCGCCGTCGACGTGCTCGAACAGTGGCGCATGCGACTTCGACAGGCGAGCGTTGGCTTCCAGCATCCAGATGGCGTCGGTTGCCTCGTCCCAGAAGAACTCGATGTTGAACGGCGAGTCCGTGTAGCCGACGTGGGAGATGAACGTCGTGGCGGCGTCGGCCATCCGCTCGAGTACCGATTCGGGCAGCATCGACGGATACTGGTAGCGGGAGAACGAGGACTGGTGAGGGCCTTCGCGCACCGAGTCGACCGCTCCGTAGACGACGACGTCGCCGTCGTGGGCGTAGCCCTCGAGGGTGCACTGCTGCCCGGCGGAGATGATGGACTCGGCGATGCAGTGGCGCCCGTCGATCCCCTCGATCTCCGGGGGGAGGTCGGCGTGGTCCAGGAGCTGGTCGAACGGAATGGCGATCGTGTCGATGCCCGCGCGGATCCGCTCGACGGCACGGGTGAGATCGTCGGGCCCGTCGATTCGGAAGCCGAGGTGCGACTTCAACGATCGCACCGGCTTGATCCAGAACGGACGGTCGACCGTGATCTGGTCGACGACGTCGTCGGCGAAGGGGTCGACGGCGCAGAAGTCGGGCACCAGCGTGGGAATGCAGCGTTGCTGCTCGAGGCGGCTCCAGTACTTGTGCTCGCAGCGGAGAACGGATTCGAGCGACGGCGTGCGCAGCCCGTGCTCGCGCCGCAGGATGGGCAGCATCGTGCTCACCGGGAAGTCCCAGTAGCCGACGATCGCATCGATCGGACCGTCGAAGCCGGCGAGGATCGACCGTGCGGTGGCCAGTGTGCGTTCGACGACGCCGCGGTCGAATGCCTTCACCTCGGCGGTCGAGCACAGTTCGTGGAAGCGGTACTCGCTCGCGCGCTCGAGAGCCTCCAACTCCCGTCGGCGAGTCTCGTCGAGACCCAGCACGAAGACGTTCCTCCGCCGATCGTGGCTCGGTGTGTCCGAGCGTTCGTGATGGCCAGGGTCTGTGGATGGCACTCGTCCTCCTCCCGGTACCGGTGATCCCCGACCGTCCGGGCATCCAAACCTGCGACGCCACGACCGCTTGACCTTCCAGTCGACTGGAAGGTTTAGGCTGTAGCGATCGTTCGGTGGTGTTTCCCACACGCCGGGCCGGGAACGACCTGATTCGACGAGGGGACGGAGATGACGGACACCACGGACGACGCAGACACCACCGCAGACCCCGAGACGGATGCCACCACGGACGCGACCGAGGGGGAGAACGGCTCGGCTCCTGGTCGTCACGGGTCCCGAGACGAGGACCACGGCGGTCACGGGGACCATGCCGAGATGTTCCGGCGGCTGTTCTGGAGGGACCTCCTCCTGGCGGTGCCGGTGTTGGTCTTCTCCGATCAGATCCAGGACTGGCTGGGCTACGAGTGGTCGTTCCCGGGTTCGCAGTGGATCGCCCCCGTGCTCGGTACCGCCATCTTCGTCGACGGTGGCCGGCCGTTCCTGAGCGGTGGCCTCGACGAGGCTCGCCGACGCCGGCCGGGCATGATGCTGCTGATCGCGTTGGCGATCACGGTTGCCTTCGGATCGTCGCTGATCTCGCTCACCGAGGCACTCGATCTCGAGTTCTGGTGGGAACTCGCCTCCCTGATCGTGGTGATGCTCCTCGGCCACTGGCAGGAGATGAAGGCCATCGGCCAGGCGCAGGGGGCTCTCTCCGCGCTGGCCGAACTCCTTCCCGACCGAGCCGAACGGGTCGTCGACGACGGCGGCTCGACCGAGGAGGTGGCGATCGACGATCTCGCGGTGGGCGACGTCGTCCTCGTCCGGCCGGGGGCTCGCGTCCCGGCCGACGGCGAGATCGTGGAGGGATCCGTCGAGCTCGACGAGTCGATGCTGACCGGTGAGTCCAATCCCGTCGCCAGGTCCGAGGGCGACCAGGTCGTCGCCGGCTCGGTCGCCACCGACAGTTCGATCCGAGTCGAGGTCACTGCGATCGGCGACGAGACGACGCTCGGGGGCATCCAGCGGCTCGTGGCCGAGGCCCAGGAGTCGAAGTCCCGTGCGCAGGCGCTGGCCGACCGTGCCGCTGCCCTGCTGTTCTACGTCGCCGTGTCGGCGGCCGTCGTCACCGCCGCAGTCTGGCTGCTGCTCGATCGCGCCGACGATGCGGTCACGCGCACCATCACCGTGCTGATCATCGCCTGCCCGCATGCGCTCGGTCTGGCGATTCCACTCGTCATCTCGCTCTCGACGGCCAAGGCCGCGGGCAGTGGAATCCTGATCAAGGACCGCCTCGCGCTCGAGCGCATGCGCACGGTCGACACCGTGCTGTTCGACAAGACCGGGACCCTCACCGCCGGAGAGCACGAGGTGACCGATCTGCGAGCACTCGACGACGACGAGGACCGGCTGCTGCGCCTCGCGGCCGCTGTGGAGGCGGATTCGGAACACCCGCTCGCGCGGGCGATCGTGCAGCGGGCCGCCGACACCGGCGTGGAGCCTTCCCGTGCGACGGACTTCCGGTCGATGACGGGTCGGGGGGTCGCCGCCTCGGTCGATGGTGACGACGTCGCGGTCGGCGGGCCGGCGCTGCTCCGCGAGTTCGACCTGGCCGTTCCCGACGAACTCGGCGACGTCACGGCGCAGTGGGAGGAGCGGGGCGCCGCCGTCCTCCATGTCGTCGTCGACGGTGAGGTCACCGGTTCGTTCGCGCTGGAGGACGCCGTTCGTCCCGAATCACGAGAGGCGATCGACGAGCTGCACCGTCGTGACATCCGGGTCGTGATGATCACGGGTGATTCCCGGGCGGTCGCCGACCACGTCGCCGAGCAACTCGACATCGACGAGGTGCACGCCGAGGTGCTCCCCGACGACAAGGACGACACGGTCACCGAGCTGCAGGAACGTGGCGCGATCGTGGCCATGGTCGGCGATGGCGTCAACGACGCTCCGGCACTGGCTCGGGCCGACGTCGGCATCGCCATCGGCGCGGGCACGGATGTGGCCATCGAGTCGGCGGGTGTGGTGCTCGCGTCGTCGGATCCGCGCAACGTGCTCGGTGTCGTCGAGCTCTCCCATGCCAGCTATCGCAAGATGGTGCAGAACCTGGGCTGGGCCGCGGGGTACAACGTGGTGGCGATCCCCCTCGCCGCCGGAGTGCTCGCACCGATCGGTTTCGTGCTCCCGCCCGCCGTGGGAGCGGCATTGATGAGTCTGTCGACGATCGTGGTCGCGGCGAACGCCCAACTGCTGCGGCGGCTCGATCTCCGGCCCGAGCAGATCAGCTGACCCGGCGACGATCCACCGCAGCGGCCAGGGCGGCTCGGGCTCGGGCGACGCGGGAGCGGATCGTGCCGATCGGACAGCCGCACACGTCGGCGGCCTCCTCGTACCGGTACCCGAGCATCTGGGTGAGCACGAACGCGAGGCGCTGCTCGTCGGGGAGGTCGTCGATCAGCAACTCGAGTTCGGTGGTCGCCGCGTGGTCGTGCGTCGACCGCCGGGTCAACTCGGTGCGGCGGGCGCGGCGGCGTTGCTCGACCCCGTCCGCGCAGGCCCGGCGAGCGATGGAGAGCAACCAGCGTCGTCCGTCGCTGTCGCCGCGGAAGGTGTGCAGGCTGCGCAGTGCGCGGAGGTAGGTGTCCTGCACGAGGTCGTCGACGTGGTCGACGTCTCCGAGGTAGTGGCAGTAGCGGGCCACGTCGATCGACGTCAGCTCCACGAAGCGCGTGAAGGCGTCGGGGTCGCCGTCCTGCGCGGCGAGGAGTGCTCGAGTGGCATCGGTCATGGGGGGATGGGGGCGAGTCGCCCGTGGAGGGGGACGGACACGCCGGAGAAATCCTAGGGAGCGATGGAACTCTTCGAACCCATGACCGGACCGATGGGTCATGAAGATGTTCGACCCCTCTGTCTCCGGTCGCCGTGATCCGGTGATCTCCGTCCGTCGCGCTGCGGCGGTCGCCTTGGCCGCTGCACTCACCTTCGCAGGGTGTGGTTCGGGCGACGGTTCCGACGACTCGGCCGGGACCACGGCACCGGACGCCGCCGACACCGGGTCGCCGGTCGACGGCTCGTTCACGATCGTCACGTCCGAGCCGCCGATCGCCGACCTCGTGGCGCAGGTCGCCGGAGATGCCGTCGAGGTCGTCAGCATCGTTCCGCTGGGTGCCGACAGCCACACCTACGAGCCGTCGCCACGGGACGCCCGAACGCTGGCCGACGCCGATCTCTACATCGAGAACGGGATGGGCCTCAACAACGCGATGACCGAGTTCGCCGCCACGAACTACCCGGCGGGCACGCCGCACCACTACCTCGGCGAGGTCGTGCCCGTGCGCGAGCTGATCTCCACCGAGTCGGCCGAGCAGATCGCACAGCACGGTCATGCCCACGACTTCAACGCCCACTTCTGGCCCGATGTGCGCTACGCCACGATGTACGTCGACCGCACCGCCGAGATCCTGGCCGAGCACGACCCGAGTGGTGCTGCCGGCTACGAGCAGCGTGCCACCGAGTTCATCGCGCAGCTCGACGCGATGGACGAGGCGTTCCAGACCGCGCTCGCCACGATCCCCGACGAGAACCGGCAGCTGGTCGTCTACCACGACAGCTGGTCGTACTACGGGCGTCGCTACTCCCTCCCCGTCGTCGGTGCGATCCAGCCCACCGACTTCTCGGAACCCTCGGCGGCGGAACTCCGTGACACGATCGAGCAGGTGCGCGCCGCCGGTGTGCCCGCCTTCTTCGGGAGCGAGGTGTTCCCGTCCGACGTGCTCGAGGCCATCGAGGCCGAGACCGGCGCCACCTACGTCGCTGACCTGTCCGACGACCGGCTGCCGGGCGAACCCGGCTCTCCCGAGCACTCCTACGTGGGGATGATGCTGCAGAACACGCGCATCATCGTCGAAGCACTCGGTGGCGACGCGTCGGCGCTCGACGAGGTTCCGCTGGTGCGCTCGTGACCGCAGCGGTCTCGCTGCGCGGCGTCGGCGTGCGCTTCGGTCACATCCGCCCGTTGGCCGGCATCGACCTCGAGGTGGAGCCCGGCGAGCTGGTGGGTGTCGTCGGACCGTCGGGAGCGGGCAAGACGACGCTGCTCCGTCTGCTGCTGGGCGAGATCGCCGCCGAGGACGGCACCGTCGAGGTGTCGGGGCCGACGACCCGGCGTGGCCGGCCGACCGTTGGTTACGTTCCCCAGCTCGACGCCAGCGAGCGCACGTTCCCGCTCACCGTGATGGGTGCCGTCGAGCTGGGCGCCGCGGCGTCGTCGGCCCGGGTTCCGTGGTTCTCGCGAGCGGAGCGTGATGCGGCTCGCCGGTCGCTGGAGCGTCTCGGGATCGCCGATCTGCACGCGCGCGGGCTCCACGAGCTGTCGGGCGGGCAGTTCCAGCGGGTGCTGTTCGCTCGTGCGCTCGTGTCGAACCCGCAACTCCTGTTGCTCGACGAACCGACGAGTGGGATCGACCTGCGCACACGGGGGGAGATGCTGCGGTTGGTCGACGACCTGCGCAACGACGGGCTCACCATCGTGATGACCACCCACGACCTGAACTGGGTGGCGTCGCACCTGCCCCGCATCGTGTGTCTGAACCGGCGCGTCCGGGCCGACGGTACGCCTGCGGAGGTCCTGCATCCGGACGTGCTCGCGGAGACGTTCGGCGCCGATGTGGAGGTCATCGAGCACAACGGCCGGCCCGTCGTGGTCGACGGCGAGGCACTGGTCGGAGGCCCGGCGTGAGCCTGATGC
>Ga0102938_10002847_pt1 | contig 13041 bp, 10 predicted proteins | sample SalPonR2_B_D2_MG_FD_84516 | JGI IMG/M metagenome (GOLD analysis project Ga0102938, IMG submission 84516) | Salt pond soil microbial communities from South San Francisco under conditions of wetland restoration - Salt Pond MetaG R2_B_D2_MG | ecosystem: Environmental > Aquatic > Marine >... | reverse complement strand
GCACCGCGATCGGCAAGACGGCCCGCCGCCGCGGGGCCACGGTACTGCACCTGTCGGACAAGGCCGCGCCCGGGTTCGCCGACTGGCTGATCCGCGCGCTGCCCGAAATTCACCAGCGCTGGAAGGACGGCGATGGTGACTAGCCCCGTCCGCGCCCTGCGCGCGGCCGGTTAACCCACCCTGAAGACCAAAGGAGGCACGACCAGGACAGAACGAAAAAAAGCCCCCCGAGAACGCATCCCGAGAGGCCCATGACCAAAGCGGTCATCTGAATCTACACAGTTCAGACCATGGGCCATCCGTTGACGGCTGTCAACAAGAACCGCTTTCGGCGGAGGTAAAAGTTTTGTCTCGTGAAAATGACCATGGAAATTCTGACCACGACTCCCTTCGGGTCGCGACCGGTGACGTCCGGGATACTGCGAAATGCCGCGGCCGCCCGCGCCGCTTCCCCCCTTCCCCATGCCGGGAAATGGGGCCTGTTTCGCGATCTCTGCACCGGACGCGCGGCCTTCGGCCTGAGCGACCGCGACCTGACGGTCCTCGCGGCGCTTTTGTCCTTTCACCCCGGCGACACGCTCGAGGACGGCGCGGCGCTGATCGTGTTCCCGTCCAATGCCGCGCTGTCGGAGCGCGCCCACGGCATGGCCGAGAGTACCCTGCGCCGCCATCTCGCGGCGCTGGTGCGGGCGGGCGTCGTCTGCCGCCATGACAGCCCCAACGGCAAGCGTTACGCGCTGCGCGGTGCGGGCGGCGTAGTGGCCCGGGCGTTCGGCTTCGACCTGCGCCCGCTGCTGGTGCGGGCGCCCGAGATCGCCCGCGCTGCGCAGGCCGCGCGCGAGGCGGCCGAGCGGCTGCGACGGCTGCGCGAGGAGGTGACCCTGCTCAAGCGCGACGCGATCAAGCTCTCGGCCTATGGCTGCGAACAGCATCCTGGCGAGGACTGGGCCCCGCTGGAGGCGCGGCTGCTCGATATTCACCGGCGTTCGCGCCGTAAAGCCGACGCCGACGCCCTTGCCGCCCTGCGCGACGAGATCGCCACGCTCCTGCGCGAGATACGGATCCTGCTCGAAGTGATGGAAGATGGCGTTACCAAAACAGAAAAAATGGCCGGCAGCGACGTCGAGTCCGAGCGGCACTATCAGAATTCAAAACCAGAAAATTTTTGTATTGAACCTTCCCTGGAAAACGGAAGGGTGGCGCGGTCGGCAACCACGGATCCGGAAGCGATGGCCGGGGCGGAGCCAATCCTTTCATTGGCCCTTGTCCTCAAGGCGTGCCCCGATGTTGGCGAGTATTTTCCCGAAGGTATCCGGCATTGGCGCGATCTGTGCCGGGTGGCGGATTCGCTGCGTGGCATGCTCGGCATCTCGGCCGATGCCTGGAAACAGGCCATTGCGGTAATGGGACACCCGACCGCGGCGATCGTCCTGGTTTGCATCCTGCAACGGGTGATGCATATCCGCAGCCCGGGCGGCTACCTGCGCAGTCTGACGGCCCGTGCCGAGGCCGGGGAATTTTCTCCCGGGCCGATGGTGATGGCGCTGCTTAGCCCGCGACGGCGTGTTGACAGCTGTCAACCAGCCCCGGGATGAGCTTTGCGGTCATCAGTTGACAGCTGTCAACACGTGGGTTGCGCCCGCCGGGGCAGGAATGCCTCAGGTCTCGCCCGATGCGGGGAGATCGTCGATACCGGGCAGATCGGAAAGCGTTGCGAGGCCGAATACCGTGAGGAAGTGCTGGGTCGTGACGTAGCTGTGGGGCGCGCCGCGGCGCGGTGCGCGGGGGCCGGTTGCGACGAGGCCGCGCGCGTGCAGGCGACCGATCACATCGCGGTCGATCTCGCGACCGAATATCCGGCGCAGCCCGCGACGGGTGATAGGTTGATTCCAGGCGATGGCGGCGAGTACCGCGGCATCGACTTCTCGAATTTCGGTCGCCGGACTTGCGGGATCGGTGGCGGCGCGGATGGCGGCAGCGTAGGTGGGGCGGGTACGGAGAATCCACCCATCGGCCACGGCGCGGACTTCGAAGGCGCGGTCCTCCAGATCGCTCTCGAGATCCGCGATCAGGTGGTTGATCGGCGCGTCCCGTCCGACAACGCGGGTGAGGGCGTCACGCGGCACCGGCGTGGCGGAGGCGAAGAGCACCGCCTCGATCCGTCTGAGCCAGAGCTGCCATCTCTGCGATGGCTGCAGGTGCGCGAGCTCGCGGTCCACCTCGGGGTCAGGCCGGGGCGGGGCCATGGTCAGAGACCGTAGAGCCGGAAACTGACGCGCCCGGTCAGTTCGCGCACCGCGCCGAGATCGAGGAGCCGGTCGCAGATGCGGCGCGCGGCGCGTCCGGACATGTGCGCGGCGAGCCCTGCGGGCGCGACGCAGTCGCAGGCGAGAAACATCGCCACGGCCCGGTCGGTCCGGCGGCTGCGCAACGTCGGTGCAACGTCGGTAATTCGCACAGCCCGGCGTTCCAACTCACCGGCAAGGCGCGTGGCGCGAATGGCGGCGGCGGCCACGGCGCGGTGGCAGGCGGCGCGCAAGGCGTCACCGCGGGCGAGCAGATCGCGACGCGTGAGGCCAGTGCCGAGGAGGGGCAGCAGATGCGCCTGCCCGCGGGCGAGCGCAAGCGCGGCATCGGCAAGTATCAGGGCAGGGTGGCTGTCGGTGCAATCAGCAAGCGCGGCCTCGAGCACCCGGGCGGCGCGAGTGACGGGCGGACCCCAGGCGGTGTCGAGAAGGCCGTCGACATGCGTGGGTTCGAGTTGCGGAAGCGCGATTGCCGGTGCGCCGGCGTGGAACGGGTGCGCGACGGCGCGCCGCCAGGCAAGAAACACCTCGCCGGCCGGTCCCGGCAGGTCGCCTGGCCGCGTCAGGTGGGCCGCGTCGCGCAGGTCGGTGGCGCGTTCCGGGCGGCCGGTGCGGATCATGCAGGCCTCTGCTGCGTGAAGGGCGAGACGATCGCGCAGGAGCGGCAGGGGCAGGGCGGCGCGCGCCGTCGCACTATCCAGTCGGGCCAGCGCTGCGCCAGAGAAAAATGCCATTTCTTCAATACTTTCGGCCTTCCTTCCCGTCATCCACCGTGGCACTGGCAAGGGGGACTCTTGGTCGGCACGGTGGCGGGTGGACGCGTCGGGCATGATTTGACACTACAGTATGGCGGCGCTTTTGACCAGAAAACAGCATTATAAGCGCCGCACTGTGCGGAGTCTTGTCATGTCCGATACATTTGTTTTATCGGACATGATATGAGACGCTCCGAAAAAGCTACGGTCGCAGCGGAAATCGGGTGAGAAAGTGCCGTCAGACGCCGTCGATCAGGATGTCGAGCGCGCGCTTGAGTGCGTCACGATGAGCGGCCAGCGATCCGGAGGGTTCGCGCAGCGCGCTGCCTGGAACCGCGGCCAGTTCCTGGATGCGCACGATCCATGTGATCCCGTCGATGACAACCGGCGGGGTGAGCCCCGGAAAGGCCGTATAGCGCCCGGCCTCTCGCAGCGGGGCGACGACGCGCGACGCGTCGATGCCGATCAGGTCGGTTTGCAGATCGACGACAAGCTGCCCGTCGTCCAGCCGGTAGAGATCGAATTGCGCCACCGGACCCGTGCCTCAGAAGCGACGGAACCGGGCCAGCGGCAGCCCGTCGCGGGCGACCTCGTCGGCATAGGCGTCCAGCGCGGCCCGGTTCCGGGTGCGCCACAGGCGGTTGCGCTCTGTCCGGGCCGCGTCGGCGATCGCGGATTCGGCAAGGCGCGACATGTTGAGGCCGAGCTCGCGTGCCGCCTCGGCCACGTTTGCGTCCAGCGTCAGGTTGACCTTGATACGTCCCATCGAATACTCCCGGAGCACACGCATGACAAAAGAGTATAAATCCGGCACCGCTGCGTCGCAAGACGGTTTCGGCAAGGCAGGGCCACTTGCGCCGGTGCCTGGCCCGGTGCGACCGGACCGTCTGGTGGAGACCGCGCGCGGCTATGCGCGCGAGGCCGTGGCGGAGAACACGCGCCGGGCCTATGCTGCGGACTGGGCGCATTTCGCGGCATGGTGCCGGCGGCGCGGGGCCGAGGCGCTGCCACCCGCGCCGGAACTGGTGGGGCTCTATATCGCCGGCCTGGCCGCGCCGGGGCAGGGCGGGGCGCCGCTGTCGGTCAGCACCATCGAGCGCCGCCTCTCGGGGCTGGCCTGGACCTGCGCGCAGCGTGGCCACGCGCTCGACCGCCGCGACCGGCATATCGCCACGGTGCTGGCCGGGATCCGGCGGCGGCATGCGCGCCCGCCGCGGCGCAAGGCGGCGGTGCTGGCCGGTGACATCCTTGCCATGACCGACACGCTGGGCCACGATCTGCGGGGCCTGCGCGACCGGGCGATTCTGCTGCTGGGCTATGCCGGGGGGCTGCGGCGGGCGGAGATCGTGGGCCTCGACGTCCACAGGGACGATACCCCCGACGGCGGTGGCTGGATCGAGATCATGCCGGATGGAGCGCTGCTTGTTCTGCGCGGCAAGACCGGGTGGCGCGAGGTCGAGATCGGGCGCGGCACGTCGGAGCCGAGCTGCCCGGTTGTGGCGCTGGAGCGCTGGCTGCGCTTCGCGAAGATTGCAGCCGGGCCGGTTTTCGTGCGCGTCTCGCGCGACGGGCAGCGGGCGCTCGATGCCCGTCTTGGCGACAAGCATGTGGCGCGGCTGGTCAAGCGCTGCGCGGCGGCGGCGGGGCTGCGCCCTGACTTGCCCGAGGCCGAACGCATGCAGCTCTATTCCGGCCATTCCCTGCGCGCCGGGCTGGCCAGTTCGGCCGAGGCCGATGAACGCCATGTCCAGAAACAACTCGGGCACGCCTCGGTCGGGATGACCCGCCGCTACCAGCGCCGCCGCGACCGTTTCCGCGTCAACCTGACGCGGGCTGCGGGTTTGTGAGCCGCGCCCCGTCGGCAGGACAGCCGGCTCAGGCGGGGTTTGACAGTGCCGCGAGGGTGGCGCGGACCCCGCCTTCGGTATTGGCGATATCGGAGCCCAGAAACTGCCAGAACCGCCCGACCTGCGCCGCGGGCAGGATGGCGTTGTCGGGGATGAGCGCGGCGGTGCCAAGCGCTTGCGCGCCACTGAGGGCCATGACCAGAAACGGTGCCCCGTCCCCCTGCGGCGTGTCGCGCAGTCGGCGGCGGGGCAGGGTGAAGGTGCCGGTCCCGGGATCGAGTGCCGAGGACAGGTTCTGAAGCCGTCCCGCCGGGTCGATGAGCAGGAGCGCGACCTGTTGCCCCGCGGCGCCGTCGAGCTGCCCGGCGGGGTCGTCGCCGGCCCTGGCGGGCGGCATCAGCCGCAGCACCAGTGGCGGCTCGGGGGCGAAGGGCAGTTCGAGGCCCGCCAGGAAGTCGAGCGCCGTGCATTGCGGCTCCGACACGCGGGCGATGTCGAGCGCGGGGGGGCGGCCATGGGCCTCGGCAAAGGCACCGCTCAGCCCGGTGAAGGCATCGGCGCGCGCGGCGAAGCCATCGAGCGCCAGTCCGCCGCTCTCGTCGGGGGTCGGGGCAGGCTGAACATGGCGGCAGGGGGGGCCGCCGGACGCGGCCCGGTCCGACATCCAGGCGATTTCGGCGGCGCGGTCGCCACCGGCGGGCAGGGGCAGAAAGCCGCCATACCATGCGCCGCCCAGCCCGAGCCCGGCCACCACGAGCAGCGTCGCCGCGCGCCGCCCGGCACCGCCGCTGCGCGGCGGCGCGGCGGGCGCGGGTGTGGGCGGAGCCGAGGTCGCGGGCGGGGCCCCGAACGGGCTGCCGCCGGTGTCCTCCGCGACAGGCGGAGGCTGCGAGACGGGTGCCTGCGACACCGGTGGCGCGGAGCTCGGCGGCTGTGATCCCGGCGGCGCGGAAACGGGCGGCACCGACGGTCCCGGCTGTGCCTGCGGCGGCTGGCTGGCGGGCGCGAGCGCCTGCAGCAGCGCGGCCATGTCCGCCGGGCGGTCTGCGGGGTCGGGTTGCAGCATCCAAGACAGCAGCGGCTGCAGCCGGCCGGGCAAGTCCGACAGGTCGGGTACCGACATGCGCGCGCGCACCGCATCGGCGGGGTTGTCGCCCATGTCGAGCGGGTGGCCGCGCGCGGCGGCGGCGGCCAGCAGCCCGAGGCTGTAGATATCCGCCTGGCCGGTGACGTGCCCCTCGTAGAGACCGAGCTGTTCGGGGGCGACATAGCCCGGCTTGCCCGCGAACTGCCCGCCGATCAGGGTGCCGCCGCCGGCCTTGGTCTCCTTGGCGATGCCGAAATCGATGATCTTGGCGTTCTCGACCCGGTCGTCGGGCAGGATTACGTTGTCGGGAGACAGATCGCGGTGCACGACGCCTGCGCGATGCGCCACCGCGAGCCCGTCGGCGAGCCGCCGCAGCAGCCGCAGCACGTCCTCTTCGGGCAGCGCGCCCTGGTCGATGTGATCGCCGAGCGCGACGCCTTCGACGAATTCCATGACCAGGCAGGGCCGGGAAATGCCGGGGTCGATGGTGAAGACTTCGTAGCGCACGATCGCGTCGTGGGCGATGCGCCGCAGCACGGTGGATTCCTTCTGGAACAGCGACAGGATCTTCTCGTCATGGGCCAGTGCGGGCAGCACGATCTTGATCGCCACCACCTCGGCGTTGTGGATGTTGACCCCGCGATAGACCTCGCCCATGCCGCCGGTATTGATATGCTCGGTGATCTCGTAGGTGCCGATCAGCACTGTTCCTGCCGGAAGCTGGATCGGGCTGCGGGTGATATGCGAGCTGCGATCGGCCGCGCCGGAGGTGGAGAGCTGCGTGCGGTCCGGCGGCACGGTTCCCTCGGGAGGTCGGGAGGTCATGGAATGCGGTCTTCCTCTGTGTGCCCGGCAATCTCGTCGCTGCTGACCACCGTCTTGAGCGCGCAGCGCACGATCACGGCGGTGACGTTGTCGCTGGCCCCGCGCGCGAGCGTTTCGGCGAGCAGCGCCTCGCAGGCGGCCTGCGAGGGCTTCCCGCGCATCATGGACAGGATGTCGTCGTCCTGCAAATGTCCGGTGAGCCCGTCCGAGCACAGAAGAAACGTGTCGCGGTCGCGCAGGGTGCCGGTGACATGGTCGATCCCGGCCTCCTCGTAGACGCCGACGGCACGGGTGATGACGTTCTTGCGCGGCCAGTTCTCGGCCTGTTCCGCGGTGATTGTGCCACTGTCGAGCAGTTCCTGTGCCTCGGTGTGATCGCGGCTCATCTGCGTGAGCGCGCTGTCGCGCAACAGGTAGACCCGGCTGTCGCCGCACCAGCTGCAGGAGAAATTCGCCTCGTGGATCAGCAGCGCGGCCAGCGTCGCACCGACCGTGGCATCGCCGTTGCGCGCCGACAGCGCGCGGATATCGGCATTGGCCCGCGCCACCCGGTCGAGGAACCGCGCCCGCAGGTCGGGCGCGCTGGAAGAGCGGTGCACCGTCTCGACCTGGTCGACGATGGTCTGCGCCGCGACATCGCCGCCGAAATGCCCGCCCATGCCGTCCGCCACCAGCCATATCCCGAGCTGTGGCGCGGCGAGATAACGATCCTCGTTATGGTCGCGGACGCAGCCGTCATGGGTTACGGCCCCGGTTTCGAAACGGAATTTCGGATTGCTCATGGCGGCTCAGGCTCCTGTCTGTGACATGGTCCGGGGGATGGCATCGGTCAGCATGAAGGCGAAGGTCTCGGGATCGGGCAGGCCCGCGAGCGAGATGACGCTGGTCTCGCCCCGCGGCGCCTCGCACCACCAGTAGCTGCGTCCGGTGGCGGCGAGGTGGTGATCGCTGGCGCGGATACCGGTCCAGACGTCGTCGTGACCCTCCGGCCCGGCCAGCCCCGCGCCCTGTCCCCAGAGCGAACGCTGCGCGAGAAGCTGCGCCATCTGCGCGGCATCGTCGGGCAGGCGCGGGGCGGACAGCCGGGCGAGACTGGTTTCCACCGTCTCGAGCGTGGCCCCCTCGCGGGCGGTGTGGAGCAGCCGGTCGCAGGCCGCATACCAGCGCCGGTCGGGCGGTTCGAGCACCGGCGGCGGCATCAGCCGGGCGTGATCGTCCGCCAGCACCAGCACCAGCGGAAAGAGCCGGCCCTGCCGGTCGGCCGAGGGCAGGAGCACGCCGGTCACCGTGCCCGCCTGTTCATGGGCGCGCAGGTTGCGCGTCCATTCCCCGCGCAGGACGTCCGGACCGATCCAGAACCGCCAGGGTGGCGCCTGCCGCCAGGCCTGCCCCCAGTCGTCGCCGAGCAGGGCGCGGGTGTTCTGCACCAGCGGCAACAGCCAGTCCTCGAACGGGCGCAGCAGGTCCTGTGCGATGGCGCGGGAGATGAAATCGCCGCGCGCGGGCAGTTTGCCGAAGAGCCCGGCGGCGCAGGGCGGGCCGGACGGCTCTGCCTCGGGGGCGGGGGCGGCGAAGATGCCGGGGGCGGGTTGCGGTTGCTGCTCCGGCTCCGGCCCCGGGTCCGGCTCTGGCGGCACGTCCGGGGCCTGGGGTCCGGCACCCGCCTCGGCCTCGGGGGCCGGGTCCGGCGGCGGATCACCGGGCGTGTCCTGCGGCTCTGACGCGGGGTCGGGCGTTGGCGGGGCGGTCGCGGCGCCGGGGTTTGTTGCGGGTGCGGCACCCGCGGATGTCGGCTCCGCGTCGTCGGGCGCGCTGCCTGCGCCGTCCCCGGCGGTGTCTCCGCTCGCGGTGTCCGGTGCCGGCCCGGGGTCCGACAAGGGGGCAGGCTCTTGTCCCGCTGCGGCCCCGGGCGTGTCCTGCGGCGATGCCCCGTCGCCGGGGGCGGGGGCCGTGTCGGAAGGTGGGGCCGTGTCGGAAGGCGGGGCCGTGTCGGAAGGTGGGGCCGTGTCGGAAGGCGGGGCCGTGTCGCCGTCCGTCTCCGGCGCGGGCGCGGTCCCGGCGGTGTCCGGCCTCTCCTCCTGCTCCACGGTATCCGGTGTCTTGGCCTTCTCGTCCTGCGTGTCGTCGCGTTTGTCCTGCACGGGGGCCTCCGATCCGCTCACAGTCCGCGCGGGCAGCGGAAATCCCACAGCTCGCGCAGGAAGAACGGGTTGCGCGACGAGGCGGTGTTGATGTTGTAGGCAACGTAGCGCCCGCCCACGTCGAGCCGGATGTCGACTGCGCTGCCCGAGGGGCGCGGCCGCCCGGAATTGATCAGCCGCATCAGCGCCCAGGGGCCCGGCCGCACCTCGAGGCCCGAATCGCGGCCGCGCAGCTCGGGCGAGAGCTGCACCGAGGCCGAGCCGCTGCCGCCGCCCGAGGGCCAGAACAGGCTCTGCGCCAGCGAGCCCTGCTGCTGCGTGGTGATGACCTGGCCGTTGATCTCCAGCAACGCGGTATCGGCATCGGGGTGCAGCGCCGTCTGGCGCACGGTGATGTCGAAGCCGGGCAGCGCGCTGCCACCGGGGAAATAGGCGTCGCGGATCGCCGCCGCGCGCTGGAACTGCGCCAGCGTGGCCAGCGACATCTCGCTGCCGAGGCGGCTGTCCTCCTTCCAGCGCCATTCCTCGCCGCTGATATCGGCGTGCTGAACCAGCTCTTCCCTGAAGAACCGGTCGATCACCCCGCCGGGGGCGAACAGGCGGGCGAACTCGGCCATCGGCAGGTCGCGATTGGCGCGCCCGTCGAACGGATAGCTGTCGGGCACCAGCGATTCGCAGACCTGCGACACCTCGACATTGAGCCGCTCGTTGAGCGCGGCGAGCGTGGTGTTGGCGGCGTCGCCGGCGAATTCCTCGCTGGCCTGGCTGATCATCCGCGCCAGTTGCGGCGGCAGCCGCGTGGCGTGGCGGGTGAGCAGCGCCGCCTGCGTCGCAAGCTCCTGCCCGAGATTGGCGGGCATCTGCCCCGCCCCGGCGGTGGAGGTGAGCATCAGCCGGTAGATTTTCTGCAGGTCCTGCAGCAGCACGTCGATCGGGCGGCCCTCGGGCAGGTCCTCGGTGAGGTCGTGCCAGCGGCCGAACTGCGCCTCGACATTGGCGCCGGGCAGGGGGGGCGCGGCCCCGCCGCCGCCCTGTCCGTCTCCGCTGCCGGCGCGGTTGTCCGAGCGGCGGCGCTGTTCGAGCACGTCGAAGCCGATCCGGCTCATCCCCGAGGCGCGCTCGCGGATGCGGCGCATCACCTGTTCGCCGACCATACCGGCGACCTCGGCCCCCTCGCCTTCGGCGAGGTTGCCCAGCCCGGCCCCGAACCCGCCCTCGTCGCTGAAGCCCGCGGTGAGCCGGGTCTCGCGGTTGACTGCCTCCACCAGCTTGAGGATCGGCGACTGGCGCGGGTCCGAGACCGCGTTGAGGGCGAGGAATTGCGGCGCCCCGGCCGCCAGCGGGCGCAGCTTGAGATTGTCGAGCACCGCGTTCCAGGCCTTGGTGAACTCGAGCGCGTAGCGGTTCATCATCGCCGGGCCGAGCCGCTCGAGCTCGCCCGAGACATCGGCGGCCTCGGCGCGCGCACCCAGCACCCATTGCTGGCTCTCGAGCTTGTTGGCCACGTCGGCGAGGCGGGGCAGGAAATACTCGTGGAAACCCGCGTAAGTGAATACTGGCGAGACCTCGAGCTCGTCGAGCGCGCGCCCGTCCAGCGTCTCGAAGGCCAGCTCGGCATCGGGCCCGGCGCGCAGGCCCACCACGAAGGGCTCGAGGTCCTGCGGGCCGCCCGCGCCCATCACCAGCAGCCAGGCCTGATCCTCGAGATTCATCAGCGACAGGATCTGCTCGGCCCGGGCCACCAGCGCGCCGTTGAGCTCGACCCGGGCGCGGCTCTGCGTCGCCGACAGCTCGAGCATGGCGCCGAGATGCCCGAGCATCTCGGCGCGCAGGTCGCGCATCGGGCCGCCGCCGCGATAGGCGGGGTCGCGCGCCCATTCATCGGCGAACCACGAGAGGATGAAATCATCGTCCGGAGCCGGAGCAGCATGACCCAAGAGCTTGTAAACCTTGAGAGATTCGTAGAGAGACAGAAGGTTGTTGCCGGTTATGTCCTCGGCGATCCGGTTCTCGACATGCAAGATCAGCCGCGGTCGCAGGTGCCGCTCGAGCCCGTCGCGATAGGCCGCGCGCGCGCCCGCGCGCACTGCGCTGCGCTGGCTCAGCCCGAACCCGTCGAGCAGCCCTGCGCCCGCCTCCTGCACGCCATGGCCCAGCGGCAGCGTGGCCAGCGAGCGCAGCAACGGCAGCACCGGCGCGAGATCGGGGTCGGAAATCTCGTCGGAGGCCAGCTCGGCGCGGGCCTCCTCGCGGTAGCGCTGGGTCTCGGCCTCGGCATGGCGCACCAGCGCGTGGTTGCGCCAGAAGCTGATTCCCCAGACCGTCGCCAGCCCCAGCCAGGCCAGCACCACCAGAGAGATCACCCCGTAGCGCAGCACCCGCTCGCGGCGCACCGCACGCGCGTCCTGCGACACCCAGCCCGCCTCGGCGAAGATGACGCGGCGCAGCAGGTCGTGCAGGAAATAGCTGCGCCCCTTGCCCGAGGCGCCGCCCGCCCCGGTCATCGCGCCGAAGCTGCGTTCCATCGCGCCCAGCACCTGGTCGATCGGCGTGCCCTCCTGCGTGCCGGAGGCGAAGTAGAAGCCGCGCAGCGTGGCGTTGACGCGGTAGCGGCTGGAGCCGAACACGCCCGTGAGCAGCCCCAGAACCCGGTCCCTGAGCATCGCCACCTGCGCCGGGAAGCCGAAGATGGCGATCCGCGCCACGCCGTCGGGTTCCTCGTTCATACGGTCGGTCACTTCCGCCGAGAGCCGCGCCAGCAGCGCGTCGTATTCCCCCGCCGCGAGCGGCAGGGTCGGCTCGCGCCGGTTGGCCGGGCGGAAGGTCGCGCCCCAGACCTTCTGCCGCCGCGAGGCGCTGAACGTGCCGAAGAACTCGGTGAAGCCCGCGATCAGGTCGGCCTTGGTGAAGAGCACGTAGACCGGCACCTCGATGCGGAAGACCTCCTGCAATTCCATAAGCCGGTCGCGGATCGCCGTGGCATGGGCCTCGAGCACGCTCTCGTCGCCCTCCAGCAGGTCCTCGAGGCTGACGGCGAGGATCACGCCGTTGACCGGCTGGCGCGGGCGCTGCCGCTTGAGCAGGTCGAGAAACGCCATCCAGCTCTCGCGGTCGGCCCCGGCGTCGCTGTCATGGGTGGTGTAGCGCCCGGCGGTGTCGATCAGCACCGCCTCTTCCGAGAACCACCAGTCGCAATAGCGCGTGCCGCCGGCCCCGGCCATCGCCCCGCCCGAGGCCTCGGCCAGCGGAAAGCGGATGCCGGAATTCAGGAGCGCCGTGGTCTTGCCCGCGCCGGGCGGGCCGATGATCACGTACCAGGGCAGGTCGTAGAGATAGTTGGACGCGCCCGACGACCGGCGCAGCACCGCCAGCGCCTCTTGCATCTTCTCGCCCAGCACCTCGCCGTCCCCGGCGGGACCTTGGGGGACGATCGCCTCTTCCAGCGCGCGCTCGGCGCGGCGTGCGCGCCACCAGCGGATCAGGTAGTAAAGCCCGACCACGCCGCAGACCACGCCGATCACGATCACCCGGGCCCAGACCCCGGCGAGGATGAACACCCCGGCGATACCGATCAGCGGGCCGCCGAACCAGACCGCCAGCGCAAAGGCCACCAGCCCCAGCAGGATCAGCGTGATGCGCAGGACCCGCTTCATGGGCTGTCTCCCTCGTCGCGGCGGATCAGCACTTCGACACGACGGTTCCTGGCCCGGCCCTCCGGCGTGTCGTTGCCGGCCACCGGGTCGTCGGGGCCGCGGCCGATCACCTCGACCCGGTCGCCGTTGCCGAGCGCCGGGCGAATGACGTCGGCCACCGACTCGGCGCGTGCCACCGACAGCTCCTGGTTGTTGGCGAACCGCCCGCGGCCGCTCATCGGCACATTGTCGGTATGGCCGACGATGCGGATGTCGCCCCGCTCCTCGTCGAGCACCTCGGCGATGCGCCCGGCGATGGGGACGAAATCCTCGCGGATATCGGCGCTGCCGGTGTCGAACAGCACCAGGTTGTTGGCCGTCACGGCGATGAAATTGCCGCGCAGGTCCACGGTCAGGTTGCCCGCGTCGATATCCTCGGCGAGCGCCG
>Ga0102938_10002846_pt1 | contig 13042 bp, 9 predicted proteins | sample SalPonR2_B_D2_MG_FD_84516 | JGI IMG/M metagenome (GOLD analysis project Ga0102938, IMG submission 84516) | Salt pond soil microbial communities from South San Francisco under conditions of wetland restoration - Salt Pond MetaG R2_B_D2_MG | ecosystem: Environmental > Aquatic > Marine > Intertidal... | reverse complement strand
TCGGTGTTGGGTTTGAACGTCACACCGAGGACGGCGATCGTCTTGCCGTTGAACGACCCGTCGCAGAGATCGCGCAGCTTTGCGATCATCCGGGACTTCACGCCGTCATTCACGCGGATGACCGTCTCGACGATACTTTGCGGCACGGCATGTTCCTGCCCGATCCGTGCGAGCGCGCTGGTGTCCTTGGGAAAGCACGAGCCGCCATAGCCCGGACCTGCATGCAGGAACTTGTTCCCGATCCGCCCGTCAAGGCCCATGCCCTTGGACACTTCCTTGACGTCGGCGCCCACGCGTTCACACAGCGCGGCGATCTCGTTGATAAAGGTGATCTTGGTCGCGAGGAAGGCATTCGCGGCGTATTTGATCATCTCGGCGCTTTCCAGATCGGTCGTGATGATCGGGAAATCGCGGAGGAAAAGGGGACGGTAGACCTCGGCCATCACGTCGGCCGCACGTTCGGTCTGCACACCGACCACGACGCGGTCCGGGCGCATGAAATCGTCGATGGCCGCGCCCTCGCGCAGGAATTCGGGGTTGGAGGCGACGTCGAACTCAGCCGCCGGATTGGCCTTGGAAATCGTGTGTTTCACCTTGCGGTTGGTGCCCACGGGCACGGTCGACTTGGTGACGATGACGGCATAGCCCGTCAATGCGCGCGCGACCTCCTCAGCGGCGGCCATCACGAAGGTCAGGTCGGCATGGCCGTCACCGCGCCGTGTCGGTGTGCCGACGGCGATGAATACGGCGTCGGCGCCCGCGACCGCGCTGGGCAGGTCGGTGGTGAAGGACAGGCGACCCGCCTCGACGTTCTTGGCCATCAACTGATCGAGGCCGGGCTCATAGATCGGCACCTCGCCCGCGTTCAGCATCTCGATCTTGCGGGGGTCCTTGTCGACGCAGACCACGTCGTGGCCAAAATCGGAGAAACAGACGCCGGACACGAGGCCGACATATCCCGTACCAATCATCGTGATCTTCATGAAGGAACTCCGGAAATAGCTGGGCGCTGTGCGGTCCGCGCCAGTGTCGCATAATGTACCGGTGCAAGCTGCACCGCAGCAAATAATATTTCACCGCGGAGGCTGCTTAGTCCAAAAGCGCGCTTTTGGGAACAACGCATTCGCATAACGGTTTGGATCGTGCGGGGAAACGGAAGCGGACCTTGCGGCGCTTCGTGGCGAGTGCCAAACAGCGCTCGACGTGTCTTGCATCGCGAAGGGGAGGGAATGATGGCCGACTGGCAGACCTGGATGAAACAGGCGAATTACGTCGCGGGCGAGTGGATTGGCGCCGACGGCGGGCAGACCATCGACGTCACGAACCCGGCGACGGGCGAGGTGATCGGCACGGTCCCCGCCTGTGGCGAAGCCGAGACCATGCGCGCCATCGACGCGGCGGCCGCGGCCTTCCCCGAACTCGCCGGCATGGACCTGATGACGCGCGTGGGCCTCCTGTGGAAGCTGCACGATGCGCTCATGGACAACCAGGCGGCGCTGGCCGAGCTTCTGACTGTCGAGATGGGCAAGCCGCTGGCCGAGGCGAAGGGCGAGATCGCCATCGGCGCGCAATACGTGCGCTGGTTCGCCGAGGAAGCCCGACGCGCAAAAGGGGAAATCGTTCCCCCCGGCGTGAACGGCCGTCGCATCCTCGTGACGCGCCATCCCGTCGGCGTCGTGGGCATGATCACGCCATGGAATTTCCCGTCCTCCATGCTGGCCCGCAAACTTGCGCCCGCGCTGGCCGTGGGCTGCACCATCGTGGCGAAGCCCGCCACTGCAACGCCCTATTCGGGCCTCGCCTGGGCGGCCCTGGCCGAAGAGGTCGGATACCCCAAGGGCGCGGTGAACGTGGTGACGGGGTCGGCCCGCGCCATCGCGGGTGCGATGATGGCGCGTGGCGAGGTGCGCAAGATCACCTTCACCGGCTCCACCGAGGTCGGCAAGGAACTGATCCGCCAATCCGCCGATACGGTGAAGAAAGTGTCGATGGAACTGGGCGGCAACGCGCCCTTCATCGTCTTCGACGACGCCGATCTGGATGCGGCGGCCGAGGGCGCCATCGTCTCGAAATACCGCAATTCCGGCCAGACCTGCGTCTGCGCCAACCGCATGTACGTGCAGGCCGGGGTCTATGACGCCTTCGTCGAGAAGCTGGTGGCGAAAACCCGCGAACTCAAGGTCGGTGACGGACGCGAGGATGGCGTGGCACAGGGCCCGCTGATCGACGCCGACGCTGTCGCCAAGGTCGAGGAGCTTCTGGACGACGCCAAGGCAAAGGGAGCCGAGGTCGCGCTGGGCGGATCGCGCCACCAGCTGGGCGGCACGTTCTTTCAGCCCACCGTCCTGACCGGCGCCACACAGGACATGGCCTTCGCCACCGAGGAGATCTTCGGCCCGCTTGCCCCCGTCTTCCGCTTCGAGACCGAGGAGGAGGCTATCGGCATGGCGAATGACACCGTCTTCGGCCTCGCCTCCTACGTCTACACCCGCGACCTCGGACGCGCGTTCCGCCTGAACGATGCACTGCAATATGGCATGATCGGCATCAACTCGGGCCTGATCACCACGGTCGAGGCACCCTTTGGCGGCCTCAAGGAAAGCGGCATGGGCAAGGAAGGCGGCAGTCAGGGTCTCGAGGATTATCTCGACACGAAATACGTCTGCATCGACGGAATCTAACCGTAGGTCAGTCCGTCACCGATCAGGCGCATGACCTGCCGCGCGATCGCCGCGCCGCCCTTGTCACGGGCCGTCCGGGTGATCACCAGAAGGGGCGTGTGCCGGTCGCAGGACAGCGTGACCGACTCCGGCAGTGACGTGATGTCGGCGCGCACGGTTTCCGTCATGCTGGCCGCCTCCAGCCCGTGGGCCGACAGGAAGTCGTCCAGCGACAGCGGCGCGTCCTCGTCCAATGCGGGGGCGAGGCTTTCGGGGATCGCGATATCCTCGATCCCGGCCCGCGCGCCGCCGCGTTTCAGCAATCGCTCGACGCTCGACAGGCGGCCGGTGCCGAACAGCGCCATTTCCGCGTCGGTCGCCCCCCTCAGGCCGGATTTCGCGCGGTGAATCCCGAACTCCACGGGGGACCCTTCGAACATCAACTGCCCCGTGGACGCACCTTCTGGCCCGGCAGGGGCCTTGCCCGTCCGGGCGACGATCGTTCCGCGCCCGGGCTTGCGGCTCAACAGCCCCATCCCCTCCAGCGTGATCAGCGCGCGGCGCATGGTGCCCTGGCTGACCTTGAATTCCTCGGCCAGCACGAATTCGTTGGGCAGGCGTGTGCCGACCTCCCATTCACCGGTTTCGATTCGCCGGATCATTTCGGTTTCTGTGGCCTTGTAGAGCGGCGTGCGGGCCATGGTCCTGGCGTTCCTGTTCTTCTATGGGAAATCCCTGCGCCTGATCGCGCGCGGGGTCAATTGAGGTGTTCGATCAATCGCGAATGACGATCGAAAGCCTTGATGAGTGCCCCCAGATTGGGCAGTTCTGCCGCTTCGAGCATCGGGATCATCTTGCGGAATGCCTCGCCCGTGCCAACAGCGTCGCCGATCGCGGTGTGCCTGTCGGCCTCCGGGATGGCAATGCCGAGCCGCTCGCAGAGCGCGTCCAGCGTATGTTCGGCCGACTGCCCGAAGAGGATCGCCGAACAGAGCACGGTGTCGAGGATGGGCTGGTCGAAGCGCCGCCCGATCTCGCGCTCGCGCCGCCTCAGGAACGCCATGTCGAAGGGCGCATTATGGGCCACCAGCACCGCCCCGTCGGCGAAGGTGTGAAACCGCGCCAGCGCCTCGGTCACGCCGGGGGCGTCGGCCACCATCGCGTCGGTGATCTGGTGCACGGCGGTGGAGGCGGCGGGGATCTTGCGGCCCGGATTGACCAGCATGTCGAACCGCTCGGCCTCCACGAGCTTGCCGTTGACCACGCGCACGGCGGCGATCTGGCAGACCTCGTCCACCTGCGGGTTCAGGCCGGTGGTCTCGGTGTCGAATACCACGAAGGAAAGGCCCCGCAGGCGGGCCGCGGCCAGATCCTCGGGGATGTCGGCGTTCAGCAGGTCGAAATCGTAAAGGACGGTTCGGTAAGGGCGGCTGGGTTCCGGGCGGGCCAGCGGCAGGGCGAAGCGCAACGCGGCGCGGCCGGGCCCGGCGGGTTCGGGGGCGACCGACGTGCCATGGGCGACGCAGACGGCCGCGCCGGTGAAGCCCGTCATGCCCGGCGACAGCGGTTCGGCCAGCCAGCCTGCGACCGACGCGTCGTCAGGAATGTCGCCACGCGCCTCCAGGCTCACGACCGCCTCCTCTGCGCCTTCGGAGGCGAGCGTCAGCGTCAGCTCCGCCGCGCCCCCGGCCGCCCAGTCGAGCGCCAACCGCTCCAACAGCCGCGTCACCGCGAACCCGTCGCAGCGAAGGATCGTCGGCCCAAGTTCGCAGGCCAGTGCCACGCCTTTGCGCGCCAGCCGCGCCTCGAGCGCCGCGCCGAGATCCTCTGACACGAGGTTTTCCATCGGCCACCAGCCCGTGTCGGTGTCGCGTTTCCTGCGTTCGGTCTCCGCGGCCAGCTTGGCCAGCGCATCTGCCGCCTCGCCTTCGGGCAGAGCGGCAACCGTCTCCTTCACACCGCTGAGCAACGCCTCCAGCAGATGCGTGCGTTCCAGATGCGTCGCCATGTCCGTGGTCACGTCGCGGAGTGTCAGGACATAACCCGGGCGCTCGGTCTCCTGTCCCTCCAGCCGCAGCAGACGCATGCGCGCCTCCAGCAGGCGTGCGCCGTTGCGGGTCGTGACCAGAACGTCGGTGCCGCCTTCGTCATCGCTGCCATTCCCCTTCGCCACGAGCCGCTCATAAGCCTGTGTGATCGGCGCCATGCGCAAAAGGCCGCGTACCGGACGGTTGAGCCCCAACGCCTCGGAACCATCGAGTATGTCGCGTGCATTGCCGTTATAAAGCGCGATGGCGTGCCGGGGTGTGCAGAACAGGACGCCGTCCGGCACTTCGGACAGCAGTGTCTCCAGACGTGTCTTCTCGCTGGTCAGACGCGCGGTTTCCCGGCCGACCGCAAGCGCCATCGCGTTGCGCGTCTCCGTCAGGTTCGACGTCACCGCCGCCGCCGCCGTGCCCAGATCGCCCAGATACCTCGCCGGCGCGTGGTCGATCTCGTCGTCCACATCGGCATGGGCCCGCGCCCGCATCTCGGCGGCCAGCCGTTCCACCGGTTTGGCGACGTTTTCATCGAACATGACCCAGACCCATGTGGTCAGCGCGAAGATCGCCAGAACGGCGACGGCGCCCGCGATGACGAAGGCCGACAGCGCGTGGTCCTCGCCCAGCCGCAAGTAGCCAAGGACGAGCCCCGCTGTGGCGAGGCCCGATGTGGCGCAGGCCAGAAAGGCGAAGAACAGGAATATGCGCAGACGCAGGGACAGTGTCTTGAACATGTAGCGGGGCCTCCTCCTTGCCCCTTGGTCTTGGCCCGGTCCGGCGGTCGCGCAGCGCCGGATGGGCAGGGCTCGTCAGCCGGCCGCAGCTCCTCCACCGCAGACGGCACTCAGGATCGGGTCGTCATCGGGCACCTCGCGCCAGGTTACGCCGACCGGCTCGCCGGTTTCGGAAAACTCGGTATCCGGCAGGATATCGGCGCGCCGTCCGCCCTCGCAATCGACGATGTTCGGCAGCACCATCTGCGGCTGCCAGCGTTCCTGCCGCCTGAGCTGCACCACGTAGATGTCCGACCCCTCCGCTGTCTCGACCATCTCCGAGGGCGAATAGCCGATGAAGCCGCGCACCCAGGGCCGGACGAAGGTCCAGGGCTGATACCAGGCCTGTTGCTCACGCTCGGAGATGACCACGAGGTCCGGGGCCATCGTGCGCAGCACGTTGGTGTACCAGCCATATTCGGTGCCGACTGTCGCCACGAGCATCGTTGCCCCCGCGCAGACCGGGATGATCCCCTTGGGCAGGCGTTTGCCCGATAGCGCCCGGAGGCCGAGGCCGATGCCTGCCCCGGCGATGCCTGCAAATAGTGCTGTCATGAGCGCCCAGAACACGGTGGTGCGGTTCCTTTCAGTTCAGGTAGCCGCCGCTCGATCCGGCGGCGTTCTGCATGGTCTTGATGACGACGAAAGCGTCGCGAAGGTGGCTCCGCTCGAAATCGGACAGATCCGAGGGAGCCATGAAATTGTCGGGTTTCTCGCCGCGCTGGATCTGCGCGGCCTGATGTTCCAGCCGGGTCTGGGCGATCATGTCATAAGCGTCGATCAGGTCGCGCCCGCCGCCCGATGAGACCGCGCCGGCCTCGATCGCGGCGACAAGCCGCGCGCGGGTGTTGACCTCGGTCAGACGGCCCTTCAGCGCGTAGACCCGGCCCAGATCGGTTACCGGCACGACGCCGTTGTGCTTCAGGTCGATGGTGTTCTTGTGCTCTCCCGAGCGGACCGTGGCGAAGCCGCGGAACAGGCCGAGCGGCGGCTGATGTTTCAGGGAGTTCGACACCATGTGCGCCACGAAGATGGAATTTTTCGAGGCCGCCCTGATCGTGCGTTCCTGCAGGTCGGCGAAGAGGTTGAAATGCCCGCCTATTGGGCGCAGGTCGAACATGACCGAGGCCAGCATCTGCGCCTCGGGGTTGGGCGTCGCGATCCAGCCCGCGAAATACTCCCGCCAGACGCGCAGCGGCTGCCGCCAGCGGATGTTCGTCGCCATCATGTCGCCGGGGCAGAAGAAATAGCCCGCCTCGTCCAGACCGTCCGAGACGAATTTCGCCAGTTCCGCGAAATAGGTGTCGTCGGCGGGCGTCACGCTGTCGTCAAGTATCAGGCAATTGTCCTGATCCGAGACGCCCGTCTGTTCCTGTCGCCCCTGCGATCCGCAGGCCAGCCAGAGATAGGGCACGGGCGGCGGCCCGAGCCTGGCCTCGGCCAGCGCCAGAAGCCGCCGCGTCGTGGCGTCACCGATATCGGTGATCAGGCGGGTGACCACCTGATGCGGGTTCTGCGCCGCGACCAGCTGCACCAGAAGTTCGGGGATGCGCCCCACGATCCTGGCCAGCGTCGCACTGTCCGGGGCGGCGGAGATTTCCTGGATCAACGCCGCCGAGGACGTGGCCTGGAACCGTGTCAGGTCGGTCTGGGTCAGGATGCCCACGAGCTTGCCGGCCTCGACGACCGGCATGTGGGTGAACCCTTTCTCGACCATGGTGTGGAGCACATCGGCCACCAGCGCCGTGGGCGGCAGGGTGGAGGGATCGGCGGTCATGATCTGCGCGACCGGTGTCTCGAGCGCCAGACCTTCCGCCACCGCGCGGGAGGCGATGTCGCCCGTCGTCAGGATGCCCCGTACCGCACCGTCCTCGGTCGCGATGATGCAGGAGACATGGATTTCCCGCATCTTGCACGCGGCATCGATCAACGGCGTGTCGGGCGCGCAGGTCAGCGGATCGCGTGTCATCAGGTCGCTGAGCGCGATGGTGGTGATGTCCTGTCGGCGCGAGCGCGCGGGCCGCGTCCTGTCGAAGAAGCGCGTGACGCGGGGATGCTCGGCCATCAGCGCGTGGAAGGATGCGGCCGGAATGCGCAGAAGCGTGCTGTCCTCGGACGCCTTGGCGGTGACGACGGCAACGCCGTCCTTCATCAACCCACGTTCGCCGAAGGAATTTCGTGGCCCGAGGATCGACAGGATGGACCCGTCGGGGTCGGTGATATCGATGCGCCCCGACACGATCAGGAAGAGATGCGTCTGCGGCTCGCCCACCGAATAGACCGTCTCGCCCGCCGAAAACGCGATGCTGTCGATAGCCTCGGCCAGCGCCGCACGGTCATCATCGGGCAGGACGTCGTAAGGGTGGGTGCTGGCGAGCGTGGCGGCGATATCGACCGTCATGACATGTCCCGGGATTGGAAAGGCGCACCCCGATGTCTTCGGGATGCGCCGGTGGTTTGAACAGGGCCCGCGGTGTCGCAGGCCCTGTATTTCTTGAGCCGCCGGATCAGTGATCCGAGGCGGCACCGGCGCCGCGCGGGATCCGGACGCTCTCGACGAGATCCTGGATATGCGCGGGTGGCGCTGCCGTGGCCTTCGACACGAAGTAGGCGACGGCGAAGTTCAACAGCGCGCCGATCGGGCCGAAATGTGTCGGCGGAATGCCGAACAGGTAGTTGGCTGCAGTGTTCTCCAGCATGTTGGTGCCGGGGATAAAGAACCAGCCGAGATAGGTGAAGAGATAGAGGCAGGTCGCGATCAGACCGGCCAGCATCCCCATGGTCGCCCCGGCGGAGTTCATCCGCTTGGAGAAGATCCCCATCATCAGCGTCGGGAAGAGCGACGCCGCCGCCAGACCGAAGGCGAGTGCAACCGTCTGGGCGGCGAAGCCCGGTGGGTTGAGGCCCAGGTAGGTCGCCAGAATGATCGCGCCCGCCATCGAGATACGGGCGGCCAGAAGCTCTCCGCGTTCCGAGATGTTGGGGTTGATCACCGACTTGATGAGGTCGTGGCTGATGGCCGAGGAGATGGCCAGCAGAAGACCCGCCGCGGTGGAAAGTGCCGCCGCGATACCGCCTGCGGCGATCAGCGCGATGACCCAGCCCGGAAGCTGCGCGATCTCGGGGTTGGCCAGCACGAGGATGTCACGGTTGAAGGTGACAAGCTCGTTGCCTTCATAGCCACGCTCGGCCCCGAAGGCCTGACCGGATTCGGACCCATCGTTGTAGTACTGGATGCGGCCATCGCCGTTCTTGTCCTCGACGCCCAGAAGGCCGGTGACCTCCCAGGTGCGGAACCAGTCGGGCAGATCCTCGACGGCGACAGCTTCGCTTTCCACGCCCTGCGGCCACATGGTGGTGGTGATGTTCAGGCGTGCCATGGCCCCCACGGCCGGAGCCGTCAGGTACAGCAGCGCGATGAACACCAGCGCCCAGCCGGCCGACCAGCGTGCATCGGCTACCTTCGGCACCGTGAAGAAGCGGATGATGACATGCGGCAGACCCGCGGTGCCGATCATCAGCGACAGCGTGAAGAGTGCCATCAGGAACGGCGAGGACCCCGTGGTGTACTCGCTGAAGCCCAGATCGGTCAGAAGACCGTTGAGCGTCACCAGAAGCGGCGTGCCGGCCTCGACCCCGCCGCCGACCATGTCGGTGGTGTTCGAGAACAGGCCCAGACCCGGAATCGGGTTGCCGGTCAGCTGCAGCGAGATGAAGACCGCCGGGATGGTGTAGGCGACGATCAGAACGCAGTACTGCGCCACCTGCGTGTAGGTGATGCCCTTCATGCCGCCGAGAACCGCGTAGACGAACACGGTCGCCGAGGCGATGTAGAGACCCGTGGCGCTGTCCACCTCGAGGAAGCGAGAGAAGGCGACGCCCGCACCCGTCATCTGGCCGATCACGTAGGTGACCGAGATGATGATGAGCGAGATGACGGCCACGACGCGTGCGGTGTTCGAATAGTAGCGGTCGCCGATGAACTCGGGCACCGTGTACTTGCCGAACTTGCGCAGGTAGGGCGCAAGCAGCATCGCCATGAGCACGTAGCCGCCGGTCCAGCCCATCAGGAAGGTGGAGTTGGAGTAGCCGACGAAGGCGATGAGACCCGCCATCGAGATGAAGGAGGCCGCCGACATCCAGTCGGCCGCGGTGGCCATGCCGTTGATGACGGGGTTCACGCCCCGACCAGCGGCATAGAATTCCGATGTGGAGCCCGCGCGGGCCCAGATCGCGATCCCGAAGTAGAGCGCGAACGACAGCCCCACGACGATGATGTTGAGTGTTGTCTGATCCATGACTTGGTCCGCCCCTTATTCGTCCACGCCATGTTCCTTGTCGAGCTTGTTCATACGCCACGCGTAGAAGAAGATCAGGACAAGAAACACGAGGATCGACCCCTGCTGGGCAAACCAGAAGCCCAGATCGGTTCCGCCCACCGCGATCCCGCTGAGCAGCGGGCGAAGCAGGATGCCGAATCCGTATGATACCAAAGCCCAGATAACCAGGCAGATGGTGACCAGGCGGATATTCGCGGCCCAGTACGCGTTGTTGTCAGAGTTTTCAGCCATCTGGCTCTCCCTTCGAGATTCAGGCCGACCGGTCCCTCCTGGCCCGGCCGACATGTTTCGCCGGCAGGGACCGTCTGGCCCCTCCGGCGAATTCCTTATGCGGTCGCAAGCGGACTTACGATCGCGTTCATCCGGTCCGCGATCTCACCGATCTCTCCCATGGCGGGAATGGCGGTGAGGGTGCCGCGGGCGGCGTAGTAATCGATCAGCGGTGCGGTGTCGGCGTGGTAGGCCTGAAGCCGCGTGCGCACCGTGTCGGCGTTGTCGTCGGCGCGGCGTTTCATCTCGCTGCCGCCGCACTTGTCACAGACCCCGTCCGTCTCGGGCTGCTTGAAGCTGTCGTGATAGCCCTCGCCGCAGGCCGCGCAGGTATAGCGGCCTGCCACGCGCGCGATCATCGCGTCATCGTCGACCTCGAGGCTGATGACGGCATCGATCTTCTGGCCACGCTCCGCCAGGAGCGTGTCGAGCGCCTCGGCCTGAGCGGCGGTGCGCGGGAACCCGTCGAGGATGGTTCCTGCGGCCACGTCGGGCTGATCGAGGCGTTCCTTGAGAACGGCAAGGACGATCTGGTCCGAGACGAGTTCGCCGCGTTCCATCACCGCCCTGGCGGCAAGGCCCGCCTCGGTGCCCGCGGAAACGGCGCCGCGCAGAAGGTCGCCGGTGGACAGTTGCACAAAGCCGAAGCGGTCCATGAGCATGCGTGCCTGCGTACCCTTACCGGCACCCGGGGGGCCGAGGAGGATCAGGTTGACCGTGCGCGCGTCGCTGGAGAGATCTTTCATCGGGCCGCCCTCACTTGTTCACGCGGTTGGCGATGAGGTCGTCGACCACCGACGGATCGGCGAGCGTCGAGGTGTCGCCGAGCGCGCCGAAATCGTTCTCGGCGATCTTGCGCAGAATACGGCGCATGATCTTGCCCGAGCGTGTCTTGGGCAGACCCGGCGCGAACTGGATCGCGTCGGGCTTGGCAATGGGACCGATTTCCTTGCGGACCCAGGTCTGAAGCTCTTTCACGAGTTCGGGCGAAGGCGTCTCGTCACCCATCAGGGTGACATAGCAGTAGATGCCCTGACCCTTCAGCTCGTGCGGGTAGCCCACCACGGCGGCCTCGGCCACGGCGTCGTGCGCGACAAGCGCGCTTTCGACCTCGGCCGTGCCCATGCGGTGGCCCGAGACGTTGATCACGTCATCCACCCGGCCGGTGATCCAGTAATAGCCATCGGCGTCCCTGCGGCAGCCGTCGCCGGTGAAGTAGTAGCCCTTGTAGTCCGAGAAATAGGCCTGCACGAAGCGCTCGGGATCGCCCCAGAGCGTGCGCATCTGCCCCGGCCAGCTGTCCTTCATGCAAAGGACGCCCTCGGCCTCGGTCTCGTGGATTTCCGCGCCCGACTGCGCGTCGAGCAGCACCGGCTGTACGCCGAAGAAGGGCGTCGTGGCCGAGCCGGGCTTGAGTTCCGTGGCGCCGGGCAGCGGCGTGATCAGGTGGCCGCCGGTCTCGGTCTGCCACCACGTGTCGACGATCGGGCAACGGCCCTTGCCCACGACCTCGTTGTACCAGTGCCAGGCCTCGGGGTTGATCGGCTCTCCGACCGTGCCGAGGAGTTTCAGGCTGGACAGATCGTGCCTCGTCACCAACTCGTCCGACTGCCCCATCAGGAGGCGGATCGCCGTCGGCGCGGTGTAGAACTGGTTGACGGAGTGCTTTTCGCAGACTTGCCAGAACCGGCCCGCATCCGGGTAGGTGGGCACGCCCTCGAACATCAGCGTCGTGCCGCCATTGGCGAGCGGGCCGTAGACGATGTAACTGTGGCCGGTGACCCAGCCCACATCCGCCGTGCACCAGAAGACATCGCCGTCATGGTAGTCGAACGTGTACTGGTGCGTCATCGCGGCGTAGACCAGGTACCCGCCGGACGTGTGCACAACGCCCTTGGGTTTTCCGGTCGAGCCCGAGGTGTAGAGGATGAACAGCGGATCTTCCGCGCCCATCTCCTCGGCCGGGCATTCGGTGCCGACGGTGGAGGCGATGTCGCCATACCAGACATCCCGCTCGGGGATCCAGGCGACCTGCTGGCCGGTGCGCTTGACCACGAGGCATTTCACGTGATCGTCGCAATGCAGCAGCGCCTTGTTGACGTTGTCCTTGAGTTCGGTGAGCCGCCCGCCGCGCGGAGCGCCATCGGAGGTCACGACGACCTTGGCCTCGCTGTCGTTGACGCGGTTGGCCAGCGCATCGGGCGAGAAGCCCGCGAAGACGACCGAATGGATCGCGCCAATCCGCGCGCAGGCCAGCATCGCGTAGGCGGCTTCGGGGATCATCGGCAGATACAGGACGACACGATCCCCGCGTCCGACGCCCAGTTCCTTCAGGACATTGGCGAAACGGCCGACCTCGGCGTGAAGCTGGCGGTAGGTGATGTGCTGCGCCGGCTCCTTCGGATCGTCGGGCTCGAAGATGATCGCCGTCTGATCGGCGCGCTTGGCGAGGTGGCGATCGATGCAGTTCGCCGCGACATTCAGGGTGCCGTCCTCGAACCAGCGGATATCCACGTTGTCATGGGCGAAGGACGTGTTCTTGACCTTCGTGTAAGGCTTCATCCAGTCCAGCCGGCGCCCGTGTTCGCCCCAGAAGGCCTCGGGGTCGCGAACAGATTCGGCATACATGCGCGTGTAGGCTGGCGCGTCCACATGGGCATTGGCGAGCAGTGCGGGGGTTGGCTGGCTGTCCTTGGGCACTGGAGGTCCTCCGGAATGCGACGGTCTGATGTCTCGAGCGGCGCGCGTCCGGCCGTCCCCGGGACCGTCCGGTCCCCACGCGCACCACAATCCCGCTGCGGACCGAATTTCCGGCTCCGCGACCAGGGACGCCCATAACGGGCCTGGCGATTTCGGGTCAGCCTCCCCCAACCTCCTCCTGCGTCCTGTTGATCAGGGTGTTCGTCCGCCGCGCTCCTGTTCCCCTCGCGGGCGGCCCCTGATCAGAGCTCGCATGC
>Ga0102938_10002839_pt1 | contig 13062 bp, 14 predicted proteins | sample SalPonR2_B_D2_MG_FD_84516 | JGI IMG/M metagenome (GOLD analysis project Ga0102938, IMG submission 84516) | Salt pond soil microbial communities from South San Francisco under conditions of wetland restoration - Salt Pond MetaG R2_B_D2_MG | ecosystem: Environmental > Aquatic > Marine >... | reverse complement strand
CTGCGGTGAGAGGCTCCCAGTAAAACCTGTTAAACAGCGAAAATTTTTGTGACAACCGTGATCCCAGCGAATACAGATTCTCAAGATGCTGTATTATTTTTTTACCCGTGGTATCAAAGGAGAGCAGGTCAAACCAGTAGGGGGTTATGCCCATGGAATGTGCCGCGGAGGCGGCGGCCATTGCAATACGATAATGTCCGAATCCCATTCGAATGGTGCCAAGTGCTACCGCGTTATCAGCCTTGATATTCTTTCCTGTTGCTGAAACAACAATATTTTCTACCCCAAGTGGGGGTCCTATCACCTGGTTCTTTTCGGCTTTCAATGGATATGAAGCATCAGGATCGTGATTGAATTTTTTTTCAAATTTCGTTTTCTGCTTCAAAGCCTTTTTATATGCTGATGTGGATATGGAATTACCGAATATCGTAGAAGACCTGTCATTTGTATCACTCATTATGTACTCCTTCTCGCTGTTTACAATACCTTGTAATAATATATTCTGCATATATATGAATATCATGAAAATGTCAATAACGCATTAAAATTTTGATATATATATGGCGGTTTTTAACGTTTACTATCGTTATTCCTTCTTATAAAGCCCAAAGAGTTGGCGCAGTGAAAAGTTTCGTGATATTCTTCCACTGCCACTGCAGGATGGATGGTTTTTTTCATGGTCTGAATTATGATTAGCATTATCTTTTTTTTCAGTAGTGTTATCATCCTGTGACATATCTTATACCTCCATTATATAATGTATAACATATTGAAGTTAAAGACAAACTTCAAAAAAATGAATTCCAGGAATATGAAGGATAACGAATATACTTGTATGATATAAACTGGAATAAAATGCTTTTTTCATTGGATAAAATAATCAATTTTTTCTATTGACAGAACCATGATGTGATGTAATTAAGGTAGTCGGTTTTAAAGATGCCCAGGTGGTGGAATCTGGTAGACACGCATGGTTGAGGGCCATGTGGGAGAAATCCTGTGCGGGTTCAATTCCCGCCCTGGGCAATAACATCATATCCCGCGTATGCGGGTTTTTTTATGATCAGAAAATAAAAAACCACCCGCTACTAATTATGTCTCTAATGCAGGCCGATAATAAATATACGAGGTGGCGATGGATTAATGTTGAAATCGACTTTATTTTTTTGACGCATGTTCATCCTGGTAGAGTGTGAAAGTATACATCGGCATTCGGCAATATTACGTGACGGAGGATAACATGTTACATTACACTATGAAAACAAATGAAGAACTCATAGCAAAGCATTGCCCCAGGTGCAACTCCCTGGTAATGGCATCGGTTGTGAGAACATTGAATGGGGAACGTTACAAGTATTCTGATCTGCACTGTTCTTCCTGCCAGTGGAAAAGTCCACTTTCACAGATAAAAAATTCTTGAAAAATATTGTCATAGATTTAATGAGTTACTATACATGCTTTAAAAGACTCTGAATTCTTCCCAGGGATCTGGCAAAAATAATATATTATTCTTGCACATGTGTACAGTACCCCGGTTATTACCGTGTAGTCGCGTATAAAAGAAAAAATAACGGTTTAATGACACGGGGTTATATATATTATAGATATACAAAAAGAAGAGGTGATCCGAATGGCCTTAGAACAGACGCTGGTATTAGTGAAACCGGACGGGCTGAAAAAGTCCCTGACGGGAAATATTCTTTCCAGGTTGTCAGAAGCAAAGCTGGTTATCATTGGTGCGAAGGTTGTAAACGTATCAAGAGAGCTGGCCGAAACGCATTATGAACATCTTCAGGGCAGGCCTTTTTTTGAAGAACTTATCCAATACATTATGGGGGATCTTCACAATACACACCGTGTAGCCGCTTTCGTATACCAGGGAGAGGATGCAATTCAAAAGATCAGGGACATCGTGGGTGATACCAATCCTGAAAATGCCAATCCTGTTAGTATAAGGGGTGCCTATGGCAGAATAACTACATCGGGTGTTTTTGAAAACGTGGTGCATGCATCATCAAGCTCTGAAGATGCTGAAAAAGAAATCAAACTGTGGTTCGGCCCTGATGAGATTGTTGAAGATATATATCCAAGCAGGGAAGTAATGCGCAGCGAGATTCGGATGCGTGAATGGGTATAGGTGTTAATGCCCCGGATAAATAAGGAGAGGTGATAATATGAATATAATACTGCTTGGTCCACCAGGTGCGGGTAAAGGAACAGTGTCGGAATTGCTGGTTAAAGAATATGGGATTCCCCAGATTTCAACAGGGGATATTCTGCGCGGGGCGGTTAAACAGGGTTCCGAGGTGGGTAAAGAGGCTGAGGCGTACATGAATGCCGGCAAACTGGTGCCTGACAAGGTTATCATGAAAATAATGGAAAAACGTTTGCAGGATGAAGATTGTATGAAAGGTTTCATACTGGATGGTTTTCCCCGTACCATACCACAAGCCGAGCAACTTGATGATCTCCTTGAAAGACTGGGGCTTGACCTTGATGCCGTGGTAAACCTGGAAGTTCCAGAGGATATTATTGTCAGGAGACTAACAAGCCGTCGTACCTGTTCGAATTCAGATTGCCAGGCAATTTACAACATGATCTCGAAGCCCCCCAAAAAAGAGGGAGTTTGTGACAAATGCGGGAGTACGCTTATACAGCGTGATGATGAGACAGAAGAAGCTATCAATGAGCGGTTACGTACATATCATGAACAAACTGAGCCGCTGATACAGTTCTATTCATCACGGGACTGTTTCATGTCTGTACCATCCCTGGATGCGAAAACTGTGCTTGAAGAAATATCCGGCAGGGTGGCTGAATAAAAAAATACTTTACAAATAGCAGTAGAACGGGAATATCAATATCACGTCAGCAGGAGAGATGCCTGAGCGGTCGAAAGGGGCGGTCTCGAAAACCGTTGAGGGTTCTGCCCTCCGAGGGTTCGAATCCCTCTCTCTCCGATTAAGGCCCTGTTGACTTAAGAAGTACCCTGTAAAACGGGCCAGAAAGTAAATGGAGAGGTGTCTGAGAGGCCGAAAGAGCACGGTTGGAAACCGTGTGTAGCGCAAGCTACCGGGGGTTCGAATCCCCCCCTCTCCGCATTAATAATTATGTTGCAATAATTGCGCGATCCCGTTAAATGATATGACATACCAGATAATAGCCAGGAAATGGCGTCCCAGGACATTTGATGAAGTGGTCTACCAGGACCATATATCAACAACCCTGCAGAACAGTATCAGGCAGGACAGGATTTCTCACGCCTACCTGTTCGCCGGACCCCGGGGGGTGGGAAAAACAACTATGGCCAGGATACTGGCACGGGCATTGAACTGCACGGAAGGTCCAACACCTTCACCATGCGGAGTATGTGAAAATTGTACTGAAATACGCGATGGAATGGCCTTTGACGTGGTAGAGATTGATGGTGCGTCGAATACCGGTGTGGATAACATACGGGAGCTTCGTGAGAATGTGAATTCTGCACCCTTAAAGGCCCGTTACAAGGTGTACATTATAGATGAAGTACATATGCTGTCCAAATCAGCATTTAACGCCTTGTTGAAAACCCTTGAAGAACCACCCTCACATGTTGTATTCATTTTTGCCACCACCGAGATTCACCAGATCCCCGATACAATTCTATCAAGATGTCAGAAATATTTTTTTAAAAAGATTTCAATCGGGGCAATCGTAGATCACCTGAAATTAATTATATCAAGTGAAGATTATTCCATAGATTCTTCGGCACTATACCCCATTGCCAGGTCATCGGGTGGATCCATGAGAGACGCCCAGTCAATACTTGACCAGGTACTTTCTTTTTCAGATGGTTCAATAAAGGAAGAAGACATTCTTTCCCTTCTTGGGCTGGTTCCCCTTGAAAGTTATTGTTCAATGCTTCAGTGTATACATGAAGGTGATGCCCTTGCGGTGCTTGGTGAGATTGAACGTGTATTTACCGTCGGTATGGATATTCCCCATTATATTTCCGGCTTTTCCGAGATTGCCAGGGCCCTTCGGTTGATCCATCATGGGGTGGATGTTAATTCTCTCATGGGGTATTCGCAGGAAGAGTATACCATGCTGCAAAAGACACTGGCCCTTTACCAGGATGAAGAATTGAGTATAATTTTTAAAATGCTAACCGAGCTGCAACACGAACTCCGGTACGCGGTAAATGAACAGGTTCTGGTAGAGATGTTTCTTCTTGATATTATCGCCGTCATAAAGAATCCCACCCTTGCTGAAATTATTCAGAAAATCGAAGACTTCAGTGGCAGTGAAACAAATTCAGTTCCCCTGCACGGGGATGATAAAAAAAAAAGAACTCCGCTAAATGAACAACCCGTAAGTGAAAAGAAAAATCAGGATGACGTAGACAAAGGGGATACAGATCCCGCCTTTGTGATGGGTCAGTGGGACGAACTGCTGGGTACAATTAAAGAAGAAAAGTCATACCTTTTTTTCAAACTTGCAAATGCACGGGTTTTGTTTAATAACGGCACCCTCAGTATACATTTTAGCGGTAAGGGTGATAACGATTATTATCGCAGAATGCTTGACAACAGTGATATCAATTTCATAAAGGATGAACTTGGAAAGAGGATACAGCGAAATATTGCCATAAAGGTGCAGGCAGGGGATAGGGCAGACGATGCTGCAGAGCCAGTGATGGAGGATGCCCCACCGCCTGAAGCTATAATGCTTCGTGATACCGAGGTACTTGAGAAACCCACCAACCCGATGGTTGATAAAATAGTTACTATTTTTGAAGGTGAAATTGTTGATAAAGGAGAAAATGAATAATGCTTAAAGGAATGGGCGATCTTGGTAACATAATGAAGCTGCAGCGGGAATTTAAAAGCATGCAGAAAAAATTAAAAAAAATGGAATCTTCTGCGGAAAGCGTAGACGGTTACGTGAAAGTTGTAGTGAACGGTGAATACAAGATAGTAGATATTCAAATTGATCCTGCTGCTCTCGAAGACAGGGACGCAAAAAAGCTTGAAAAAAGTATTCTTGCTACAATAAATGATGCCATGGAAAAGAGTAAACAATACGCGGCTGATGAGATGTCAAAGCTGACCGGCGGAATGAATATCCCGGGCTTGACTGACATGCTTAAATAAGGATATAAATGGAATCGTCTTCAAGGTATCTTGATTCCCTGATTCGGGAATTTTCAAGGCTTCCGGGTATAGGCAGTAAAAGCGCTACCCGGCTGGCTTTTCATATACTTAAAATGCCGGCTGACCAGGTTGACAGGCTTTCTGAAGCCATAGTTGAATTAAAGCGAAATATACGATCATGTTCCCTGTGTGGAGGTATTTCCGATGATGCACTGTGCAGGGTGTGCAACAGCCCCGACAGGGATAAAGAGATTCTTTGCGTGGTTGAAGAGCCCGAAGACATGATCAGTATTGAACGTACGGGGGCTTTTCGCGGCTTGTATCATGTACTGGGAGGGGTGATAGCCCCGCTGGATGGTATTGACCCGGAGGACCTGAGAATCAACGAACTGGTCCAACGATGTAATGATCAATCAGTAAAAGAGGTTATCCTTGCCACAAATCCCACCGTTGAAGGGGATGCCACCAGCCTGTACGTGGCACGTATCTTGAAACCCATGAATATCAGGGTTATGAGAATCGCACACGGGTTACCGGTGGGATCAGACCTGGAATTTGCCGATGGGCCTACCCTTGCAAAATCGCTTTCGGGCAGGGTGGAGATGTGATGCAGTTGGCTATTTTTTCTTACCTTCAAGGGAAAGCACTACCGGGATACCTTTCCAGTTAAGCTTTTCCTGCAAAGTCTTTTCAATAAATCTTTTTATGTCCCTTTTAAACAGGTCGGGGTTGTTTACGAACAGTTTAATATGCGGGGGAACTGTGTCCACCTGGGTGGCATAGTATATTTTAAGAGTATCGCCAAGAAGGGGCATGGCGTGTGATCGCTGTATCTGTTCAAGCATCTTGTTGAGCTTCGCTGTTTCAATTCTTTTCTCGGCACGTTCATGTAGATCGCATGCGGTTTCAAGAAGCTTGTGTATTCGCGTTTTGTTAGAGGCAGAGATAGATATAATAGGAAAATCCGCTGCCCTGTAATACTTAAATATCAAGCGGTCTTTGAACTTGTCGAATGTTTTATCGTCCTTTTCAACGGCGTCCCACTTGTTTATGGCGATGATGGTGGGCCTGTGTGCCTTGATTATCTCGTCTGATATTTTCTTATCTGTTTCAGTAATGCCCATGGTGGCATCCAGAAGATGTATGGCAACATCGCATCTTTTTATTGAATCAATAGTTCTTGTCAGTGAGTAATATTCAACACTGTCCTGTATCTTTCGCTTTCTTCTCATTCCAGCAGTGTCAATTATACGTATATTTTGTCCCTTAAATTTGAATATTTCATCAACCGAATCACGGGTAGTACCGGGAATATCTGAGACAACAGCGCGGTCATATCCGATGAAGGCATTAAGAAGTGTTGATTTTCCAGAGTTTGGTCTGCCAACGATGGCAATGTCATGATCTGACAGAATTTCTTCGGGATTTTTTTGTGGGAGAAAAGAAATAATCTTGTCCATCATAAGGGGCAGATTTTTCTTTCTAAGCGCTGAAATCGGAATAAATTCAGAAATACCAAGCTCGTAAAAATTAACGAGATTGTCCATGTCCTCCGGGTGGTCCATCTTATTGACTGCGATCACGGCGGGTACATTCAATTTTCGTACAAGTTGTACAAGGTCAGCATCGAATGATCGGGGTGCCGGGGTTTCAAGCAAAAGCACAATTAAATCAGATTGCTGAAGATGGCGTCTTGCGTTTTCCAGGATGTTGTCGGACAGCTCAGATTCTTTCGCAAGATCAAGCCCCGGTGTGTCCTTGATTTCAAAGGAATAATCCTTGTAGGATACCCTGAATGACAATATATCCCTGGTTAAGCCGGGATGCTCATCCACGATTGCCCGCTTTTCGTTAATTATCGCGTTAAAGAGCGTGGACTTCCCCACGTTCTGTCTTCCCACGATACTGACTGATGGAATTCCCCTGATCATACATTATTCCTGTAAAGCGTGTTATTGTACTAAGGTATATAAAAGCAAAATACCATATGCGGTCAGTGAATGATTACAACGTGATTTTGCGCAAGTAAAAAATATTCATTGTAATGTGGGGGATATTTTTTTATATTACTGCGAATATACACATGAAAATTTGAAAAAGTATTGCATTATACGTTTTTTTCTGAATTATTATTAATGTATAATCGATATTGATAATAGTATATTGTATATATATTACTGTATAAAAAAGTGAGTTCGTTAAGGAAAATTGTTTTGGCAGAATTCAAGCAGAGAAAAGAAAGAAACTATGAGGATATCAAGACACTTGATGACATTCTCAATCTTCTGAAAGACGAGCAATTTAAGAACAGGCTCAGTCTTAAGTATACCCTTGATAAAACCGGGGTAGAGGTTAACGAGATCCTTGATGATAAATCGGTTATGCTGGTTACTGATGTAGGGTACCAGCCGGCAAATGACCGGATAATCATTTACGGACTTCTGGACAGGTACGTTGAAATTGATCTTGATGTTGAAGATGTTCTGGGCCCAGGCTACTTCAAGTGCAGAGTGGTTTCTGCACGTAAGGCGAAGAAGGGGCGTAGAGACTTGCGTTTTAAGGTCAGCCCTGATAAGGTTGTGGCAACAAATTTTAAGCTTTCAAAACATACTATCGAACTTTCAAGCTTCCGAATCCCTACCAGCATTAAGGTTATACTTGATCAGTTTGAATCACAGATATCAAGAAAAGCAGACCTGGTTAAAGTAGATATCCTCGAGACGAAAGACCCTGTGTTCAGCGCCATAAGAAAGACGGGAAACACGTTATATATAGAAGATTCCGGAAATCCTGAATCACTGAAGCCGATGAACGAAGAATTCCTGGATATAAAAGAAGTACTGGGTGAAGAAACCGAACGCTATAGAAAGCGTATGGTGGAGCGAGGATATAAATCCATAATTATTTCACCTGTTATATACATCACCGAAGACGAGCGTTCTATACCTTTCGCGTTTATTCAGATGGTCTCAAAAAGTGATATACTCACACTGGACAAGGTACTTGAAGTAAAAGATCTTTCTTTCAAGCTTGTTGATATGATCAGGGATGCCAACACCATGCTTGTTTCAACTCATCAGCAGATAATCGATATAAGCAAGGGGGGGGTAAAGATCAGGATAACCGATGAGAACCTGAAAAAGTACCTGGTCAAAACAAAGGGATTCGTGTTTGATATCGTATTCAAGCTGCAGGCTCCAATTACTATATACGGTGAAATAAAATTTACTTATTATGATGACGAGGGAAATCTTTTTGCCGGTGTAGATTTCGCGGGTAATTCATCACGTAAAGATGAGATGAAACGTTTCTATTCTGTAATCCAGCCCATGGAAGTTGAATATAAAAGCAAGCTGCTCAGAGAAATGAAACAGAGAAGGCGGCAGGGTTGATTCTCTTCACGTTTCTTTTTTCCTCTTTTTTAACTCTTTAACAATTTCAGCATCGGATTTCCTTGCGTATACTGGAATCACTCTTGAATAATCATATTTGTCCGGATGTGTTGCGTACAGGTCTTCCAGCAATCTAATCGCTGCCGCGCCGGATGGAGCGAAATCAGGCAGATGTACCAAATCCGGCCTGGCCACCAATCCTCTCTCCATAAATTTTTCAATGCCATTGCCAATAGTATACAATGGGCAATCTGTTGGAACAGCGTTCAGTAATTCTTCTACGTGGTAATCTCCCGGTTTTATCACCTCTTCAGGTACGGCTGTAGTCTCGGCTGCGCGGTAGGCGGCACCGAAAACTCTTTCTTTTTTCGCGTCAAAGGCAACAATAATGACGGCTTCAGCGGGCACCTTCGCTGATGCCGCGTACAGCAGGGGTGAATGAATGCCAACCAGGGGGAGGGACAAAACCTGGGCAAGCATCCTGGCGGTTGTAACTGCAATTCGAATTCCGGTGAACGAACCCGGTCCAATGCCCACTCCCAGCAACTCCAAGGATTGGGTCTGAATTCCAAGTTTCTGCAAAGCGTTCTGAATAGAATCAAATAGTGTTATTGAATGGGACACACCGGCATTACGCCCCATGTCAGCTACCTTGCCGTTCATGCCTGCAGCTACCAGCTCGTATGATGTGGCTGTATCAATTATCAGGGTATTCAATTGTAATCTCTCTTCTGTCGGGATCCAGGTATGTAATGTATATTTGTATTGACTGTTCAGGTAACCGGTTACCTGCCCGTTCGGCCCATTCAATCACCGATACGCTTTCATTCTCCCAGTATTCTTCAAAAAAAAGCTGATCAAATTCAATGTCATCCTCAATGCGATACAAATCAAAATGGTAGAGGGGAATCTTTGCATCGTATTCCTCAAGAAGGGTGAACGTGGGACTGGTAATGTCTTCCTCGATACCCATTCCCTTCGCGATACCTTTTGCTATTATCGTTTTTCCCGTACCAAGATCACCATACAGGGCAAATACGTCACCGGATTGCGCATTGGCTCCAAGTGTTTCAGCAAATGCGAAAGTCTCATCAGGTGAGTATGTGGTGAATGTACGTGAGTGTTTCATTGTATACCGCATTTTTATGCAAGTTGACGCGATTCAAGGCGATTCATAAATTTTTGCATGTGCTCAGGTATGTCAATAGAAAATTCCATTTTCTCTGCAGTTGACGGATGAGTGAACGCCAGATTCAGAGCACCCAGGCACAGGTAATCTACCCTGTGTTTTGAAGACTTTTTCGAGTAAATGGGATCACCAACTATGGGCAGTCCCAGTGAGGCGCAGTGCACACGAATCTGGTGGGTTCGACCTGTGTGAATAATAAGTTTCAGCCTTGAAAAAACGCCGGATTGTGTATGCCATATCTTGAGAAGATCATATTCTGTGACCGCTTCTTTCCCTGTTTGCAGCGTGGTCATTTTGTGGCCGTACCTGGGGTGACGGCCGACGGGGCTGTCGATGATTCCGTGCTGGTGGTGGGGTTTCCCGCTGATAATTGCAGTGTATTCTTTGTATCCCTCCCTGTCTGCGAAGGCGCGGGTTAAATTCTGGTGGGCATTGTCATTTTTCGCCACAACCATTAGTCCCTCTGTGTCTTTGTCAAGCCGGTGCACTATACCCGGCCGGGCTACCCCACCGATAGAAGACAGGTCTTTCAGATGGTATAAAAGGGCATTAACAAGTGTGTGGTCCCAGTTCCCGTTTCCCGGATGCACAACCATGCCGGCTGGCTTGTGGATAACCGCGATGTGGCTGTCCTGGTATATAATATCCAGTGGTATATTCTCGGGCTGCAGATCCAGTTCTTCGGGCTCAGGGATATTGATGATAACCTGGTCTTCTGTTTTAACCCTGTAGTTCTGCTTGACTTGCTGTCCGTTGACTGTAATATTTCCATTCCTGATAAGTTTCTGTATGTAGCTCCTTGACATGGAAAGTTCAAGGGCCTCGGCGAGGAAAATATCGATTCTCTCGTTACTGTTGTTTTCGGGGACGTATACCGTTGTTGTTTCGTTCATATCCAGTATTCTTAAAAAAGTTCTTTTCAGCAGCAGCAGTCACTTTTAGAATACGTTAAGATCGCTGAGCTGATTATGTATATACAAATAATGAGAAATAATGGCTCATGATCACGTGATGTTGCCGGGCAGTCAAACAGTATTTGGATGGATATAAAAGAATGATGAAAATTCAATTGATTAATGGAATATTACATCACATCAGGTCACGAATACATCTGTACGGTTCTTACCTCCAGGTCTGGTATTATATCGAGATTCTCTACTTAATGGGGATATTTCTTGTAGTATACGGTAAAGGCATGGCATTTACCTGGGGAATACTATGCGCCGTACTTCTTTCAATTCATATTATACGATTCTATTTTAAAAATGAAACCAGCAGACGCATTCAGCTTCTACTTATGGATTTACACGTGCCCTATGCTGTCTCACTTTCCCTGGCCTTGTTCTGGGGAGATGGTAATGGTCATCCTGTTGAAATAGCAATTTCCATGATCCGTTTCCTGGTAATCGCCATTGAGCTTTTCATGATATGGATGCTGACGGACGAAAAGATTAAAAATGACTTTGACGGTTTCAGTCAAAAAATGCTGAATTAAGATATCGTAGATGTAATACTTAAAAAAAGATGATTATTTCTGTTATAATAGAATGAGGAGGAAGGGTATGTTTGAAATAAATGAAGCGCAACTCAGTGATATTGACAGGGTTGTTGAGATGCGCATGGAAATGCTGTATGAAGTTGGTAAAATTGCTCAGGAAGGTGGCACAGAAAAGCTGCGTGCGCGAACACGGGATTTTTTTATAAAGAAATTTCAGACAGGGGAATTCAAGGTTCTCATGGCAGTTGCGGATGGGAAAATTGTTGCCACATCCGGCATACAGTTCCTGGAAAGGCCTCCAATCTATGAAAATATTGACGGCATTGAAGCCCATATCATGAATGTATACACCCTCCCGGAGCACAGGGGTGAAGGTATTGCCACTGCATTATTAAATAATATCATCACCCAGGCCAGGGACAAGAAAGCGGGTAGGATCCTTCTGCACGCAATCGGAAAAGACCAGAGTATTTATGAAAAATTGGGATTCAAATCAACGCAGAATGAAATGGAGCTTGTCCTGAGCTGAATCATTACCCGAACAAACTTAACCGGGCAGTTTGGAATCCATCAACTTGTTACCGATCTGCCCCAATATCACTTCACACAGAATACATGCGATACTCATGGCCAGTATGAATGGATATGAGGACATGGTGATGTGCTGAGTGAAAGTATACACAGCCATTAGTATTGACAGGACAAGTAGTAACGAGCCTGTTATAATTTTCCTTTTAAGGGCAATGGTGGTTAATGACTTGAACCTGGTTTTACCGTCTATCAGGCCGGCGGCGATTGATGGCAAAACGGTAAGCGGTAAAAGGTAAATCAGCACCGTTGCTGTTGATATAAGCATATCACCGAACCTGCAGGTAAGCAGTATGCCGCCGATGATGAGAACCGGAAGAATGCTTGCAAATGCCTGGGGGAAATGTACTGTTATGGGATGAAGGTGCAAATCCAGTATGAACCTTCTCCTCTCAGATAATTTCTCTTTGTATGGCTCAAAAGCTGTTTTGGGCACTCCGCATGCGGGGCAGACCTCGCCCAGCTTTTCTTCTCTCATTATATATCCGCATGCCTTGCAATAAACCTCTTTTCTCATGTGTACTCCCTCTTTCTTGTATAATGTATTTTTTAATTCCAATAATAATCAATGTATGTTAGAATTCTACATTGTAACATGGAATCCTGCAAGATGTTTTTCAATACAGGTGAACGTTGCTGTATAAATTGTGACTATGCAGCTATGACTAAAATATTGATCATTTGCTTCATAAGGGAAAGGAATTGGAGCATCTCTCCCCGCCGAAGGCGGGGGGGGGAGATGCTGGATTATTATTCATTTTAGAATAATTTTGATTATTCAGTATGACAGATGAGTAATTACTAAAAATTTATGTAAATATGAATTGCAAGAGGTGTTGATAAAAAATGGGCATTCCACTTTTAAACGATATCCTGATAATTTTTGTGCTTTCTGTTGTGGTACTCTTCGTGTGTCAACGTTTGAAGGTACCAGTAATAGTTGGTTTTCTGCTTACCGGGGTGATTGCCGGACCTTATGGCCTGAGGCTTGTGACATCCATTCACGATGTTGAAGTTCTTGCCGAGGTGGGTGTAATACTATTGCTGTTTACCATAGGCATAGAGTTCTCCCTTGAGAAGCTGTTGAAGATCAAGAAATCCGTTTTTATTGGCGGTAGTGTGCAGGTTGGGGTTTCAATTGCCGTATTTATGGCTATTGCAATGGTGCTGGGTATGAGCGTGGAAAACGCTGTATTTGGCGGCTTTCTTGTCTCACTCAGCAGTACTGCAATTGTTCTGAAAGTATTACAGGAGAGGGCCGAG
>Ga0102938_10002837_pt1 | contig 13067 bp, 8 predicted proteins | sample SalPonR2_B_D2_MG_FD_84516 | JGI IMG/M metagenome (GOLD analysis project Ga0102938, IMG submission 84516) | Salt pond soil microbial communities from South San Francisco under conditions of wetland restoration - Salt Pond MetaG R2_B_D2_MG | ecosystem: Environmental > Aquatic > Marine > Intertidal... | reverse complement strand
ATCAAGGGCCAATTCACGGGTTTCATTGGAAAAATCGGCATCAAGTCCAAGAGCGCCTTCGCCGTTCAGACGGTCAACCTCTAGATTGGCCTGACCGTTGCCGTCGGCCAGCGTCAAGCCGCCCCGCACCGATAGCTCCAACGCTTCGCCCAGTAGGGGCGCGCCAAGCGACACGCTGTTTGCCTGCAAGGCGTCAACCCGGACCGAAACCGGCAAATCGGGCAGGGCGAACGGGCTTGCGGCTGCGTCTTCGGTCTCCAATCCATCTTCGCTGACAGGAAGGCGTGGCAGAATGATCTCTTCGGCGCTCAGGCGGTTGACCTCAAGCCGCCCGCGCAACAACGCGCTGCGGGTCCAATCCAGCGTCACCCCGCGTAGGGTTAGCCATATGCCCTCGGCGTCGGCGATTGTCATCTCGTCCAAATTGGCCTGAGACGACAGAGCGCCCTCAAAGCCGCTGATACGCACGTCGCGGCCCGCGCCAGACAGGTTGTCTTCGATAAAGCTTTGCAAAATGCCGCGCTCGCGGTCGGTGTCCTCACGGGGGGTGTCGGGGTCTTGCGCCCACAGGGGCATTGCGCAGACAAAGACAAGGAGTATGGCAACAAGTCTACGCATCAAAAGGCCTGCCCGATCCCGATATAAAGTTCGATATCGCCGCTGCTGCCGCCATCGACAGGGGTGGCCACATCCACGCGGATCGGTCCGATGCCGGTGGCATAGCGCAGGCCAAGCCCGATACCGCTATGCCAGTCGCCGTTATCCGCGCTCCAACTGTCGCGCCCGACAAATCCGATATCGTAAAAGGCCACAGCCGAGAAATCGCCCCTCAACGGGGCGCGCACCTCGCCGGAAAACGCCATGAAAGAGCGCCCGCCAACACGCCGCCCGCCGCCCAGATCAATCGCCAGATCCTGATAGGGCAGGCCGCGCACCGTGCCCGCCCCACCCGAGAAAAACAGCATACCGGGTGGCAGTTCGGTCAGGCTGGCGCCGCTGACCGATCCAATTTGCGCCCGCGCGGCCAGTACAAAACGATCATCCGCGCCAAAGCCCCAATAGCCGCGCGCATCGGCCATGACCCAAGCTCCGGCGGTATCTTCGTTCAACCCGACAAACGGGGTCACATTCGTATCAAGGTAATAGCCGTTGCGCGCATCCAGCGGATCATCGCGGCTGTCCCATGTCAGGCTGACCGGCAACAGCAGATGTTCCAATGTGCGCGAGCCCAGATCGTCGTCAATTTCGGAATAACGATAGGCAAGGCCGGCTTCACCGGTCAGGGTGTCATTGAAAATGTGGGTCAGGCCACCGCCGATTTGCAGGCTGCGTTCGCGGTAATCCGGCTCGTCCTCTTCTTGCAAGGTGGCCTCAAGGTAAAGCCCGGTATCGGGCGTGAACGTCGCAGGTCGATCAAACCGTCCGGACAGGCGGTAATCAATCCCGCCTGAATTGCCGCCGATGCCTTTGATCTCGCCCTCGATCCGCAAACGTTCAGCCCCGCCCAGAAGGTTGCGATGCATCCAGAAGGCAGAAAGCCCAAACCCCTCCAACGACGACAGTTCCAGCCCCACGCCGATACGGCGGGGCTTGGCGTCAATCAGTTCGGCCTTGATATCAAGGGTTTGGCCGGGGCTGATCGTGTCGGCCTCGGTCAGTTTGACGGAACTGAACGCGCCGGTGCGGCGCAGGCGTTGTGCGGCCTCTTCCAAGTCATCGGGCGAAAACACCTGCCCCGAGGGCAGGCCGGCAATGGCCTGGACACGCTCGGGTCGGACGGCCCCGGGATCGGGCACCTGCAACTGACCAAAGCGCAGCCGCGGGCCGGGTGTCAGGGTGATGTCAGCCGACAGTTTGCGTTTTGGGTGATTGGCCGTGATCTGTTGATCCGCAACATCGGCCTTGGCATGGCCCACGGCGCGCCAGCCGTCGATGCCAGCCCGGGCCGCATCACCCACCAGATTACTAAGCGCGGGTTGCCCCGCTGCAAAGCCGTCGGGCAATGCGGTGCCGGGGGCCAGCGGTGTCACGCGGGCGGTGGAAAAGGCGAATTTCGGGCCGGGCTGCACCAGAATGGCGACAACACTGATCTGGCCCGGGGCCGAGAGTGGCGGAATATCGGCGGCCTCGCGGCCATCGACGGCGATATTCACGGTGCCGCTGTAATAGCCCGCTTGGTAAAGGGCGCTGACCAGCCGCGCGTAATCGGCTTGGGCGGCGGCTAGGATATCCTGAGGGGTCGCCGCATCACGCTCAACCGTGTCGCCAACGGTTGAGACGGCCCGCAACCTGTCCTCCAGGGGTTTCGGTGCGCCGGTGGTGACCAAGCCCCATTCGGTCGCGATAGCGGGCCCGGCACATAGCGCCACGCACAGCGCCAAGGCACCTAAGCGCGTCCAAAATGTCCGAGTGATTCCCAAAACTACCCTCATCGCTTCTCACGTCATAACTTGATTTTGCTGCGAATGAAGGTGGATTTTCTACCGTTTGGCGGAAAACAGCCCGTATTTTCGTGTCATGGTGATTTGACCTGATCGACCTGCTTCAATTCAGCTTCCAATGCCTGTTGGACCGCCCCGCGTGGACGTGTGAAGCGGGCCAGCAAGTCGTAAAGGATGGGCGTGACCAACAACATCAAGACGGTGGCCAAGGACAGCCCCGCAATGATCACCGTGCCGATGGCGTTGCGGCTTTCGGCCCCGGCGCCGGTCGCCAGCACCAATGGCAGCGCGCCCAGAACGGTTGAAATCACCGTCATGATGATAGGCCGCAAGCGCAGCACAGCGGCCTGCAAGACGGCATCGCGCACTTCCAACCCTTCGTCGCGCAACTGGTTTGCGAATTCCACGATCAGGATGCCGTTCTTGGCGACAAGCCCGATCAAAAGGATAATCCCGATCTGGCTGTAGACATTGATCGAAAGCCCGCCAAGCGCCATGGCGTAGATCGCCCCGGCCACGCCTGCGGGCACGGTCAGCAGGATTGTGACCGGGTGCAGAAAACTTTCGAATTGCGCGGCCAGAACCAAAAAGACGATGAGCACCGACAACGCGAACACAAGGCCGACACCGGCCGATGTGTCCTTGTAGGTGCGCGATTGCCCTTCATAGCCCAAGGCCGCTTCGGCGGGCAGGATGTCTTCGGCTGCGGCCTCGATTTGGCCCAGAACGGTGCCCATATCGGCCCCCGGCGCCAATGCACCCGAAAGCTGGATTGACGGCAAGCGGTCGAACCGGCGCAACGAGGGGGCGGCGGCGTTTTCCGACAGCGTAACCAAAGCGCCCAACGGCACAAGTGTTTCGCCGTCGCCCGAGCGCACAAAGATGTTGTTGATGTCCGAGGGCGTGCGGCGGTCGGCCTCTTCGGCCTGCGCGATAACCGGATATTCGCGGCCCCGGCTGACAAAGGTCGTCACCTGCCGTGAGGCTAGCATTGTCTGCATCGTGTTGGCGATTGTGTCGACCGAAATACCCAGATCGTCGGCGCGTTCACGATCAATCGTGACATCGAGTTGCGGCAGGTTTTGTTCAAAGTTGATGTCTGGGTTGACCAATCCGTCAATCTGTTCGGCCCGCTCAAGCATCTGCTGTGACCATCGTTTGACGCTATCGAAATCCGGCCCACCGATCACAACCCGTATCGGGGTCGAGTTTCCGCGCAAGCCAAGTCCCGCGGGCGTCACGGGAAAGCCCCGCGCGATGGTGACTTGTGCCATTTGCGGTGCAATGCGGCCGACCACGGCCGAGATCGGCACATCGCGCTCGTCCCACGGTGCAAGCCTGAATACGACGAATGACCGCCACGCCCGATTGCCCCATCCGGTAAAGGTGAACACGGTTTCTATGATCCCTTCCTCGCGCAGCGGCGCTAGGATCTCTTCGACTTGGCGGGCGGCCTGATCGGAATAGGCCACGGTGCTGCCCTGCGGGGCGCTGAGCGGGACAAAGCCAACGCCACGATCCTCGCGCGGGGCCAGTTCGCGGGGCAGGGTTTCGTAGAACAGATAGGCCCCTGCCGTAATCGCAAACCCAATCGACAGCACCACAAGCGGCGCGCGCAAGGCGCGGGCCAGCAGGGCGGCATAGCCGGTTTGAAGCCACCCGCGCGGGGCATATTCGTCTGACGGCACAGCCCCTGTGCCGGGTTTCAGCACCTTTGAGGCCAGCGCCGGGCAGGCGGTCAGGGCCACAAAGGTTGAAATCGCAACCGTGCCCGCCATCACCCAGCCAAATTCAACAAACAATTTGCCCACTTGGCCCGGCATGAACGACAGTGGCACGAACACCGCGATCAGCGTGACCGAGGTGGCCAGCACCGCGAATGTCACTTGCCGCGCGCCTTTCACGGCAGCCACAAGCGGGGTTTCCCCGTTTTCGATCCGGCGTTGGATGTTTTCCAGAACCACAATGGCATCATCAACCACCAGCCCGATGGCCAGCAACAGGGCCAGCAGGGTCAGGGTGTTGATGGAAAACCCCCAGATCGAGATCAGGATAACGCAGCCCAACAGGGATACAGGTATGGTAATCGCAGGGATCAGCGTGGCCCGGACGCTGCGCAAAAACAGTAAGATCACCAAGACCACCAACACCAGTGAAATCGCCAAAGCGGTGACAACCTCGCGGATTGACGCGCCGACAAACAGCGCATCATCGGACCCGATGATAATCTCCATACCGTCTGGCAGGGTTGGGGTCAGGCGGGCCACTTCGGCGCGCACGGCATTGGAAATCTGAAGAGTGTTTGATTGGCTTTGGCGCTGAATGGCCATGCCCACCGCATCGCGGCCATCGCTGCGCGCGATCGTGGTGTCACTTTCCACGCCGGGTTCAACCCGCGCAACATCACGCAGGCGCACCGGATAACCCGCGACCCGGTCCAACACGACATCGCGGAAATCCTCGATACTGGCCAAGCGGCTGTTCAGGCGCACGGTCAACTGCCGGTCTTGCGATTCAACCTCGCCTGCGGGCAATTCGACATTGTTGCGGCGCAGGGCCTGCTCCACGTCTTCGACCGTCAGCTTGCGCGCGGCCAGCGCGCGACGATCCAGCCAAATGCGCACGGCAAAGGCCCGGTCGCCATAGACCCTGATATTGGCCACGCCATCCAGCGTGGCCAGCCGGTCAATGATAAAGCGGTCGATGTAATCGGTGATTTCGGGCGTGGTCATGCGGTCGGATGTCACGGCCAGCCGCATCACTGGATCGGCGTCGGCGTCGGCCTTTTCCACCTCGGGCTGGTCGGCCTCTTGGGGAAGGTTGTCGCGGATGCGGCCTACTGCATCGCGCACGTCATTTGACGCCACGTCGATATCGCGCCCGGCGTCGAATTCGATGGTCACGCGCGAGCGGCCCTGACGGCTTTCGGAACTGATCGAGCGGATACCTGCGATCGAGGCAACGGCCCCTTCGATGGTTTCGGTAATATCTGTGTCGATCACTTCGGGCGCGGCGCCGCGGTATGTGGTGGTGATCGACACGACCGCATTGTCGACATCGGGCAATTCGCGCACCGGCACATCGCGCAAGGCCCCAATGCCGAACACGATCAGCAAAAGACTGGCCACAGCCGCCAAAACGGGCCGCCGGACAGAGATGTCGGACAACGTCATGTGTTGTCGCCTTCGGCTGATGATTGGCTGCTCTCGGCAGGGTTTTCAGGCGCATTCAAGACCGTTACGGGGTTTCCGTCGCGCAGCGATTGCAGGCCGCGCACGGCCACCTGTTCGCCCGCCTCCAGCCCGCCCAGCACGGCCACCGCGCCATCGCGGCGTTGCCCGGTTGTCACCGGGCGACGTGACGCAACGCCGTTGTCAATGACGAACACATAGGTTTCGGCCGCCTGAAACACCAAGGATTCTTCCGGGATCACGATATGCTCGGCCTCGGACAAGGTCAGCTCTAGCGAGACAAACATTCCAGCGGGCAGGGTGCCATCAGGGTTCGGAAGGATGGCCCTGGTACGAAAGGAGCGGCTGACCGGGTCAATCCGGCTGTCTTTGGCGTCGATCCGTCCCTCGAAGCGTTGGTCGGGAAAGGCGGCGCTGCTGGCCAACACGGGCTGATCCTTGAATACCTTCGAGAACAGGGTTTCCGGCAGGCCGAACTCAATCTCGACCTCTGACAGATTGTCGAGCCGTGCAATCATTGTGGTTTGATCGACGCGCGCGCCGATATCGACATTGCTCAGCCCGACGACGCCGGAGAACGGTGCGGTGATGGTGCGTTCCTCAAGGCGTCGGGCGGCCCGGTCAAGTTGCGCCACGGCTTCGGCCTTGCGGGCTTCGGCCTCTTCCAATGTGGCCTCGGCGACGGCATTGGTGCGTCGCAGTTGGCGAATACGGTTCAGCGCCTGCCCACGTTCTTTGAGGCGCGCCTCTGCCTCGGCCAGATCGGCGCGCGCGATCGCGTCGTCCAAACGCACCAGAACCTGATCTTTTTCAACCATCGCGCCAGGTGTGATCGCCAAATCCACAATGCGGCCCTCAGCCTCGGGGACGATGTCGATGGATTGCAAGGCGCGCGTGGTGCCCACGGCTTCGACGGTTTGGCGCAGCGTTGCGGTCTCGGCGAACGCTGTCTCAACGATTGTTTGGCGCGTGCGCGGGCCTTTGGCCGATCCGTCGCTTGATTGATCAGCGGCTAAAATGTAGCGGTTATAGCCTTCGTATCCGCCATACGCCAACGCGGCCAGCAGGCAGATTGTCAGAAGTTGCTTCCAGATCGCCATGACGTTTTTTTGCCCCGCTTCGCCTTCGTGAAAGGTTTTCACGAACCACCTACCGAACTTATAGCAGGAGGGTGGATTGGCAACTCACAAACGAGTTTGGTAGTGGATCATATTGTATCGGCGTTAGCAGCTTGGCTGCCGTTTTCGGTGCCGTCATGGCGCGTTTGTCGCTGGTGTGGTGTCGGCCAATGATGTTGTCAGGGTTTGCACGGTCACGGGCAGCACGGTGGCCAATTCGCGCAAGGCTCGCTCAAGCTCGGTGTGATCTTGCTGGCGCACGGCCTCTTCGGCATGCGCCAGCAGCGACTGCGCCCGCACGGCCCCCAGCACGGCGGCCGACCCCGCCAACTTGTGCAGCTTGTTTGAAAGCTCCTCACTGGACAGGGTTGGCGGCTCATTCACGCGATCGACCAAGTTTTGTGATTCGGCGGCGAAATCTTTGACAAACGCCCTAAGACGCTGGAGCGGAACGCTGGCGCGTAAATCGCTTAGCGCGTTGGTTGTGATATCTGGCCTGTCTTCGGCGGCGATGTCCGGGGCGATGTGAGGGGCTTGTGATTGTGGGCCCAAGCCATGCAAAAGGGCGTACATATCCTCAAGTTTGAGTGGCTTTGTCCAAACCTCATCAATACCGGCGGCCCTCATCGCTGTTCGGTCGGGTTCCGAGAAGTAGGCCGTCAGCGCAACGATACGCGGGCGGTGATCTGGGCCGTGACCGTTGCGGATGCGGCGCGTCGCTTCGATCCCGTCGATATCTGGCATGTTTACATCCATGATAATCAGATCGTAGGGCTGTGCCGTGGCCATGGCGACACCGTCCAGACCACAGGTGGCCAGCGCAACGCTGTGCCCGTCCAAAACCAGCATCCGTTCCAGAACAAAGCGGTTGGTGGCGTTATCCTCGACCAGCAGAACATTTTGAGGTCGGCTATCATGAGTGACTGGGCGGACTTTTTCGTCGGGTTCGCCAACGGCGTCTGGAATTGCAGGCAAGGGCAGGCGAACCCAAAACAGGCTGCCTTCGCCTTCAAGGCTTTCGGCGCCGATTTCTCCGCCCATCAAGTTCACCAGATTGCGCACGATGCCCAGCCCCAGGCCGCTGCCTTCGACCGTGTCCTGTCCGGGATGAGAGAGCCGAACATAATCATCGAAGATGCGCGACATATCATTTTCCGCGATGCCGATGCCTGTGTCGGCAATCTGAAACTCAATGACATCACCGGTGATGTCATCGTCAGGAAGGCGGCAGGCTTCTAACCAGACCTGTCCGTTTTCGGTATATTTGATTGCGTTCGAAATCAGGTTCAGCAAGATCTGTTGAATGCGGTCGGGATCCCCATAAACGATCCCGAAACCGGTGCTGCCTTCTGTCAGTTTAAGCTCTGTGTTGCGCGACCGGGCCCCGGATTTTTGGCTTGAAATCAAATCTTCAAGCAAACGGTCCAAATCGAAAGGCACCGGAGAAAGATCAAGTTTCGGGCCACCTGTTCGACTGACGCCCATGGCATCCTCGATCTGACCCAAAAGAACTTGGGCCGAGGATTTCATAACGTCGGCATAGCGGGCTTGATCGGGGCGCAAGGACGTGTCCGCGAGCAGATCAAGCGAGCCTATGATGCCGTGCAGGGGCGTGCGCATCTCATGACTGATGCGGGCCAAAAACGTGGCTTTGGCCCGCTCGCCCTGCAAGGTTTTATCGCGGGCCGCGCGAATTTCCGTTTCGGCGGCCACCCGGTCTGAAATGTCGCGCAAAAAGCAAACGCAAACCTCATCATCTGACCGCACTGCAAGATTGGCCGACGCTTCGACCGGAACCAATTGCCCGTCATGGCGGCGCGCGGTCAGCACTGTCGGCCGTTTTGCGCCTGCGCGACAGGCTTGCAGCAAAGCCTTGCCCGGCACCGAGATGTAATCCCCCTGATCGTCTTCTTGGCACAAGATATCCGCGATATTGCAGGGCGGCGCTGCGTCGGGGCCTGAATAATCGTCCAAACCGAAAAGCTGCCGCGCGGTATCGTTGATGTCGACGATCCGGCCATCTTCCAGAAAAACGATAACCGCGTCCTCCGAGGTGTTCAGAATAGTGGTCAGCCGGTTGAGGGTGGTTTGGTTTTCAATCGCACGGGACCGGTAACGAAGGTACAATCGCCACAACAACAGCATTAAAGACAACAGCAGTGCCACCAGAAGCAGGCTAAGAAGCGTGAGCTGGATCAGCTTACTGGTCAATGCCTCGCGCTCGGCGATACTGCGCGTTGCATCTATGGTGATCCCTTCGATTGACAGGGCGCGGACGGTGGGCGCCAAGGCGGTCACGGCCTCCAGCAAGCGGTCACGCTGTGCGGTCAACGTCTGATCGTCTGCATCAAAGACCGGGATCAGCTCTTGTAGCTGTCTATGCACAGTGTCCAGCCGCATGGCCGCATCGGTGCCGCTTAGCGCGTCTTGGTAGGTTTGGCTGCCTTGCAAGGTGTTGATACGGTTATAAAAGGCGTCAAAGCGTATCCGCGCCTCGCGCAGCCGATCCGGGGCGCCTTGGCTGAGTGACTTCAGGGCCGACGCCAGTTTGGCCTGATCGACCTCGGTTTGTGCCAAGTTCCAGGCGATATTGTCGCTGCGTGAACTGCCGTATTCTTCAAGCTTGAAAAAAACCTGAAAGGTCAAAACCGCAGTTGCAACCAAACACAAAAACGACAGCACGCTGAAAAATGCCAACTGCGCGCGGCGGCGCATCATGCGATCGATGAATGAGCGAAAAAAGGTCAAATCCAACACTGTTCCAGACGCGGCAATAGCCTGTGCTACCTCGAAACAGTAATATGGTCTAGCTGCCAGATGCTCCGCGAATAGTAGGTCTCGGACCGGTATTTGGGGTCCGAGTCGTAATCATAGACCAGCCAGAATGGGCCGTTTTCACGCGCTGACATGGTCTCATAGTTGCGCCAATAGGCGAGCATCGCCCCATCTTGGGCCGCCTCGGATACAGGCAATGTGATATGGTAGTCGTTCAGGGCGCGCAGCTCTATCTGGCCGCTATCGACATCCAGACTGCTCAGAAGCGTCTCCAGCCAGATCCCGGTGAAGACTTGCGGTCCGCTGGTCCATATCGTGGTTGTGTCGAACTGCGCAGTAGGCAGGGCCTTGATATCCTCAAGCGTCATAACAACGGTTTCAACCAAAGCGCCATCGTTGTCCAAGATATCGACTGTCAACGCGACATTATCGGGATTGCTGTGCGCTGGCACGGCAACTAAACAGGCACATGTCGAGATCAGACAGATATACCGATAGAGAACGCGGAACACGTATCATCCCCCTTGCTGCGCCAGACTTGCGACGTTGGAACAGCAACGATTAGAGCATTTTGTGCTGTAGCAGGCCATCCCCCTATGCAACAGAATAGGTAGTGGCTAGATTGAGCGACAGCGTCAAAGCGCAGGTCGCGCGGGGTCGCAAGAGGGCCTTATGACTAAGTTATTGATCGCGGATGACCATGATCTGGTGCGTGAAACCATTGCAGATTATTTGCGCCAGCAAGCCGGCTTTGATGTGGACACGGCGCACAGTCTGGAACAAGCCCTTGAGCTTGAGGCAAAGAATGCGAATTACGACCTTGTTTTGATTGACTATTCCATGCCCGGCATGGACGGTCTGAACGGCCTTTCCAAGATGCGCGCGCAATCCGCAGCGCGGGTGGCGATCTTGTCGGGAACCGCACCCGCCGATGTGGCGCAACGGGCGGTTCGGATCGGGGCGGCGGGATTTGTCCCGAAAACGCTGGCGCCAGGCGCTATGGTGTCGGCCGTCACGTCGATGATCAATGGCCAGACGTTTTTGCCGGACACGATCGCACATCCAAAGAGGCCTGCGGCAGCAGTCAGGCTGACGCCGCGCGAAACCGATGTTCTGCGTGGTCTGATAGACGGAAAGTCGAACAAGGAAATTGCACGTGATCTGGATATTCAAGAAGTCACGGTGAAATTGCACGTCAAAACGCTGTCGCGCAAACTGGACGCCCGCAACCGCACACATGCGGCGATGATGGCACGGGATTTGGGGTTGGTCTAAACGTCGTCCTTGCAACTGATTTAATAAAGCCGCATGATCCGCATATCCCTCTCGCGGCTAAGCAAAGAAAAACCCCGCAGCCTTTCGGTGCGGGGTCTCTTGCTGCGGGGCGCACTTGATCAGGCGCGACGGCGACGGCGCGATCCGGCACGCCCACCGCGGCCGCCTGCAGCTTCTTCGCCGGGTTTTGGCGGGGCTTTGTTGAATTTGATCCACTCTCCGCCATGCGGGTCGTTGTTGGTCAGGAAGTTGGCGGCCCGGATGGCTTCCATTTCCTTGCCCGCACGCGGCATTGTCGACCCAAGGCCGAACAACTGGCAAAAGGTTTCGTCATCCATATCGGCGGGCAGCACCAGCCCAGATGCCGCAACCTCGGCCTTCTTCGCCTCAATCTCGGATTGCTTCACGGGCAGGGCGACGGGGTTCATGATCGCCGATGTCATACCAGCCCCCATCGCCATCGGCAAAAAGGCGTTGTTGATGCCGTGCCGATTGGGCAGACCGAACGAGATGTTCGACGCGCCGCAAGTTGTGTTCACGCCCAGCTCTTCGCGCAAGCGACGGACCAAAGTGAAAACTTGTAGGCCCGCCGTTCCCATGGCGCCGATCGGCATGACCAAGGGGTCAACCACGATGTCATGCGCGGGAATGCCGAAATCGGCCGCACGCTCGACGATTTTCTTGGCGACGGCAAAGCGCACCTCGGGATCTTCGGAAATGCCCGTGTCATCGTTGGAAATGGCCACGACAGGCACGTTGTATTTCTTGACCAGCGGCAGAACATGTTCCAGCCGCTCTTCCTCTCCCGTGACCGAGTTCAACAGCGGGCGACCCTCGCAGGCGCTCAGGCCGGCCTCAAGCGCGGCAGGCACCGAGCTGTCGATGCACAAGGGCACATCCACAAGGCCCTGAACCATCTCGATCATCTTGGTCATCAGCGGCGGTTCGGTTTCGTTGGGGTTGGGGTTGGAGTTGTAAACCACGCCCGCGTTCACATCCAGAACCGTCGCCCCGGCCGCGACCTGCGCGATAGCGTCTTTTTCCACGGTCGAAAAATCGCCCGCCTCAAGTTCGGCGGCCAGTTTTTTGCGCCCCGTGGGGTTGATGCGTTCACCGATCACGCAAAAGGGCTGGTCAAACCCGATGATGGCGGTTTTGGTTTTGCTTTCGACGACGGTGCGGGTCATGTTTGCTATCTGTCCTTCGTTCAGGATGCGTTTGCGGGCACAGCAGAGGATCCGCCGTTTTCAATTGCCCAAGTGGCGTTGGTTTTGATGCCGCCCAACGGGAAGAAATGGACCGCTTCGATGTTGAAATCCGGGTTGGCCGCTTTGTGGGCCGCCAATTCGGTCAGAACATCGGTCGGCTCGTATGGCAACAACAGCTTGGTCACGTCCATCGCCCGTTTCTGCAAAACTTTCAAAGACGGGCCGACACCGCATGCGATAGCGAATTTGATCAGCGTCTGCAACTTGGCGGGGCCAGCGATGCCAATATGGACAGGCAGGGTCACACCCGCCTCACGCAGGCCATCGGCCCATGCGATGATGGGCTTTGCATCAAAGGCGAATTGCGTGGCCAGCGCCATTTCGGCATCGGTCCGCTCCGAGAATTTTTGTTTCCACTGAAGGGCTTCAGCGACGTTTTTCATGCTACCGTCAGGGTCAATATCTTTGTTGCCTTCGGGGTGGCCCGCGACGTGCAGACGCTTGAAGCCGGCCTTGTCGAATTCACCGGTTTCCAGCAATTGCATCGACGAATGGAAATCGCCATGCGGCTTGTCCACGCCACCGGCCAGAAGCAGGGCTTGATCGACACCCGCCTCGCCTTGGTAGCGGGCAATCCAATCGGCCAGTGTGGCCTGATCTTTGATGATCCGGGCGGGAAAATGCGGCATCACCGGATAGCCGTCTTTGGCCAAACGCGCGGCGGTTTTCACCATGTCGTCTATCGGCGTGCCTTCGATATGGGCAATGTAGACGCGCGTGCCTTCGGGCAAAAGATCGCGGAAGTTGTCGACCTTTTCCGCGGTGCGCGGCATCACCTCAATCGAGTAGCCTTTCAAAAAGGACTCGACCTGCGGGTTCACGGGGGCAGGCGCACCGGCACCTGCATCACGCTTTTTAAAGTTCAACAAAGCCATAGCGGCCTCCCATAGCGATCCGGGTTTCATGCCCAACCATCATTTGCGATCAGAGCCTTGATACGCTCTTGATCATACTCGGCGTCCAACCGGGCCGCTTCGGCCTCGGCCACGTCAGAGGCGT